>Ga0351960_1104_pt1 | contig 14283 bp, 16 predicted proteins | sample TotcelT113001M14_FD_205808 | JGI IMG/M metagenome (GOLD analysis project Ga0351960, IMG submission 205808) | Enriched cells from coal bed in the Powder River Basin, Montana, United States - Total cells T11 rep3 HSBNCT.T11.300.1.M14 ... | reverse complement strand
GGCATCAAAAAAGAAGACATTAGCAAATTGTTTTCTACCTTTGTGCAGGTAGCACCTCCAGAGTTCAAAACTTTTGGTAGTAGCGGTCTTGGTCTGGCTATATGCAAAGAAATCGTTCAAAGACACAACGGAAGCATTTTTCTAGAATCTAGCTGGGGCAAGGGGACTACTTTTTATGTTATACTGCCGGTTATACAAGGAAAGGAACTAGAATGAAAAAGCAGATACTTATTATAGATGATGAAAGCGACATCCTTACGCTGACAGCCTATCGACTTAAGTATGAAGGATATGAAGTGATCACTGCTTCAGAATGTGATTCTGGCTACAAGCTGGCAAAAGAACATAAACCCGATCTTATTTTGCTGGATTTACATCTTCCTGGAATGACAGGCTTTGAACTATGTCATCTGATCAAAAAAGATAACGAATTGCATCAAATTCCGGTTATATTCTTTTCTGCGTCATCAGTAGGAGGTGATCCTTTGATTAAAATTGAGGAGTGCAAGGCTCAGGGCTATATTCAAAAACCTTTTGAAGTAGAAACCTTATTCAGAGAAATTGAAAAACATCTTGGCCCCTATGACAAAAACTCTGGAACAGAAGCCCTAAAATGAATTTTAACACCACTTCAAGCGTATCTACTAATGCTGAATTCCTTTTTTTGATACATTTGCAGACTATCATTTCTATCGTTATTTTAATCATCTGCGGATCAATTTTACTTATTGTTTTGTTTCAGCTTGGCAAAGAAAAACAACGACAGAATGCAAAGAAGTTTTTTCAGGATATGTTTGATCAAGCTTTTCTTGGAATGGGCTTGATTGATATCAAAGGTCAAATCCTTACAGCCAACGTATCCTTTGCTTTGATGTTGGGATATACTGCTTTTGAAAACATGCCCTCTAGGGACATGCAATTTTATACTGAAAAAGAAAATACTAAAAAAGAGCTTCAAGATAGCATCGATCTTTTATCCAATTTTGAAAATGCATGGAAAAAAGGCTTCCTTTCATTTGAATGGGCTTTGTACAAAAAAAATCTGGAACTCATAGAAACAGAAATAGTACTGAATAGAGTTTTGGTACGCAATCAAGTAATGCTCATGTTTACGATTGGAGACATATCAGAGCGAAAGAAAATTGAACAACTTAAGGATGAGTTTATCGGTATGGTTTCTCATGAGTTGCGCACTCCTCTTACAGCAATCAAAGGGACTATTGACCTGCTCTTTGATGGAGCTGTCGGAGCTGTAAATCAAGAACAAAAAAATATGCTGATAGCTGGTAAACGTAACATTGAGAGACTTACCAGACTTATCAACGAAGTTCTTGATTTACAAAAGTTACGCATAGGAAAACTAGAAATGCATTGGACTTCAGAAGACATCAAATCAGTCATTGAAGAAGCCGTACAAAATATCGAAGCGCAAGTTAGAGAAAAAAAGCTTAACTTGTGTATGGAGTTTGACGAGAACTTGCCAGAAGTAATCGTTATGGACCGGGATAGGATTATTCAAGTTTTAATCAATCTACTGAATAATGCATTAAAATTTAGTAGTAAAGGGTCTATAATTATTTCTGCTAAATCATGGAATACCAATCTTCAGGTTTCAATCTCAGATGAGGGAATAGGAATTTCAAAGAATGATATTCCGAAACTTTTTCATCATTTTGTGCAGCTTGCACCCTCTCAATATCGAAAGGTTGGCAGTACGGGCTTAGGCTTGGCTATTTGCAAGCAGTTGATAGAAGGCCATCAAGGCAAGATTTGGGTTAATTCTGTGCTTGGCAAGGGTAGCGTTTTTACCTTTGAAATTCCTATAGAGCAAACTTTGAGTTCTTAAACTGGAAGTTTAAGCTTCCAGTTTAAGAACTTTTTCTTGCTATCGGAGAAAAGATATTTTGTCTTTGCTGGCAAGCGATACTGCAATAAGCAGTATAAAAGAACTGGCTACCCCTGGAATAAATCCATGTAATCCAAAGGGAGGAGGCTTTTGCATGGTCCACAGAATTGAAACTAAAAAACCACCAAGCATTGAAGCCAATGCTCCACTGCGACTAGTACCTTTCCAATAAAGACCAAGTAGAAAAGGTGCCAGACAGGTAGAGGCTATAACTGCCCAGGAAAAGGCTGTCAAGGTTAAAACCAAACCTGGGGGTTTTAGAGCAATGAGTATGGATATAACTCCAATGAATACATTGGTGAGCGTATTCCAGTGAATCTCCTGTTTTTCGTTTATTTGTACTGAAAAAGATGTTCTAAGTAGGTCTCTGACTATAGCTCCGGAAGATATAATAAGCACAGAAGAAAAAGTGGACATGCCTGCAGCAATAACCCCAACAAAAAAGATGGCAGTAGCAGCGGGAGACATAAAATGGCTAACCATCATAGGAATGGCTTGATCTACATTAGCAAGCTCCGGGAATTTTGTTCGCGCCAAAGCTCCTACCAGGTACGGTATAAAGGCCATAGCCCCTCCGATGGTAGCAATGATGGTACCTGTCCGAATAGCTTTATTGCTTTTGATGGAGTAAAAACGCGCCAGCATCTGAGGCATACCCCAAACTCCGAAACTAACCACTAAAACATAAGAAATCAAACCTGGGAAACCCCAAATGCCTGGAGTTTCAACTAAACCGGGATTAATCTGACTCAGTGAACGGACTCCTGCACTTAAGCCTCCCGTCACTCTGAGGGTATTGGTGAGGAGCAGTATCAAACCAGCTCCCATAATTAGCGCTTGAATAAAGCCAGTCCATACCACTGCAAGATAACCGCCAAAGGAAACATAAATCAAGACAATCAAACCAGAAATGATGACTCCCCATACATAGGGAACACCCAGAAGTACTTGAAAAGTATCTCCCAAGCCCTTTAAAATACTCACATTATAGACAATAAGAAACAGGCTTATGACGAGAGAAACAAATATTCGTGCAAACGGAAGCTGGTAGCGTTTTGCAAAAAAATCGGGCAAAGTAACTGCATTGTATTTCATGGTCAATTCACGGGTTTTTTTACCCAGGACCAGCCAGGCAAGAAAACATCCTAATAATACATTGATGGCTGCAATCCATAAAGTGGAAAGACCATATTTGTAGCCAAAAGCTCCGCCACCGATGATGACTACTGAACTGAAGTATGCTGCAACAAAAGAAAGCGCGCTGACCATAGCTCCAATTTTCCTACCACCAATTAAGTAATCAGAAGAAGATTTAGTTTTTTTCTGGGTAACAAAACCAACGATAATCAAAAAAACAAAATAAACTGCTAGTATGGAAAGATAAAAAATTGGATGCTTCATGCTTCACCATCCGTATCATCTTGTTTTTCACCACGACCTGAAAGCATTGCCCAGATAATTGAAGCCAGGACAGTTAGCACCAAAGCAACAAAAGCCAAAAACGTAGATAATGGCATTCCCCACATTTTTTCCCCTTTCGAAGAAGTAAATTGCTTCCATTATCTTGTAAAATTAATTGATGTCCAGCAAAGAACTATTGACAATAAAAGTTTTGGCATACAATTTAACTAGGAATATTGTTTTTTTTGCCAAAGGAGGCAAGCAATGAAAAAATTTTTATTATTAAATCACGGGCAAACTCTTATCGAATATGCTCTGGTTTTATCGTTTTTTGCAGCAGTATTTACAGTTTCCATCCCACCTCTACGTATTGCTACGGTTGATGCCATCAATCGTATTACCGATCAACTCAACCAAAACCTTCTGGAATCCTTTCCTGAGTGGCCTGGCGATGAAAGTGGTGGCGGCTCTGGAGGCGGTACTGGTGGCGGCACGCTTGAGCCCTGGCTTCCCCCCGAGTTGAGCTTGCTCGACAACAATGTCATCTACTCCGCCGACAACATAGTGCTTCAAGGCAGTTCCAAAATTTTTGGCAACGTAGTGACCAACGGCACCGTAATCACCAGTGGATCCAGTTCCGTTACAGGTACCGTCTTTGATAATGCCAACTACAACTGGAATTTTCCCTTTCCCGTCTATCCCACCATACCTGTGGATGCCTTTCCTGCAAATGGCGACTACATCCTCAAAGGAGGAGGAGCTGTACAGACGATATCCGAAAGTGGATACTACAATAAATTCGAAATTTTAAACAATCGCGAACTCGTTTTTAATACAGGCAATGAAGGCAACGTTTTGACTATTTTAGTCGATGATTTCAATGTAACCCAGGGTAAAATCCGCGTTGAAGGCGACGGAAAACTCATTTTTAAAGTCAACAATTCCTTTAATTTTGGTGGTGGCTCAGAATTTAATCGCTATGGTCTTCCTGAAAACGTGATGATGTATTATAGCGGCCAAGATTCCCTCGAGTTTTTCGGTAATACCAAGTTCAACGGATCGATCTATGCTGAAACTGCTGGAGCACGCTTTGGTGGAAGCACCAATATCAAGGGCAATATCTTCCTTGCTGGCGACCAGGTAAATGTATCCGATGGTGGAGCTGCCAATCTGTCAGATGCTCTTTTGTATGCTCCTAATGCAAATTTAAAATTGGTAGGTAGCGCAAGCATTGAAGGCCGTATCATTGCCAACAGTATTACTGGCATAGGCAACGCTCGTATTACCTTCAAGCCAGTTGAGCTTGATGACGATTTCTTTTGGGATATAGAAAATCCCTAAACTCTTGATTTGTCCCAGAGCTCTTGCAGATATTCTCTTGCTTTAAGTACCGCTTGATTTGGTGCAAGCTTGCGTGACAAGCCAACAGCAATAGCACTTGAGAGCAGAGATCCTGAGCCTGGAAGCTTTCCATTTCCATGACGAGTACCTTCATAGCTATAAAACTGTTTGCCATCAAAGAGTATATCCACACAGGTGCTTCCTGAAAGAGCTCCTCCTTTGATTAATACGTTTCTTGATCCCATTCGGTATAGTTTTTCTGCAGTTTTATATACTTCCGAAAGAGTGTTTATCTTGCTTCCAGTCAATTTCTCGGCTTCGCTTATGTTGGGGGTAATCATCTCTACAAGTGGAAGAAATTGAGAAAAGAAAAAGGTGTGAGCCTTCTTTTCCAATAATTCTGTGTTGTGATAAAAAAAGACAGGATCAAGGACAATTTTGGGCAAGCTATTAAGCTTTAAAGCATGAAAGATAATTTTAGCGTTTTCTTTGTTTGCCAGAGCACCGATTTTAACTGCATCAATCCTTGTATCGTTGAGCACAGAATATAGCTGTAGGTTGAGTAGCTCTTCTTTAACAGGACTTAGCAGGGTTTCTTTTTTCTTGTGATGGAGAAAGCAGGTAATGATGGAAAAAGGAATAGCTTCGAGATCAATACAAGCCTGTATGTCTCTTTGGTTGCCCTCCGTTTGTAAGGGATTTGCATTGGAAAGAAGCAGGATATTTGCTTTGTGAGTAATCTGCAGGGATTTAGCATCTGAAGCCCCGAGCATCGTAAGCTCTTATTTTTGTTTGCTCAAAGCGTCAAGAATACTCTGAACAGGAAGCATACCATTGTCAATCACATATTTTTGATCATTGTCAGTGCTGAGGACAATTCGTTTGTTGAGAAAGCTGATTTTGGGTTCCACTTCTCGAATGTTTTCTTTAGGAATGGTAATAAAAGTACCTGCATCAGAAGCATTAAAAAATAAATCTCCGATAACTCCACCAAGAGAAGTATCAAATTGAGCATGAAAGACAAGTCTTTGAGTGGTAAGAACGAGTTGACCAGTGTATCTTCCTCCTCCATGAGGTATCATATTGGTGGTCCATCTTCCAAGCTCTTTTTCGTTGTTGGAGCATTTAAAATTAGACATGGTTTTCTCCTTTTTTTCTTAAGATATAGCGCATGCATTGAAATAGGTAAGACCTAGATCAACCAATTCTTTTATTTCTTCGGGCTTGAATATAGCTTTTCTAATTTGGATCTCTGCTTTTCCTTCATATATGCGGAAAGCAGGCCTGAGTGCATAGGTACCTTGACTAAAACGTTTTAAGAGTGTTTTAAAGGGGGCACTGTCGAATATTTGACTAGCAAGTTTGGCTTGATTAGTCAGTATAAGATAGGCACTTTGAATGTCTGAATCCAAGCTATTATACAGCTCCCATTGGTCTGCATTCAGACCCATTTTGTTCCAGAGGGGGCGTAGCATGGGTAGGAGTTTTTCGTCGTCTAGCATTTTCATGGAAGGATCTTTTGGCATCATATATAAGTCTGTACCTGAGGAAAGCAGTGGAATGCTCCATTCAGTATAAGGACCGGATACGTTGGTGCTGATAGTTTTAGTGTCGGATTGTTTGTCGTAGGCTCTTAATGTCCAGCATTGTTCAGCTTTTAGCTGAGCTTTCAGCTCAAATAGACCATCAAAGCGACCTTGTTTTGGTGAAAACTCCCAGGCTTCCTTTTGGGCAAGCTCTTCAATAAGCTTAAGTTGATTTTTGTTGCTTCGTGTTAATAAGTAAGCCATGAGCCCCAAGAGTGCCAGGATGCCAATAGGAATTAAATATTCCATAACTAATTACTCCTTAATTTGACTTAATTAATAGAACAATTACTTAAAAAGTATAGCATAAAAACTAAAGAGAGGAAATAAAGTAAAAAAGCTTATAATTAGCGTAACGAAAAGTTAGCAAAGCGAGTATAAAGAAAAAAGCTTGGAAATAATTTTATTGAAAGCAAATTTTAATACCAGAAAGGAATGAATATGAAGAAGAAATTGAGCGTGCTCTTGGCTGCAATTTTAGTACTAAGCCTTGTTGGAACTAGTTATGCTGCTCCAAAACGCGGTAAATTCAGAGGAACAGTGCAGGAGTTGGATCTCCAAAAGCAGACTTTTCAGTTAAAGTCCGAAAAACAAGCATGGAAAGTTATTTTTAACGAAGAAACCGTATTTATTAATGATGGCGAAAAAGCAGATCCAAGTCAATTAAAAAATGATTTAGGAGTTCTTGTCAGTGGCGTAATTGCTGAGGATGAAAAATCAATTACTGCTCAGGTGGTTGCATGGGGTCCTGCCCCTGGTAATCCAAACCCTGGACCCGGCGATCCAAACCGTGGGGGACCTCCTTTAATCAAAGGAATTATGGACAAACTCAATCTTCAAACCCTGAGCTTTGAACTCAAACACAAAGATCCCGAAGGCAACGAACGAATCTTCCAGGTTAGCTTTTCAGACAAAACTCGTTTTGTCCGCGACATGAAACCCTCCAAAGCAGAAGAATTTAAAAAATGGCGAAGAAGTCTTTGTCATGGGACCTGTCAATCCTGAGGAAATGAAAATGGAAGCCCATTTGGTCGCCTTTGGCAAATTTGAACGACCCGGCGATCCAAATCCTGGCCCTGGCGATCCCGGTCGTGGAAATCCTCCAGTTCCGGTGGAAGGTATCAAAGGCATAGTCACCGAGATTAATCTTCAACAGATGACTTTAAAGCTAAAGCTGAACGAAGAAATTACTTTAGAAGTGAAGTATTATGAATGGACTGGTTTTATCCGAGGCAATCGCTTTGTTTTCCCAGAGGAATTAAAAATTGACACTCGCGTCACCCTTTATGGACCTGTCAGCAGAGAGCAAAAGACAGCTAAAGCCCATTATATCGTTTGGTAAAACCCTAAGAGCGTGTTTACCCTCCAAACCCCTGCGAAAGCGGGGGTTTTTTTATTTAGATAGATACCGGTGGTAGGTGCTGTCCCACATTTCCCAAAAATAGGTTTTGTCCAGGGGATTACGCTCCTGCAACAATAGAAGCAAGGATTGAATATCACTTTCAGCCCGATGAGCTCTAGTAGGAAAGATATGATGAGCGCGAAGCAGAGCTTGCAAACTTGCAGAAGAAAAACCCCATTTTTTCCATTCTATTCCACTCAGGGAACAAAACCACATTTTGTTGCGTACATCTGGCAGAATCATCTCAAGAAAGCCTTTGTCAAAAGATGCATTATGTGCCACAAAGCCATCCGCTTCATGTGCAATGCGTTTGAGCAATTCCATATTGAGTTGTTTACCCTGAAGATTTTGCAGAGTAAGACCATTGATCTTTGATGCTTCAGGAGAAATAGGGCAAAGTGGCTCTCTGAGACCCACATACTTTTGTAGAACAGGTGATAGCCATTTTCTCATGGGATCGCATTCAGTAAGGATTAGTGCAATTTCGACAATTTCATCATGCAATGGATCAAGCCCTGTAGTTTCGACGTCCACCCACCAAAGTCGATACATCCCACCTACCAGCCTTTCCCTGTGGTTTATTTATTATTTTAGCATAAAACCTCCAGATAATTCCAAAAAGGAAGTACCAATTTTCTTGAACTACTCGAGTCTTTATTCTGTTCCTATAGTGGCTATAATAATTGAACATGCAGATAAGGAGGATTCATCATATGAACCATACCCGCCAATTAAAGCTATATTCTTTTTTGCTGCTCTTGTTCTTGTTGTCCGCTTGTTCAAAGTCAACTGGTCCCGTGGTATCGCTTCAATCAGATAAGTCGGCTATTTCGGGTCAGTTTGAGACTATTTCTATTTCTCAGAGCCAGCTCCTGGGCGACCACTTACTCCTCTCCACTGATCTCGGCCTTGTTCAGATGTCTTTTTCTCAAGCCCAGGTTGAGGCAAACTATTTAATTCATACCAAAGATTTGATTCTGATTCATGGTCTAATTTCATCTCTAGACGCTTCCAGCAAGCAATATTTTTATATTAAAAATAGCCGTTTACATTTTTATAACCTTTCTTTATCTGCTGATGAAGTTTTTACAAAAATTAAATCTCAGGGCTATGTCTCAACCAAAAAGTACGGTGCTTTATTTGATGGCATTACCCCTGGCAGATATGTTTCTGCTCCTGATGGCTCTTCTCTTTATTTGGCCAGATACGCTCAACTCGCTCTATTCAAACCCGGAGACAAAGCCAAAAATACCTTTCATATGCCCAATTTCGCTTCCTACATTGTTGCTGATAATGATTATTTATACTATCGTACCTTCGAAAGAGAAAAAACATCCTCTCATATCATAGCTTGCGTGGATATGCAAAAGTCAGAGGAATTATGGCGAAGATATTATGGGCCTGACTATCAGCCCTGGTATGATATTGCCGACTCTTTTCCAGTGCTTAGTCAGGATGGCAAACTCTATCATATAATCCGTGCGTATCCTTTAGAGAGCTTTGATAAGCAGGGCATATTCCTGATTGAAAGCATCAACAGAATGAACGGAGAAGTGATTAAGTCTTTTGAAATTGAGACTTCAAAAGCTATCGGAAGAGATATTCCAACTGGTCCTTTAGTGATACATGAGGATATGATGCTTGCTGAAATTGATTTACCAAAATCATTGAGCATGATGGATCTCACCACCGGGAGCATCCTTTGGACGCAAACATTTGAAGTTCCTGTATTGGATATCATCCATGATACCAAGCTTGATCGATGGGTATTGCTTATGGGAGATGCTTCGATCATTGCCCTGGATAAAATAAGTGGCAAAACTGTCATGAAGCTTCCCCCCCTTGAGTTGAAAGCAAAAGATTTTTCCTACGGGCAACTGCATATTACTGAAAAAGGACATTTCGCCGGGCATCTGAACAATCGAGAAGCCTATACCATTCCAAGATCGATCTTTTTTTATCGTCCTGTTTCTTGATGTTTTTTTATAGCATTTGCGGTAAAATATTCTTAAAAGAGTAGATGAGAAAAATGCTGAATAAATGCAAATACGATTAGCACAAGCTAAAGATATCGTAGCTATACAGGATATTACCTATCAAACTGCCTTGTTGGGTTCATCAGCTAGTGCATTTTGGGATGATGTTTCGTTATTTTTTGATCTCGCTTACCTTGCCTACCTGATACCTCCGATAGAGTTTGCTTTAATAGCTGAAGATCAAGGTGCAGTCCAGGGCTATGTTTTATGTGCTTCAGATAAGAATAAATATCTTATGAATTTCTGTTTTCGAGTTTTACCATTCAGGATCGTGCCCCGATTATTAAAAGGTCAATATCACTTATCTATAAAAACATTGAGATTCATTTCAAAGTGTATCGCTGACCACTTGGATAGTTTTTTTATGAAACCCGTTTCCGGTAAACTATATCCCGCAGTCTTGCATATTAATGTAAAGCCAGGATGTCAGGGAAAAGGATTCGGATCAGCCTTGTTAAAACAAGCTTTGCATCTGCTTAAGGCCAAAGGGATTTCAGGAGTTCATTTACACACCACTTCCTACAACAACAAGGCTTGTGCCTTATACCTAAAATATGGTTTCAAAGAACTCACTCGAAAAAAGACCCTTTTATGGGAGCAATGGATTAAGGAAAAAGTGTATAAAATTACCTATATCAAAAAGCTTCAGGATATATGATTTGTATGAAAAAAAAGACCTGGAAAGAGCTTTTTCTTCTATTTTTATGTTTTTTGTTGGCATTTCTTTTTATGCACGAACTGCAATGGGGTCCTTTTGGTAGAAAAATGCAATGGTATCGTAGCTGGATAAAGCTCCAGACCCTGGACTTGTTTGTTCCGAGAGAAGTACAAAAAGTACTAATCCTGGCTCCTCATCCGGATGATGAGATTATATCCAGTGCTGGATTAATTTTTGATCTGTTGGCGCAAGATGCTGAAGTATATGTTGTATTTATCACCAATGGCGAAGGATTTGGGGATTATATACAAGCGCAGGAACAAGATAAAAACCGCTCAGAAAATAACAGAATATTACTCGGGTATGAACGACAAAGAGAGAGTGTGCAAGCCTTAACATACCTGGGACTTCCGAAAGAAAACATTTTCTTTTTAGCTTATCCTGACGGAGGAATTCATAAGCTCTGGTTTTCATATTATACTATACCATTCAAATCTCCTCATACTCGAAAAGATTATTCACCCTACGATAATAGCTTTACCCATGGAGCATTGAATACCGGAGAACAGCTATCTACAGATCTCATGCAGATACTACAAAGCTTAAAACCTCATATCATCATTACTCCTTCAGTATATGACTTTCATCCGGATCACTGGGCTAGCTCGGTTTTTTTATATACTGAACTCGAGATTTTGCGAGAATATGGAGAAAGCTGGGTGGATACCGTAGCAATTTACGAATATCTGGTGCATCAGGGAAAGCTGGCATGGCCAAGACCATGGGGTGTTCACCAGGAGCTTCGACTAATTCCACCCTCATCGCTTTTGCTGGATACTTTGAGCTGGGAAGAGTATCCTTTAAGCCCCGAAGCTTATCAAGCAAAAAGCAAAGCCCTGTCAGCCTTTAGTAGTCAAACACCATTGATTGGTCAGTTTTTGCTTGCATTTCTAAGGAAAAATGAATTGTTTTGCAGAAGAGATCATCTGAGCAGAGAGATAGTTGATCCAAAAGGAGACTTTGTAGCTAAAGAAATTTTCCGCAATGCTGATTTCTATTTCAAACAACTTTCCTATGATTCAGATTACCTCTATGCCAAAGTTAAACTGGCGCCCAATGTAGGACTGCCTGGCGTAAAATATCAGGTGAAGGTTGTATTGTATCAAATGCTCGAAGATCACCGCATACATGAAGAACGAATACAGATGGTGCTAAACAAAGAAAACACCAGCTTTTATGGACAGGAATTTGAATTCAAGGTGGAGCTACCCAAAGATTTACCTGTTTTTATGGCAGCGATCAGCTTTGAGTCTTTCACCAAACCTTTGACAGTATTCATCGACAAGACTCCCTGGTCTTTGATTCGATTTAATGAAAGCCTCCCCTAAATGAGCTGGTGCCCCTTTTTTTGTGATATGTGCTTGCCTTGAGCCAATGATCAGGACTCCGTATGCCCTTTCGGAGGATCCCATAAAATAGTGTTGACCGATTAAAACAGGTACGGGTCCTGGCTTCAGGTCTTCAGTTATCGGAGGAGCTTTGAAGTTTTAGAAGGAAATCGAGAAACATTTTGTAATACAGATACGCAATCAGTATAAATTACATATACTATGTATCATGAAAAAAACATTATTAGACATTAGTTCAAAGAAAACTTGTGGATGTTCAGGCAATAAATTGAATTGCATGGATGCTAAATCCTGGATAAAATGTCAACTTGGTGTTTGGCAGTTTAACTATGAAAAAAGGGACATTAGAGACAAAGAACTCCACCCTGCAACTTTTCCCATATCATTAGCAAAAAAAGTAATAGAGTTGTTTACACATGAGGGTGAATTAGTAATAGACCCATTTAATGGAAGCGGTACAACATTAGTTGCTTCTCAGGATTTAAATAGAAATGCGGTAGGATTTGATATTAATAAAGAATATTGTGAATTAAGCGAATCAAGAATCCATAAAATGCTTCTCGATTGGTCAAAACAAATAACTATCAATGATGACGCTAGAAATGTACCGTTGTATTTTGAAGATGAAGTTATTTCACTTGCATTAACCAGTCCACCGTATGCAAATCTTTTAAATAGACAAAGATTGAATAAAAGCCGTAGAGGTACTGATCGATTAAACGCACAATTCATGAAGGTTGAACAATATTCTCAAAACAAAAATGACTTGGGTGTTTTATCTATAGATGATTTTGAGATTGCTATCTTTGAAATTTATTCAAATCTTTTTCCAGCTATTAAACCAAATGGTCATATTGTTATAAATGTTGCAGATATGTGGTGGGAAGGAAGTCGTATCCCTATCCATATATATATTATTAGAGCTTTAGAGAAAGCAGGTTTTATTTTTAAAAATACTATTATCTGGGACCGAACAAATATCGTTAATGGTATAGGTATCTTTGGCTGGCCATCAAACTATATCACAATGGGTACTACTTTTGAGTATATTTTAGACTTCTATAAACCATGTACCCAGATTTGAATATTCCAGTTTTTACCAAAGAACAACTAATTGATAAATTTAGGATTATTCATGATATGGGTTGGATTAAATCTTTGCGACCTGGTAATGATGGGGCTGTAGGAAACACTTTAGAAGACTTGCTTGGCATAAAAGAAAACAATCTGCCGATTGCAAATTGCACTGACTGGGAATTAAAGGCGCAAAGATCATCGACGTCTTCTCTGATTACATTGTTTCATATGGATCCTTCTCCTCGAGGAGTGAGTATTGTCACAAGTTTACTGCTACCTCACTATGGTTGGCAACATAAAAAAGCTGGATCAGGGTATTCAAGCAGTGAAATGAGTTTTCGATGCACAACAAGCGCTAACAAATACACTGACAGAGGCTTTATTGTTATAGTTGATAGAAATGAGAAAAAAGTAAAGTTTAGCTTTAATAAAAAAAAAGTTGATAAAGACAAGCATGGAGAATGGTTAAGTAGAATAAAAAAAACTATTGGATCAAACGAATTAAATCCGCAACCTTATTGGGGTTTCTCAGATTTAATGTACAAAGCTGGCTCTAAGCTAAAGAATACTTTTTTTGTTTTAGCTGATCAAAAAAAAGATGATGGGGAAGAATATTTCCTTTATAAAGAAGTATTTATCTTAGCTAACTTTAATTTTGATAATTTTCTTAATTGCATTGATAATGGATTAATAGTTGTGGATTTTGATGCAAGATCAAAGCACAACCATGGGACAAAGTATAGAATTAAACAGAATCATTGGCCAGATCTATATGAAACAGTTGAACAAGTTGTTTAAGTTTGTTACTGACATTAGGATTTACAGTCCAATAAAACCGCTAAAACCATTAATACACGGTTTCATTTTCGACAGTCAACATACCTGCTAATGAAGCCATACCCGCAACATATACATTTCCATCCAACCCAAATTGCATGGTCTTGACAACACAATAGCCTGTTTTTCTTAAGTTAGGATCAAAAACTCCCTTTTGAGGGGTTTTTTCAATTTTATCATGGAAATTGCCATAGAGTAAGCTCTGATTGGTTTCAGGTATAAAGTGAATATTAGATCCATGTAGATAATTAGCTGGATGAGTGTATAGATTACAATAAAAGTCGTACCCTTAAATAGGGATATTTTTCCTTGAAAAATAAGGTAAAGGAACGACAATCCTTTTTAAGGTGCGAGAGGTTTTTGGGTGGGTCGAATGCAATAAAAAAAGCAACTCCAGTAGTTGGCTTGTGGGTCAGAGAGACCACCCTCCAGAAGATTTGAACGGTAGCTTAAACGAGAGATAAACTCTCCCGGTTTGCGTATTACGAGTTAAAATACATCTGGAGGGAAATCCGCAAACCCTCTCCATCAATTTCTTGAATGGGAGGTTTTCTTATGTATCAGTATATCGGGGTAGATGTTGCAAATCAAACATTACAAGTGTTTGATGGTAACGAAGATTTTACGTTT
>Ga0351960_1102_pt1 | contig 14523 bp, 11 predicted proteins | sample TotcelT113001M14_FD_205808 | JGI IMG/M metagenome (GOLD analysis project Ga0351960, IMG submission 205808) | Enriched cells from coal bed in the Powder River Basin, Montana, United States - Total cells T11 rep3 HSBNCT.T11.300.1.M14 ... | reverse complement strand
CCACAAATATGTTGGCCCCGAACTGGGCAAGCTGCACGCTGGACATGAAAGCGATGATAAAGCCAAGCAGAAAGCTGATAAGCCCCACAATGGGCACAGCGTCCACCCCCACGCGGCGCATGGCGAGAATTGTGTCGTCCAGGCGAAGGGAGGAAGGTTTTTTGGCCAGATAAAAAAGGGCAAGAAGCGTTTCGCCGGTAAAGCTCACCAGCTCCTTGAACTGCCCGGCCATATCAAAGGCGGATTGGCCAAGCCGTATGAAAAGATTGGGCGCCTTTTTGGGAGGGGCCTTGGCCGCGGCGCACATCTGCTCCAGGCGCATGAGGTCAAGGATTTCGCGGATTTTTTCCGGCGCCTCGATCACAGGGCAGGATTGGGCCTCGCTGCCGTGAACCTTGCGAATTTCCAGAAGCAGCAGAACACCCGGATCATCCATTGTCCTCACGCGGGAGAGATCCAGGCAAAGGGTCCTGCCGCGGGCTCCAACAGCAAGCTTTTTGGCCTTTTTGCGCACAGCCCGGTAATAGGCTGCATCCATGTCGCCCTCAAAAATCAGGCGCAGGCTGCCATCCGCCTCCTCGTGCAAGGAGAGGCCCAAAGAAGAATCATCCTGTTTCTGAATGTTTGAAGAATCCGGAACCATGCCAGCCTTCAAGTCCTTTTGAAACCGGCAGGCCTTATCGCCAGCCGGAAACTATGCTCTCTATCTCCTCGGCCACAAAACGGATGCGCTCCATGTCGTGATCCCCGTCCTTTTGCAGGGCAAACCGCTCCGGCAGCTTGCCTTTGAGCTCCCTGATGGCCTTTTCCATGTCCACAAGAATGTTGTGAAGCCCGTCAAGGGAAGGCTCGACTTCCGGCTCTGTGGGAACTTCGGGCGGCACAACGGTAACCTCTCTGGGTTTCAAGAGCAAGGACTCCTTGAACACCGGAATGTGCACATCCAGCCCCAGGCGGTCCTTTATCATGCCGCCGAGAATCTGCTTGGCATTGTCCTCCCCGTGAACAAGGAAGAACTTCGGGCTGCACTCCTTGAAATGGCCCGCCCATTCCAGGAGGTCGGCCTGGTCCGCATGGGCGGAAAAGCCGCCGATGGTGCAGACCTTTGCTTTGACGGCCACATCCTCGTTGAAGATTTTCACCGTCCTTGCGCCGTCCACAATGCGCCGCCCGGTTGTGCCCCGCGCCTGGAAACCCACAATCACAAGCACAGCCCCGGGCCGCCAGAGGTTGTGCTTCAGGTGGTGTTTGATCCGGCCCGCGGTGCACATTCCATTTCCGGCTATCACAATGGAAGGCTCGCGGCTTTCGGTTATGGCAATGGAGTCGGCTGTTGAAGGGGTGAACTTGAGGTTTGGAAGGTCCAGGGGATCGTGGCCGCTTGCCATAAGGTCCTGGGCCTTGTCATCAAAATGCTTTTTGTTTTTGCGGAAAATTTCCGTTGCCTTTATGGCAAGGGGGCTGTCCAGGTAAACGGGCATATCGGGCAGGGGAGGTGGGCGAGGCAACCACATCGGCCGTTGTTTCAAGCATCTTTCTCATAATCCTGTGGGATTCCATTTTTGCGTTTGTTCAGCTCTACTGGAAATGAAATGAGTTCAGACGCCCTCATAAAGGTCTCCAACCTCTGGGCCGGTTACGGGCAGACCGTGATTTTGAAGGATGTGTCCTTTGAGGTGGCCCAGGGGGAGATTGTTGTCATTGTGGGCGGGAGCGGCTGCGGAAAAAGCACCATTCTAAAGCACATGATAGGCCTTTTGCCGCCCATTTCAGGCTCCATCACCATTGACGGGATAAATGTGGCAGCCTGCTCTGAAACCCAGTACCGGAACCTGTTGAAACGCATCGGCATACTCTACCAGAGCTCGGCTTTGCTTGGCAGCCTCACTGTGGGCGAAAATGTTGCCCTTCCCATTCTGGAGCATCGGGCTCTTGACCGCCAGGCAGTGGATGAGCTTGTCCGCATAAAGCTTGCCAGTGTCGGCATGGATGGATACGAAAATCATCTGCCATCGGAAATTTCCGGGGGCATGAAAAAACGCGCTGGCCTTGCAAGGGCAATGGCCCTAAACCCCAAATTCCTTTTTTTTGATGAGCCAGGGGCCGGGCTTGACCCCATTACCGCCTCGGAGCTTGATCACCTCATCCTTACCCTTAACCGCATCTACAAAACCACAATGGTCATTGTCACCCACGAGCTTCGCAGCATATTCGCGGTGGCGGACAGGGCCATAATGCTCGACAAGTCAAAGCAGGGCGTGGTGGCCATAGGAAAACCCACTGACCTGCGCGACAAAAGCGATGACCCCCTTGTGCGGCGCTTTTTCAACCCAAAGGTGGAGGGCCGCCGGGCATGATAGATTTTCCGGCATTTTGCGGGCAGGAAGCAGGAACTGGTTACAATGCTTTTTGTTTCTGCTAATATAAAAAATTACGAAAAACACGGCGCTTCGGCTGCCAAGCCGGGGGGCCTTAAAGTTTTGGGTCAACCCGCACATTCAGGGCCGGTGTTGACGCGGCCCTGCTCAAGGCCCGAAACGCAGACCGGCGCAAAACCCGGCAGGCAGCCGTAAAAACAGGAATCAGAATCATGGCAAGCAACCGCACAAAATTTTCTGTGGGCATCTTTCTCATTGCAGGCGTATGCCTGGCCGTGGCCGCTGTCATCTGGGTGGGCATGAGCGGCTATCTGGAAAAGGGCAGACTCTTTGCGGTCTATTTCGATGAATCCGTTCAGGGCATGGACAAGGACTCCCCAGTGAAATACCGGGGGGTTAATGTGGGCCGGGTGGAGAGGCTGGAGGTGGCCCCGGACGGCATACTCATTGAGGCCATACTCAAAATTGACCCGGAAAGGATGGATCCGGGCCTGCTTGTGGAGAAAGATGGACTTCTTGTAAAAAGGCACGACATCACCGGGGTTTACGCACAGATAAAAAATGTGGGCATAACAGGTCTGCGCTTTGTGGAGCTTGACCGCCTGCCGCCCCGCACCGAAGTTGTGGGCCTTGATTTAAACTTCAAGCCGCCTTATCCGGTTATTCCTTCAAGGCCTTCGGAGTTCAAGCAGATTTTCGACGAGGCAGAGGCTTTTTTTGCGCGGGTTAAAAGCATTGACTACGAGGGCATAGCCAATCGCTTCCGGGAAAACCTTGATGACCTTCATGCCGCGATCAATGCAGCAGATGTTGCGGGCATTTCAACCCGTTTCAAGGACGGGCTGGACAACCTCAACAGCATTCTGGAAAACCAGCGGTGGGACCGTATTCTGGCAAGCGTTGAAACTGCCGGGCAGAATGTGGATTCGGCTGCCATTGAGGCGGGAAAAACCTTTGACACCGTTACCCAGGCGGTTAACGAGGCAAAGGCCCTGATTGAGGAGAACAGGCAGGATGTGCGCCTGGCCGTGGCCCACCTCCAGCAGCTTGCGGAGCAGGCCGGGGAAACAGCCAGGGAAAGCGCCAAGCTGGTTGCGGGAACGGAGCAGAGCATAGCCCGGCTTGCCCGGCATCTCACGGCTGCGGCCCAGAATGTGGAGAGGGCCTCAAAAAACCTGGATCACCTCCTTGAGGATCTTTCCCGCGACCCGGCGCTTCTCATCCGGGGCGAGCCGCCCCGGCCCCGCAGCTTTGAAGGGCCGTAACAAAGGATTGTTTGCGGGGCAATTGAAAAATCTGCGGCGGAGAGACTTTTTCCAAAGTTTCCCTGCAAATGCAAAAAAATCTGCTTTCAATCGGCTCTTTGAAAGGAAGTTAAGGGGCTTGCAATGGTTTATACAGGTTTGCAAAAGGGAAATTTCAAAAGGGCTCAACTTTGGTTTGGAGTGCTTTTGCTTCTGGCAATGTCATCGGCCCTTGCCGGGTGTTCCATAGGGGTGCGTGCCCCACGGCCCGACACAAGCTATTACACCCTGGAATACGAGCCAAGGGTTTTTGATGGCAGGCAAGCCATCCCTGTTGTGGTAAGGCTTGCCAATTTTTCCTCATCGCCTGAAATGGCCACCACCCAGATAATTTACAAGGATGCCCCCTTTTCGGCCAACGAGTATTATTATCACCGCTGGCGGGCCAGGCCCGATGAGCTTGTGGGCTATTTTCTGGCAAGGGACATGGATGCTTCCGGCCTTTTTGGCGCAGCCCTTTACGGAGATGCTTATGCAGCCCCGACCCATGCCTTGGAAGGCAGGGTGGACGCCTTTTACGAAAACAGCCTTTCAGACCACTGGCAGGCGGTTCTGCGTGTTTCGGTGCTTCTGCTTGTGGAAAGTGAGCCTGACCCGACCAAGCAGGTTGTTTTTCAAAGAACTTATGAGCAGGTTGAGGCTGCAACGCGCAAGAATCCCGAAGCTGTGGCCAGCGCCATGAGCCGCGCCATGTCAACAGTTTCGGCAAAAATCATCGAAGATGTTTACGAGGCCTTGAAGTGAAGGCCCAAACCGGGTCCGGCAGGCCCGGTGTCAGAGTCGCGGGAAGGCTTCATCAAAAAGGAGATAAATTCATGGGAACAAAAAACCGCCTGCTTTCCGGCATGGCGCTGGCAGTGCTTCTGTTTCTTTTGCTGTCAGCCGCCTGCTCAACGGCCTACAAGGCAACGCCCCTGCCTTTCAAAGCCCCTTCGGCCCATTCCAACTATACCAGGATTGAGGGCCTGGAGCTTGGCTCAAGGGCCTTTTCAGATGAAAAAGAGACTGCCGGGATTTTCGGCTTCAACATCATCAAGGCAGGCATGCTGCCCGTGGAGGTTGTTTTCAGCAACACCGGCAGCAGCGAGTTTGAAGTCAATGCAGCCCAGACCTTTTTGGAGGATGCCCAGGGAAATTTGTGGCCGCTTCTGCCTTATCACCTTGCATACGAGCGGGCCACCCAGTGGTCCCAGGCCCAGGCTGTGGCCAAAACCGGGGCCAAGGGGGGCATCTACGGAGCCGCGGCAGGGGCGCTGATAGGCGCGGCTGTGGGCATTGTGACAGGGGAGGATGTGGCGGCCTCCGTGGGCAAGGGCGCGGCTGTGGGCGGCGCAGCCGGGGCCACTTTAGGAGGGGCTGCGGGCATGGATGGAGGCTCCGCCCGCCGGGAAATCATGCGGGATTTGCAGGAAAAGTCTCTTGAAAACAAAAAGATCGCTGCCAACGGCCTGGCCTTTGGCATACTCTTTTTTCCGGCAGAGGCCCAAAGCGCCGCAAAGCTTCATCTCCGCATTGCAGATGTCCAGACAAAGCAGGAATACTCTGTGCAGATGGCCTTTGAGCCACCTGCTGAAGGGAGCGAAGCGGAGAAGCCCAAGGAATAGTCACAATTGCCGGGCCGCTAAAATGCTGAAAAATATCAGCAGGCCCAGGTATCATCCCGACAGGATTTTATAACCCGGTGGCAGCTTCAGGCCCACGGACGCAGTTGAAAGCTCTGTTGCCGGCAGCCGGAATCCATGTGCAGCACAACAGAAGGAAATGCTTTTTTTCGGAGTTAAAGCTTTCGCGGAAAGGGGGGTTTCCCGGCTCCTGAAACAGGAAAAAACGCAAGGTTTGCCGCCGGATTATTCTTCAGGTTCCTCCCGCTCCTCCCTTTCTTCAGGGCCGGGATATTCGCTTTCCAGGGAGAGATCCTTCATGTCGCTTTGCAGGGCATTTTGGGAATTGTTCCCAGGGGTATCGGGCTTTTCGAAATCACCGCACTCATCAGCAACGCCATACTCCTTACCAGCGCCATATTCATCCAGGACTATTTTTTCATCATCAGCAGGGGGCGCATCCGGCCCTGCCTGGGCAAGGGCAGCCAGAGCGTTGCGCGACTCCCCGGTCTGGGTGATTTCCTGGATTTCCTTTAATGTCGGCAGTTCGGAAAGATCCTTCAGGTCGAAAATCTCCAGAAATTTTTTGCTTGTGGCGTAAAGCATTGGCCTGCCCGGCTTATCATCCCTGCCAAGAACTCGGATAAGCCCTTTGTCGAGAAGCAGCTTCATAACGCCACCGGAATCCACACCCCGCACATGCTCCACATAGCTTCTTAAAACCGGCTGGTTGTATGCGATTATGGCAAGGGTTTCCAGCGCTGCCTGGGAAAGCCTGGAGGGCTGGGACTGGTGCATCCGCCGAATCCAGGGGGCAAACTGGGGCCTTGTTCTCAACTGCCATCCTCCTGCCACCTGTCGCAGGCAGAAGCCGCCGCCGCGGGCCTCGTATTCCGCCTCAAGCCCATTGAGGGTCTGGCGTATCTCGCCGGGCACGGCATCGGGCACGGCGATTGAAAGCCTTTCAATGGTTATGGGCGAGCCGCTCATAAAAAGAAGGCTTTCCACAATGTCTTTGAGCGGGGGCTTGGAATCCATGTTGTTTGCCTATGCGTAGAAGATTCGCATCACTCCGCTTTGGATGTGCTGGGCGATTCTGACAAGCGCAAGCTTTACCATTTCCAGAATTGCAAGAAAGGTGACAACAAGCTCGCCCCTTGTGGGATTCTGCTCGAAAAGCTCTTCAAAGGTTACGGTCTGCTTCTGCTCCAACAGGTCGTGAATCTGGGTTATGCGCTCGCGCACGCTCACGGTTTCCGCTGAAACCTTCATCAGGTCGTCCTTGCTGGATTTTTGCAATATTTTGGCAAAGGCGTCAATGAGTTCAAAAAGACCCACGCTTATCAGCGCATCCTCTTCCGAAAAATCCGGCGCAGGTTCCGGCTCCCTGGCAAAAACCGATTCCCCCAGCACGGGCCGGGCGGCCATGCGGTCTGCGGCCTCCTTTATCTGTATGTATTCAGAAAGAGGCCGCACGATTTCCATGCGCGGGTCCTCCTCCTGCTCATCCTCCTCGTGGCGGGGCAGGAGCATACGGCTTTTTATGTGCAAAAGGGTGGCGGCCATGACGAGAAAATCGCCCGCAAGGTCCACATTCATGGATTTTAAGAGCTCGATGTATTCCAGGTACTGGTCTGCAATGCGGGCAATGGGTATGTCGTAGATGTCCACCTCGTTTTTCTGGATGAGGTGGTACAAAAGATCCAGGGGGCCTTCAAAGATTTCCAGGCGGATATGATAGCGCGACTCTTCCATGACCTGCCTGACTGTTTAAGAAAAAAGGCCGCATGGTGCCTGTTTTAAAAGGGCGGCCCGGTCATTGAAGACCGGGCCGCAAGGATTCTTTTTGATTGCACGGGCCGCTATGCTATTTTCATGGCCCTGCGGACCTCTTCCAGGGTTTGTGCCGCTACGGCCCTGGCCTTGGCGTCCCCGTGCTCAATGGCAGCATCAACCTCATCGGGGTGCTGCTCGAAGTACAGTCGCTTTTCATGGACAGGCCCGAGAAACTCCGCCAGATTTTTGGCCATGAGCTTCTTGCACTGCACGCAGCCGATTTGTGCGGTTCTGCATTCCGCGTTTATGCTTTCAACAGTTGCCGGCCCGGAATACATTTTGTGGAATGAAAAAACATTGCACACTTCCGGGTCGCCCGGGTCGCTTTTGCGCTGCCTTTGGGGGTCTGTGACCATGGTGGAGGTTTTTTTGGCAATGTCATCGGACGAATCCGAAAGGAAAATGGCGTTCTGATAGGATTTGCTCATCTTCCGGTTGTCCAGGCCAAGGATTTTGGGCGTGGGGGTGAGTATGGCCTGGGGTTCTGGGAATACGCTGCCGTAAAAGTAATTGAAGCGCCGGGCGATTTCCCTTGTAATTTCCACATGGGGAACCTGGTCTATTCCAACGGGCACGCCGTGGGCCTTGTACATGATTATGTCCGCTGCCTGAAGAACCGGATAGCCCAGAAAACCGTAGGTGGAGAGGTCCTTTTCCGCAAGCTGCACAACCTGATCCTTGTAGGTGGGGTTGCGCTCCAGCCAGGGCACGGGCGTTATCATCCCAAGAAGCAGGTAAAGCTCCGAATGCTCCTTTATGTGAGACTGCACAAAGAGGGTGGACTTTTCCGAAGAAAGTCCCACCGAAAGCCAGTCAATCATCATCTGGCGGTTGTATTCCAGCACGCGGGAGGGGTCTTCGTAATCGCTTGTAAGGGCGTGCCAGTCTGCAATGAAAAAGAAGCAGTCGTAAGTGTCCTGCATCTCCTTCCAGTTGGCCAGCGCGCCGTGCAGATTGCCCAGATGCAGGGGGCCGGTTGGCCTCATTCCGCTCACTACTCGTTTTTTAGCCATGACAGGCTGCTTGCTCCTTGCTGTAATTAAAGGGTTCTTGTCTGCCTTGTGATTGAAAAAACCTTTTTGGCTTTGGATGTATCAGAGTCCAAGAAGAGTATTGACAAGGGGGATGACCACCCAGCCAAAAATCCGCCCGACAATCCCTGTTGCAATCAGCACTATGAGAAGAATCATGCCGTAGGGTGCAAGCTTTTCGTAAGACATTGCAAGTTGCGGCGGCAGAATCATGCTCAAAATGCCCCCGCCGTCCAGCGGAGGAATGGGAATAAGGTTGAAAACCGCCAGGATGCAGTTGATGAACACAAGGGAGCGGCAAAGCAGGGCAAGGCCCTGCATGGGGCCGTGGAATATGCCTCCGGCCCAGACAGGCTCGGCTGCTGAAACAAGCTGGAAAACAAGGCCTGCTGCAAGGGCGCAGGCAAGGTTGGCAGAAACCCCGGCAGCAGAAACCAGAATGTTATCCCGCTTGAAATTGCGGAAATAGCGCGGGTTTACAGGCACAGGCTTGGCCCAGCCGAAGATGAAGGGCGAGCCGATAATGACGAGAATCCCCGGAAAAATGACAGAGCCCACCGGGTCAATGTGGACAATGGGGTTCAAACTCACCCGGCCCAGCATTTTGGCTGTGGGGTCCCCGCAGCGAAAGGCAACCCAGCCGTGGGCCGCCTCGTGAATGGTAACGGCAAAAAGCAGGGCTGCAATCTGAAAAATGACAATGGGCATTTGATCAGGCAATCTTTTTTTTGAGAAGAGCAAGCTCATCCTCTTTGGTTTTGACCTTGCCGTCCAGACGGGCTGCAAGCAGGGTATCCAAAATTTCGCGGTAAACCGGGCCGGGCTTTATCTGCATATTCAAAAGGTCTTTTCCGGTAACAAGAGTCTTTTCAAACTGGAGCTGCCTTATGTAAAGGGAAATGCCCTGTTTGACATCCTCCTTTGTGGTTGCGGCCATCATGTAAAGGAGAAGCTCTGTTGCCAGTGGTTTGAGCCGCTTGTAAAGCAGGCTGTTCTTTTTGGTTTTTCTTCGCTCCAGGTCTTTGAGGCGCATGAGCGCGTCTCTGCGGCCCTGGCCCAAAAGCCGCTCCTGGCGGGGGCTCATTTCCAGCAGGCGGCACACATGGGCTGCCTGGCGCGGGCCGCAACTGTGGATGAGCGCCAGAAAATGAACGGCCCACCTGTTATAGGAATCCCCCAGAAAAAGCAAATCGTACCAGCTCAAGACCTCCTTCACAGAGGCAAAAAGGTTTGCAGCCTTATCGGTGTAACGGATGCAGGGGTGGATGACGGGCAGAAGGGCAAAGTCATTCATCCGGCTTATGGCCTTTGCGGGTGTGTCTTCGGAGAGGATGAGCTTCAGCTCCGCAAAGAGCCTTTTTCCTGCAAGGGTTTTGAAAAAATCCATGCGCACGGCATTTTCAATGAGGCCTGCCGTGAGTTTTCCTATGGTAAAGCCGAAACGCTGCTCAAAGCGTATGGCCCTGAACACCCGCGTGGGGTCTTCCACAAAGCTCAAGTTGTGGAGCACCTGGATGGATTTTGCCTTTATGTCTCTCTGTGCCCCGAAAAAGTCTATGAGTGTGCCGAAGCTGTCGCTGTTTATCTGGATGACCATTGTGTTGATGGTGAAATCCCGGCGGGACATATCCATTTTGAGCGAGCTTGTCTGCACGATTGGCAGGGAGCCCGGCGCATCGTAATATTCGTGCCGGGCTGAAGCCACATCAACCTTGAGGCCGTCCTCAAAGGCGACAACCGCTGTGCCGAAAACCTCGTGTGTGTGCAGCCTGCCGGAAAAGCGCCTGGCCACCTCCCTGGCAAAGGCTATGCCGTCACCCTCCACCACAAGATCCAGGTCCAGGTTCTTTTCCATCAGAAAAAGGTCCCGGACAAAGCCGCCCACAAGATAGGCGTGGATTTTAATTTCATCGGCCACCTCGCCTATTTTTTGTATTCTTGAGAAAATGTCCTTGGGCAGGCGCTCGTCCAGCAGGCGAACCACCTTGCGGGTGCGGCCCCTGTTTGCGGCGAGCTGTGCGCCTTCCTGCTCCGGCATCCGGTAGGATTCGTTGACCAGTATGTTCAAAAGGTCAGTGCGGGTTATCACGCCGATGGGCTCATCATCCTTCACCACCGGCAGAATGCGCTGCTTGTGGCCGATGATTTTCTCCTGAATCTCCACAAGGTCCGCGTCCGGGCTGACGGTAACAGGGTCGCATGACATGTATTCGGAAACAGCCACGGAATCCAGATGGTGGTGAAGGGCTTTTTCCACCACCTGCCGGGAAATGAAGCCCAAAAGCCTTTCCCTTCCATCGGCGGGCTGTGTGACTATGAGCGCGTTGACATTGTACTGGGTGAGCAGGCCCTCGGCCTCCTTTATGGAGATGCCCGGCTGGGTGCCGATGACCGGTGTGCTCATGAGGTCGCGGGCCTTCTGGCGGGGCTTTACCATCTCATTCAAAGACTTGAGAAGGCTCTCCTCAACCTGCACAAGGGGCTGCTCCTTTATGGTGGCCGAGGCTGCGTAGCGGTGGCCTCCGCCCCCCATGCGGGCAAGAATCTTGCCTGCGTCCACCTCGGATATCCGGCTTCGTGCAACCACGGAAACGCGGTTTCCCATGCGGGCTATGGCAAACAGGGCATCCAGATTCTCCATTTTGCGCAGCTTGTGCACAAGGTTTGCAAAGTCGTTTATGTAGTCGTCCGATGACAGGGTGCTGACAGCCACCTCTATGCCGTGAATTCTGTGGCGCTCCATGTTCTGGATGAGATCATTCAAAACCGTTATCTGCTGTGGGCTTATTTCCCGCGAGAGAAGGCTTGCCACCATGTTCAAGCTTGCGCCGCAGGCAAGAAGGTGGGCCGCGGCCAGAAAGTCCTCCTGGGTTGTGGAGGCAAATGTGAATGAGCCTGTGTCCTCGTATATGCCAAGGCTCATTATGGTGGCTTCATCAGCGGTTATGGATATGCCCCTGTCCTTTAACAGATGTGTGAGGATGCTCACCGTGGCGCCCCAGGGGCGGCATATCTCCACCTGGCCCTGGATGTCGCCGGGCGATGGCGGATGGTGGTCGTAGATGTGGATGGAAAGGCCGGGCCTGTCCAGAATCCTGGCAAATGGGCCTATGCGTGAAGGCTGGCGGGTGTCCACAAGGATGAGGGTTTCGATTTCGTCCAGGTCTATGTCTGCAATGTTCACCAGGTTGAAAAGGTAAACCATTGACTGGACAAAAAAGTTTCTAAGCGAGCTTTCCTGGGATGCCGGAAACACAACCCTGGCGTGGGGGTAAAGCTTCTGGGCCGCCAGCATACTGGCAAAGGCGTCAAAGTCCGTGTTGGCATGGGTGGTGATGACCGCAAGCCCTGCGCCTGTTCTGGTGGCGTTGCCGCAGCTTTTGTCAGACGCTTCTGTCATGGGTATTCCGGTAAGGGGTTTATGATGAGTCCTGCTTATGCTTATCTTTTTAAAATACCACCAGTTGATGCTTTTGTACACCGGCAGCGGGGCAGGGGACGCTGTTACCCTTTACTGTTATTTTTGAACAACTTGAAACCTATCTGATAGCGATAGAATTCAATATTTTGTGCTACCGCCAAAGCTCTTCGCAGACGGAGGTCATCTTCCATTGCGATTATAATGCCCCGAACGGATTGATTTTTTTCTGCAAGCTCCTCAAGGACATAACCCATGTATCGCTGAATTTGGCCAACTACGGCGTCACTGGCCCGACCCTTTTTTAATTCCACAACCAAAAGTTCACGCTTGTCTTTTCTGATAGCCAAAATATCGATCGGGCCTGTATCCGTGGGGAATTGCTTTCCGACAATTTCATCGTCTTCACTGAAGATTTCATATTGTTTTCCAAGTTCTGTCGCCGCCCAGTTATGGACAAGAAAATCTTCAAGATGTTTTTCAAACGCAAAAGCTACGGGGTCTTCCAAATCTGGATCAGGTGGTGGAATGATTCCGTTCAAAAGCTTATTAATCTCATCAGCATATTTTGAAATTTTTGATACTGTTCCTACAGAACCTGTTGAGTTCTTTAATTCCTGGCTCATTTCAGTTCGTTCAATGATAATATTAGGATACCATTTAACGGATCGCCGATGTGGCAAAATCTTGCCGGGAGAATAATAATATTCAGATGTTATCTCTCCAATGTAATAGTTGCCATCGCCTTTTGGTGATAAAATTACATCACCGATGCGAATACCCCTGCAAATAGTATGCAACATGCCACAGGCCAAACCTGCTGCCACTTTTGACTTTCCAGGATTTCTTTTAAGAAATTCAGGAATAAATTCATGATTGAATTTTCGCCAGTCATCCGGGAGCTTGTTGGTAAGATCCATATCCATCCCCCAGTGTCCTCCGATAAAGCCATCATCGTAGCACTCTTGTGCATGGATGCTTTTTTTCCCGAGCATAATTCGAAAATAATCACGATTAGGTTTCATTAAATCCTCATAAGTTATTTTTGAAAATTTTTACAAAGGCCACACCCACAGCAGCATGGGCACGCTCACCGCAATTACAATGAGATCCGTGGGGAGCCCCATACGCCAGTAGTCGCCAAAGCCAAAGCCGCCGGGGCCTAAAATGAGCGTGTTGTTCTGGTGGCCAATGGGGGTCAGAAAGGCGCATGACGAGCCGATGGCCACAGCCATGAGAAAGGAGTCCGGGTTAGCCCCAAGCTGGGAGGCTGTGCTGATTGCCACCGGGCACATGACCGCGGCGGTGGCTGCATTGTTCATAAAATCCGTCATCAGCATTGTGCAGACAAGAATGACCGCCAGACCGATGACCGGGTTACCCTGGGCAACGGTTCCCAGCAGAAAGCGGGCGATGAGATCCGCGGCCCCGGTATGGGCCATTGCTCCTGCAACAGGCAGCATGGCACCCAGAAGAACAATAACCGGCCAGTCAACAGCATCGTAAACCTTGCGCAGTGAAACAACTTTGAATGCCATGAACAAGAGAACCCCGGCTGCAAAGGAGATTGCCACCGGCAGAATGCCAAGGGCCGCCATGCCCACCGCTACGGCCATTATGCCTGCGGCAAGCACGGCCTTTTGCCTGTCGGGAATGCGGATGGAACGCTGGGCCAGGGGTACACAGCCATATTGGGCGGCAAATTCGGAAAGGGCCTCGGCAGTTCCCTGCAAAAGCAGGACATCGCCCGCCTGAAGGGGTGTGGAGCGCAGCCGCTTTATGGATCTGCGCCCCTGGCGCGAAAAGGCCAGAAGATTGAGCCCGTGGCGGGTCCGCAGATGCAGCAGTCTGGCGGAGCGCCCGATGGTTCTGCTGCCCGGCATCACCACAAACTCCATGAGCACGGTTATATCAGAATCAGGGCCTTTGGCTTTTTCCGGCTCCTGTTGGGGTTCAGAAGCAAGGGAAGGAGCTATTTTCTCGTCCGGCTGAAGGGGGACCTCATGCTCCGGCTCCATGTTGCTTATTCCTGTCTCCTTTTCGGAGACGCTTGCCGGAAGGGCTTCATCCTTGCTGCTTTTTTCTCCGGTTGGCTCAAGGGGTACGGCCTCCTCAAGTTTAAGCCCCAGGCCGGATAAAACCGCAGCAAGAGATTCGGGCTCTGTTTCAATGACAAGCAGATCGCCCTCATGCAGCTTGCGGTTGGGGTGAGGGGTTGTAATGCGGAATTCGTTTCTCACAAGCCCCACAATCTGGGCCACATCATCTTCCAGAAGAAAGTTTTCAACCTCCTTCAAGCTTTTGCCGATAAACTTGCTGTCCTTGGTGACGCGGGCTTCGGTGAGATAGGAGCCTGTTTCAAAGCTTGCCGAGTCCGCCTGTTTTCTGGATGGAACAAGCCGCCAGCCGATAAGGGTTATAAAAAGGATGCCGACGCCGGCAACCGCAAGGCCCACAGGCGAAAAGTCGAACATGGAAAAGCCGCTTCCACTAACCTCTGCCCGAAATCCGGAAACAATAAGGTTTGGCGGCGTGCCAATAAGGGTGATGGTGCCGCCCAGTATGGAGCCGAAGGCCAGGGGCATGAGGACCTTGCCCGGCGCAAGGCCCAGTTTTTGGGCTGTCTGAATGGCAACAGGCATCAAGAGGGCCATTGCACCCACATTGTTCATGAAACCGGAAAGAAGCGCGGCAAGGCCCGTAAGGGCAGCAATGGCGAGCATGGGGCCGGCGGTCTTTGGAAGAACCCTTTGGGCAAGGGCGTCCACCGCGCCTGTAACCTGCAGGCCGCTGCTTAAAATGAGCACGCAGGCAACGGTTATAACCGCAGGATGCCCGAACCCGGCAAAGGCGTTTGCAGAATCTACAAGACCTGTCAGCACACAGGCCAGAAGAGAGCCCACAGCCACCATGTCATGGCGCCAGCGTCCCCAGATGAACGAGAACATTGTGGCG
>Ga0351960_1101_pt1 | contig 14603 bp, 14 predicted proteins | sample TotcelT113001M14_FD_205808 | JGI IMG/M metagenome (GOLD analysis project Ga0351960, IMG submission 205808) | Enriched cells from coal bed in the Powder River Basin, Montana, United States - Total cells T11 rep3 HSBNCT.T11.300.1.M14 ... | reverse complement strand
AAGGGCAAGGGGTCGATCATCAGTACGGCATCCGTTGCAGGCATTAAGGCCGGCGCAGCCCCCTTGTCCTACTGTTACGGCGCTACCAAGGCGGGCATGATCGGTTTCACGAGGAATGCCGCGGTGCACTACGCCAGGAACGGCATACGCATCAACGCCATCGCGCCGGGGCTCCATGATACTCGACCGGTGGGTCTCGGCCTGACCGAAGAGCAGACCGAGGAGCTGAAGAAAGCCGTCTCAATTGCCATTCCCATGGGACGTTTTGCCGATCCCTCGGAAATCAGAGGACTGGCAGTTTTTTTGGCTTCCGATGCGTCAAGTTACATAACCGGCCAGGTGTTTGCGACAGATGGGGGGATAACCGCGTGAAACTACTCGATCGCTTCAATCTTTCAGGAAAAGTGGCAGCGGTGACCGCGGGAGGACATGGCCTTGGAAGAGAATATTGTATGGCCATGGCCGAATGCGGGGCGGACGTGGTATGCAACGATATCGATGCCCGTCTGGCCGAGGAAACTATCAGACTTCTGGCTGCGTTTAATGTCCGGACGGTAGCCGTGCAGGGGGATGTGTCGAAGCCCGAAGACGTGGAGAGGGTGATCGGCGAAGCCCTGAGGCAGTTCGGAAGAATAGATGTCCTTTTCTGTAATGCGGGCATCACACGGTTCGGGGCGGCTCACGAGATGGCATATGAGGATTGGTCCACGGTCGTCGCAGTCAGCCTTAGAGGTACCTTTCTCTGCATGAAGGCTGCCTTGCCTGCCATGCTGAAGCAGGGAAAGGGATCGATCATCAGCACCTCATCCGTTGCCGGTCTTCCGGGCGGATATGCTCCCGACACATTAGCCTATGCTGCTACGAAGGCTGCGATCATCGGCCTTACCCGTCATGCTGCGATTGCTTATGCAAAAGCAGGCATCAGAATCAACGCGATAGCACCGGGAATGCACGATACAAATCCCGTCGGACTTGGCATCCCGCCAGAAGTCCAGGAGCAACTGAAACCCCTCATTGTTTCCCGGATACCTCTCGGGCGGATAGGAGAACCGAGCGAGATCAGGCCTCTTGCTGCCTACCTGGCGTCCGATGCGTCGAGTTTCGTCACGGGACAGGTATTCGTCGAGGACGGGGGTATGCTCGCATAGAAGAAAGAAAAGCTAAAGCGAAAGACTTCAGACCAAATACAGGAGGCTTGTCATGGATATGCGCGTAGGACTGGAAGCAGTTGCAATGGAAATGCAGGGTGACGTAGTTACGCCCAGGGACCAGGAATACCTCTTGCCGACGGTTCCCGAATTTTTGAGAGCCACATTTCATTTTCCAGACCAGATAAGGAGATTCCGGAATGACGATGCAGCAGAGATTCTGGCCGAGGCGGTATCGAGGAAAGTCCTTGACCAGGCAGGGTTAAAGCCCACGGACATCGACTACATAATCGCGAATAACTGCGGCGGCAAGTACACCGTGCCAATGGTGGGCAGCTACGTCCACTGGAAGCTCGGTTTCCCCGTCCAGGTTCCGGTCCTCCACATAAGCAATGCCTGCGCAAGCTTTGTCGATGGATGCGAAGTCGCGTGGAATCTTATAAAAGCGGGAAAGTACAAAAGGATACTCCTCGTCACTGTAGCGGCCTGGGAGACGATAGGCGGCCAGTGCCGGACCGATTTGACGAATGCCCAGTTTGCCATGATGGGCGACGGAGCAGGAGCAGCGATCATTTCGGCTCAAAACCTCAAATGTGAGTTCCTCTCGACCTTCAACCGTACCTGGCCGGAGACGTATGATATGTGCGGCGCGAAACCGAAGGCCCCCGATGTTCCGGACCTCCCGGGCGCTCCGCCTCAGCCTTCTTTCAGCTGTTACGGCTTCGGTTCGCCGGAGTTCTTTATGTGGTGGCAGAAGGTAGGCGAACGGTTCGGCATCGACGGCATCCTGGGAGGATTGAAAAATGCGAGCCTGACGCTGAACGACCTCGATGCGGTCATTTTCCACCAGCCTGCAGACCTTCTATATGACGTATGGATCTGGGGGGCGGAGAAGGAAGGACTCAGTAAAGACAAGTGGATCCATACCTGGAACAAATACGGCAATATGTCAAACGCCGTGATACCCGTTAACCTTGCGGAGTTCTGGGCGGAGGGGAAGTTCTGGAAAGAGATGATACAGGCGTGGATAACCATAGGAGCGGGTGGTCATACCCCGACCATGATTGTCAAATGGCTCGTGTAGGCCGATAGAGAAGAGCAGGTCCTATCGGCCGATTTTAAGAAAAAGGCATTGAAGGAGGCCATGGATGCAGGTTATTGGAGACGTAATCCGCCTGAACGCAAAACGATATCCGGACAAGACGTGCCTGATCATGGACGAAAGGTCCATGACATACAGTCAACTCAACGAGCAGGCGAATCGCCTGGCCCGCGGCCTTCTCGGCCTCGGGGTGGGGCCGGGCGATAAAGTCGCTATCCTGGCCTTCAACTGCCTGGAATACCCCATAATCGTATACGCGATCGCTAAAACAGGCGCGACGGTTGTCCCCATCAATTTCCGATACAAGAAAGACGAGTTGGTTTACGTGGTGAACAACAGTGAACCGAAAGCGCTCCTCTATGGTCATGAATTCGAGGAACTCATCGGGCAGTCAAAGCCTTCCTTCGAACTACCCCTGAAACTCATCAGCATTGCGGGAGGCGAGATCGAGAATTCCATTCAGATGTCGCGTATTATGGACGGACAACCGAGTTCCGAGCCGGAAGTGGTAGTTGATCCCTCGACTCCGGCCTTCATTATGTATACGAGCGGCACCACGGGATTTCCGAAAGGTACGCTCTTTTCCCACTCGGCGTACATCGAGATCTTCGAAGGAATGGTATACGAGGGGGATCTCAAGTATGACGATATTTCACTCGTCTGTATACCCCTCTTTCATAATGGGGGCCTTAACGGCGTTCTTCAGCCGACATTAACGGTTGGCGCCACCGCGGTGGTTATGTCCAAAGGTTTCGATGCAGAAAAGGTACTCGATGCCGTGCAACGATACAAAATTACAACCACCATGTGGGTGCCGACACAGCTCACAATGCTCATCAACTATCCAAACGTGACCAAATGGGATACATCGTCGCTCAAGAAGATCTACTATGGCTCATCGGCCATAACCCCTGCAACGTTGGGCGGATCGATGAATATCTTCAGGAACGTGGGTTTTTACCAGTGGTACGGGCAGGTGGAGACGGGGATGGTGTCCGTGCTCAGGCCTGAGGATCACAGGGAACGATCGCAATGCACAGGGAGGGAGATGTTTAATGCGGACCTCCGGATCGTCGATGAAGACGGCAACGAAGTGGGTGAAGGTCAGACAGGTGAAATTATCAGCGCCCAGAAGCCATTGGGAATGATTGGTTACTATAGAATGGAAGAAGCAAATGCGTCTACCATACGGGATGGATGGATCCACACAGGGGATGTGGCCCGGGTGGAAGGAGGAGGTTATTTTACGATCGTCGACCGCATCAAGGATATGATCATCAGCGGCGCCGAGAACATCTACCCTAAGGAGATCGAGGACGTCCTCAGCCGTCATGAGGGCGTATTTGAAGCTGCGGTATTCGGCATTCCCGACGAAGTGTACGGTGAGGCCGTCTGTGCTGTCGTCGTGGCGAAGCAGGGATATCAGCTTCAGGAGCAGGGGATTATCGAGTTCTGCGCATCGAGGATGTCCGGTTACAAAAAGCCCAAGCGCGTTGTTTTCGTGAAGGAACTGCCGAAGAACGCAACCGGTAAGGTTACCAAGAACGTTCTGAGAGAGCCTTACTGGGCAGGAAGGGGTAAGCGCGTTTGAGAGGAGGGATTTACTCGAGAGGGGAAGACGGGGGACAGCTACGTTGATCAGAGGGAGTGGCGATATGGACAAGTCTCAAAAAAACGTGCGAGCAGAAACCGAAGACTTTGTTGCGGTTCAACCTGGTCTATTCGACTATCCTGTAAAAAAAGGGGAGAAGGGCAGGCTGCTTGCGAGCCGATGCCGAAAATGCGGCGCTACTTTCTTTCCAAGAAGGACTGTCTGCAGGCATTGCCTCGACGAAGACGGTATGGAGGGGATAAAGCTCTCTTCACGGGGTGTCATCTACACCTCGACTGTGGTACATGTCGATTCTCCCTCAGGCATAAAAGCGCCTTACGCCTTCGGTTACGTCGACATGCCTGCGGACAATATCCGGGTATTCGCTCTTTTCTCGTCTGTCGACCGTGATCTTATTAAGCCAGGGCAGGGGGTGGAGGTGGTCATCGGGCCGATAGGGACCAATCAAGAGAACAAACAGGTGATAGGCTACACGTACAAGCCCGTGCGCAGGAGGATTTCTCGATGAGGGATGTCTATATCATAGGCGTAGGCATGACGGTGTTCGGCAAGCATCCGGACAGGACATTGAGGGACCTTGGCGGTGAGGCAAGCATGCGAGCCATCAAGGATGCCGGTGTGAAGGCGAAGGAGATAGAAGCAGGGTACTGCGGCAACGCCCTCGGTTCGGTACTGCAAGGAGAGACAGGCGTGGGCCAGAACGTCTTCTGGGAAGTGGGGATCAACTCGATTCCTATCGTTAATGTTGAAAACGCATGTGCTACCGGCTCAACCGCCCTCCATGAAGCCTGGATTTCCGTTGCCAGCGGTCTGTACGATACCGTCATTGTCGCCGGAACCGAGAAGGTAGTGATGCCGAAGGGAAGTTTCCTGGATGTAGGAGCGGGTGAGCTCGAGGTGAAACTGGGCGAGGTATTTCCCGGATATTTCGCTCTTCTTGCCAGGAAACATATGGCGTCGTATGGAACGACGCGGGAACAACTGGCAAAGGTCTCCGTAAAGAACCATATGAACGGCACTCTCAATCCCTATGCTCAATTCCAGAAGACATTTACCGTGCAGGAAGTCCTCGATTCTCCCATGATTGCAGACCCCCTCACTCTTTACTCGTGCTGTCCTAACAGCGACGGGGCTGCTGCCTTGATTGTCTGCAGTCGTGAGAGGGCGCGGAAGGCAAGAGGAAAGCCGATAAAACTTGCGGCATCAGTTTTGACCACAGGTATTTACGATATACAGCGCGACTTCACTACCTGGCAAATGGAAAAGCAAGCCGCAGAGAAAGCCTATACGATGGCATCGGTTGGGCCTGAGGATATCGATGTGGTAGAAGTGCACGATGCATTCACGATTTCGGAGATACTTCATTATGAAGGTCTTGGCCTGTGTAAGCCGGGGGAAGGTGGGCGACTTATAGAGGATGGGGTAACAGAACTGGGCGGCCGCATTCCCGTCAATCCCAGCGGAGGACTGCTCTCCCGTGGTCATCCTGTTGGAGCTTCAGGTGTTGCCCAGATAGTTGAGATCGTTTGGCAACTGCGGGGTGAGGCCGGAAGAAGACAGGTAAGAAGCCCCCGGATAGGCCTCGCTCAGATCATGGGTGGCAACAAAGACGGCGACACACGCGCCTGCACTGTGCATATCCTGTCAAAGTGAGAGCGCTGATGAGTCCTGTCGAAAGCCAAGAAGCATACCCGGCCCATCGTTGGTTTGTGCTGACTGTAGCCTGCCTGGCTATTCTAACCGCATACATGAACGTTGTGGCCTACGCCCCTCTGATCAGCCAGATCGCTTTCCATCTGAAAATTGAAACGGGCCGGGCGATGCATCTCATTTCCGTGACTTATATTGTTACGGCCGTTGCTCTCATTTTTGCCGGATTTGTCTGCGATAGGTACGGTCTTAAGCTATCCATACGGGCGGGACTTCTCCTGTCGATATTACCGACAGTTTTTGTGCCCTTCATCAAGACCTTCGGTCCGCTGATGGCGCTGCGAGTGGTTCAGGGTATCGCACCCGCGTTTGTACTTGTCACCGTCGGTGCGGTTACAGCCATGTGGTTCCCCAGAAAAGAACAGGGGCTGGCCAGTGGTTTGATGATGGGCTCCCTGTCTCTCGGCGCTGCAATCGGTTTGGTCCTCGGTCCCGCGCTCTGGAAGCTGACCGGAACCTGGCAGGCGGCAGTCAGTCTTCTGTCAACGCTGGGGTGGCTGACCCTCGTGCTCAGCCTGTTTATAAAGACGAGGACATCCGTACCGGTTGCCCCTTTACAGGCGATGGACGGGGATGTCGTCTCTGATTTTAATAGAGCCATACGGTTGCCGGTGACATGGGTAGGGGTCGCTATTTTCTTCTTTTCCGCATGGGGCATGCACTCCCTTTATGCCCTGGTTCCCACGTACCTTTCCTCTCCCTCGCCGATGGGGATCGGGTTGCAGCCAGTGTTATCAGGTAAGCTCTCCCTTGCTCTGACGCTTATCGGAATAGTCGCCGTTTTTGCAGGGGGTGTTTTTCTTGATCGGGTCGTGAAAGGAAATTACAGAATAGTAATTGCTGTCGGTTTCGGTCTCACTGCAGTTTCCTCCTACCTGATTCTTCTACCCATCGTCTACAAAGACCTTTTTCTTCTCACTGTTTGCCTGATTGTTGCCGGATGGGGAATACCCTTCACCAGTTCGCCGGTCATCGCCTTCGTAGTCGGTACGTATCCCCCGGGCATTGTCGCCCGGATGCTCGGGTTGCTGGGAGGATTAGGGACTTTTGGAGGGGCAGCGGGTGTTTACGTCGGTGGCGTGTTTGTCGCAAACACAGGTTCTCTTTACGGAGGCATTCTGTTTATTGGTATCGCAGCTGTTATCGCATTTGCCCTGACCCGCTGGTTAAGATTGAACAACGAAACCATCACGGCTATCGTAAACCGGTAGGGGGAAAGGCTGTTGTTGTACGGTTTAGGAGGCAAAGGCGGTCATTCGGCGGAATTGCCGAGAACGCCCCGGAGTATAAAGACGAGTACTTCCTGGTTGATCTGCTCAAGGGTCAGCTTGCCCTCCGACCGAAACCATCGCAAATGCCAGTTGATAACACCGAGGATGTTGAACGCGAGTATGGTCAGGTTCTTATAATTTATATATCCGGCTGATTTCAGGGCTTCCAGTTCCTGCCGGTAGATCTGAAGAATGTCTATTTGGAACTGCCTGTTTAACTTATTGCCTTCCGCCGACAAATGTTCTTCGTCAAGGAAAAATATTTTCGCCTCTTTCTTATGAACTTCAACCAGACTCAGGTGCGTCCTGACCAGTTCCTTGAACCGTTCGAGCGGTTCGAGGTCGGATGCAGATGCGGAACGCAGTTTATCCAGAAGTTGCTTTGACGAATGCTCAAGAATTGCCAGAAGAAGCCCGTCCTTGTTTCCAAAATAGTAGTAGATATTTGAGATAGTCATCCCGGTCAATTTTGCAATATCCCTGATGGATGTCCCTTTAAAGCCATTTGCTGCGAATAGTTGGATGGCCACATCAATCAGTTTTTGAGGCGTCTCTGTCCTTGCCGGTTCAGTCATTGGGCACCTTAGCTCCGTTTCCTTTTACATGATTATATATCAAACGTTCGATATCATGTCAACAGTATTAGTAAATGATTCTTTCCGGATAAGCCAGGACTGCGGCTGCATCAATACCCGGTTATTCACCGCCTCGCTTGGCCAAGGGAGGCGGTGAAAGCAGTTTTTTCTGTCCTCGAGAGTCACGTGTCGCGAGGCGAAGTCGAAGACGTCAAGCACTCCCTGCCTGAAGAGATCCGCGGGTTATGGGCCGCGTAAAAGCCCGGTGATCACTTGAAGTAGGCGTCGACAATGCAGTAAAGGCCGGTGACCAGAGGGGCGATCGACGGGACACCTGCGAGGTCCTTCAGGATCGCCTCTATCACCGCCTTGTTCTTGACGTTTCTATCTATCTGAATGCGCAGGGTGGCCAGATCGGAAAGCAGGTCGTTTTTCATTTCTGCACCGATACTTGTATCCCGGTCGATGATGTCTGCAATGTCCGCAAGAATCGCATCTATCGCCCGCCCTGCATAGAAGGGCGCTTCCTTGTCCTGATTCATCGTTTCCGGTGCTTTTGGCAGGTGGACCGATGATGACGTCTGCTGTACGGGTGGTGGTTCCACCTGAGGTTCCGGGAGGGGAACGTCATGTATGAAAGAATTCCGATCTTCCCTGTAGCGTTGAATGATCCCGGTTTCGCCCCCTTTCTCTACAAAGACGCTTCCTTCCATTGTGATTGCTGCGCTGATCCCGCCCCAGTTATCGAAACTCGCGAGGAATATCAATCCTTTTGATTCAAGGAGATTCACCGCCTTTATCAGCTCGCTCATGTCCGTGATGCCCATCATGGGGGCAAATTCGTTGACGGAAAAAAGAAAATTAGGATGTGGTGACGCCTCCGCAAGGTCATACACGTATGTCAAAAAAAGTTCCGCAAGCTCTTCGGTGTTCATATGGGTTCTCCTCTTTTTAGCTGAAACTGACAATTATACAGAAGAAAAAGGAGAAGTTGAAGGAGAAAAGAAAGAAAACGCGGCCGGCTCATTGCTCGGCAACGAAACGGCAACCCGAGTTTACCCGGTTGATAAAATTATGGGAGGGTTGCCTGTAGTCTTCGGATTCTGATGTTCCGGAACCAGACTGTATTGCCGTGATGCTGGAGCACGATGTGTCCTGGCCTCACACGGCCGAAATCGGGGAAACCCTTGAACTTGCTTTTACTCACCAGCTCCGAGAACGATTCGCTTTCCGGATCGTACTCGACCACCTTTCCATTGTTCAACCAGTGTTCGACGCGGTCCGGCAATGCAACGATGCGGGCGCTGTTGAAGGTGCCCGCAGGTCTCAGTATTTTCAGTTGCGGCGCGATGAGACCGTAAAGCGCACCCGCAGACGTTTCAGGCACCTCCCCGTCGGGATGGCCCCCGTCGTCGACCAGCTGCATTTCCGGGCCTGATTGCCACGCCCGGGCGGCCGATTCCGATACACGGTACAGTACGCCGGTGTTGCCTCCCAATGACACCCGCCACTCCAGCTCCAGTTCGAAACTTTCGTACTCGTCGATCGTCATGAGATCTACCGGCTCGCCTTCTGCAAGGCTCTGTAAGGTTCCGTCTTTGAGAAACCTCCAGCTTCCTTCCGGAAAAACCGGCTGTTTAAATCCCCGCCACGCAGTTGGAAAAATTTCATCGCAGTAGAGGTCGGGTTCCATTATGTTTTAATATGGTGCATGGCCGGGTGGTGTGTCAAGCCGGCCGCTCCTTCCGTATTCCCGGGAGGCTTCCGAAGGGTGCGGCCGGGAAAGGTTCCGCCGGGTAATCGTGGGTTTTTTCGCCAAACAGTCTAACGCCGTGCAGCCGTGGGATCGGTCAGCTCATGTTCCAGCCTCTTCAGTTTCGCATAACAGGCGTCCTTCAGCCATGCCGCTTCGCCCGTGGAAGAGATTGAGTCACAGAAAGCGAGTAGATCATGGTATTCATCCATTTTTGCCCCGAACGCCTCGAACGCCTCCTGCTCCTCCCTGGCTTTTTCAATCTGCCTTCGTTCAAGTTCTGCTTTTGCTTCAGGAGACAGGCGAATTTCGGGCTGTGACGACCCGGGGTAGGAGGCTGTCGGTACGGCGGCGCATCTTGCTACGCCCAGAAGCGTCAGGATAAAAAGCAAAAAGACCGTAATCTTTGCCATGCCTCCCTATTTTATCATGAAAAGACCGGACGGTAGTACTGTCCAAACGGGGCCTTCCCGATCCCGGTCCAGACGTAGTGGACTTCTCAACTACGGCCGCATGTATGGCCGCCTGCTCCACCCCAACATTCCGCGACCGCCGCTTTTTGAATGGTCTGAAACAGGGCAGGAGGAATAATTTGCGATAAATTCTTCTTTACGGTAATGTAGAAATGTCGGACCATAAAATCACCCGGAGGACGCTTTGCCCCGGCACGACAAGTATCACTTCGCTCATCTCAAATGGAATGTCTCCGGCGGTGAATACTACGATAACCTCCTCTATCACCATAATTTCCTGCGTTTCCATACCCAGCTCGTAGAATGCTCTAAGAGGGTAGGGAAGAAATACTGTTCGATTCACTCGGATCAGTTCCAGGCGGCGGACTATCCGGGGCTTCTCGATACGCTTGATGCGGGCGAACAGAGCATAGTCGATGAACTACTGAAGAATGGTCGCCGGCAGGACGAGATCGTGTGGCAGGTAATCAACTACCGGATGTACAGGCAGATACAGACGATCGCGAGAGGAAGCACCAGTATCGACGGGATAGCATCGTGGGTAAGGCTCTACAATGGTTTCATGGAGTCAGCCGGCAGAAGGGTGCAGGAAAAGAGTTCTCTTCGCATTTATATGGCAGACTCCCACAGCTTCGCTGTTTATTTTCTGGAACATATCCTGGACGGTATAAAAAACCGCACCGCCTGTCTTGAACCCTTCTTTGCCCAGGAAGGCGAAATGAGCCGGATGCTCGAAAACCTGCAAAGTTCCGCCTTCCCGGAGACTTCGTTCGACCGGTTCCTGGAGTGGGTACAACTCTATCAGACAGTGGCATCGAAGGACTTCGAGGAAGGGGAGTGACGGTCCCAGGGCAGGTTGTCAGCCGCATCCGCTTAAGCCAATAAAAAGTTCGTATCCTTTTCAGCTGTTTGCCGGCCGTATGGTAATTCCCACTACCCGCTCGCTATTCGATCCCCGGCTGTAAATGCTCCACTTTGAGGCTTCAAAGACAACTTTCCGCTGGTAAAGGGTGTTCAGACAGGAAACGGTCAGCGCAACCATCGCCTCGGGGCTCTTCGCGCTTTGGCTTCTTACGGTGTGGACCAGTCTTCTGCCCTGTTCCAGTACGGCACCCCATTTGTTCTCCATGTAATGTTGTTCGAGGTCTGCCACGATTTTCGCATCATTACTCTCGAGGGCAATCTTCATGTAATTGAATGTCTGGTAGACTGGGTTCCGGAAGCTGTCTACATAGCCGCTGTCAAGGTTCCTCCGGTAGATGGCCTTCATAGTACCGTACGGGTTCAATCCCATCTCTTCCATCAGCGGGAAAAGCAGCGCCGAGTGTTCTATGAGATCCCGCATGTCATTCACCATTCTGCGGATCCCCGACAGCGTTTCGGCGTCAAGGAAAAGATCGGGGGGGCATGAGACCGTGTATCGCGGAAAGCCTTCTTGCCGAAGCTGCAGATGGAGAAGTTCATGGACAATAACCAGGTCCTTCGATTCAACCGAGACATTGACCTTTACGACCGGCGTCCCGTCCGGAGTGACCGATGCCTCCCCGCAGTAATCGGGATTTGCATGACGTACCTGCTCTATCCTCACCTCTTTTCCGTAGAGTGTTTCTATTGATGATATCAGCCGGGCGGCCGCGCTTTTCCCGGGCACCTCCTCTTCGCCGGCGAAGGAAGGAACCGGAGAGAAAAGCAGGGCGAGAACAAGGGCGAAGTTGAAATACCGGTGGCCAAGCATGCGATATCTTAAGCAGTTTTGGAAATGAGAATCAACAACCAATTTTCCTCGTTGATCTGGTGAAATGGCAGGAAAACGTATTATAATAGACGGTCATGGATTCACCCGATACGATCAGAAAAGGTTATTCCCAGTGGTTTGTCCTGGTTGTCGCCATTTTCATCACCTGCCTCATTTCTGCCAACATTATCGCCGTCAAGGTAATCGGTGTTTTCGGCCTCATCCTCCCCGCCGCTATCATTATCTTCCCCTTCAGCTACATCTTCGGTGATGTCCTCACTGAAGTATACGGCTACAGGCAGGCAAGACGCGTAATCTGGCTCGGCTTCCTGTGCAATCTCGTTGTTATATCTGCTATCTGGGTCGCTCAGATATTGCCGCCGGCGCCTTTCTGGCATGGCCAATCCTCCTACGAGCAGATTCTCGGCTTTACGCCCCGCCTCCTTGCCGCCTCTTTTATAGCGTACCTCGCCGGTGAGTTCGCCAATTCGTTCATTCTGGCAAAAATGAAGATCGCTACGAACGGAAGATGGCTCTGGACGCGTACAATCGGCTCCACCATTGTGGGACAAGGCCTCGATTCGCTGATCTTCATATTTGTTGCCTTCGCGGGCATCATTCCGGGTGCGGAGCTTTTCGCAGCCATGGTCACGCAGTGGCTCGCAAAGTCTGCATACGAAACAGCCGTTACCCCTTTTACGTACTGGGCTGTCGGCTTTTTAAAGCAGAGGGAAGGGATCGACGTGTACGACCGTGATACGCGCTTCAATCCCCTTCTTCTTCGCGGATAACGGTTCTCATGGCACTTCCCGTCTACTTGATGCTGCGACGGGAGGGAATTATATTTAATAATCGATAAGCGGCCGAGCGATCAATGAGGGGGTCATCGAATGGATGTATATGATTTTGCGATGCAATTCGAAAAAGACGGGGAGAATTTCTACAGGGAAGGGGCACGGCTTTCTGCAAACAAAGGACTCCGGACGATTCTCATCATGCTTGCGGATGCCGAGGTTGCCCACTATAACACCTTTAAGGGGATGAAGGAGCATTCGCCTTTCCAGCCGGCGGAGTCGCCGATATTGAAGGACGTGAAGAATGTTTTCGTAAGGATGAAGGAGGAAGGAGATCTGGAGGGCATAGAGGTTTCTGAACTCAGTCTTTACAAGAAGGCGCAGGAAATCGAAAAGAGGACTGAAGAGTTCTACCTGGAAAAGGCATCGTCAATAGAGAACAGCAGCGAACAAGAGATATTCTTACGGGTGGCCGGGGAGGAGAAGAAACATTATTTTATTCTCCAGCAGATCATAGATTTTGTATCGAGACCTACCCACTGGCTCGAGAACGCCGAGTGGTATCACCTGGAGGAATACTAGAAAACAGGGAAGTCGGAAGTCGGAAGAGGTTCGAGGTTCGAGAAAAGCGGAGAAAGGTATCGAGTTGGTTACGTGAGGAGCAACGGTACGCAGCCACGCGTAAACCGAAGGTTCCTTTTCCGTTGGCTTGCCGTTACTCAGCTACTCGCCTTACATTACGGTTTCCAGTTTGAAAGATGTTTCAGGTACGACCACTTGCGATTCACGTTTTCCTGCGCCTCCTTCGCGAGTTCTTCGGCGAGCGCCGGATGGCTCATGCGTAATGTGCGAAACCTGTTTTCCTTCATTGCGTACGATTCGAAAGATATCGAAGGTTCCTGGCTGTCGAGTACCAACGGATTCTTTCCTTCCCTGATCAAAGCGGGGTTATATCGATAAAGCGGGAAGTGTCCGCAGGCGACCGCTTTCTTCATCTCATCTATACCCTTGCTCATATCGATACCCTGGGCTATGCAGGTTGAATAGGCAACCACGAGTGAAGGCCCTTTAAACGCCTCAGCCTCGACCAGCGCCTTGAGCGTCTGGGCCGGGTTTGCCCCGAACGCGACGTTTGCTACGTATATATAACCATAGGTCGTCATGATGAGTCCTATGCTTTTCTTGGGGAGCCGCTTTCCTGCGACGGCAAACTGGGCACTTGCTCCGAGCGGTGTCGATTTTGAGACCTGGCCGCCCGTATTCGAGTAGACCTCCGAATCGAGAATCAGGATGTTGATATCCTGTCCCGAGGCAAGAACGTGATCTACCCCTCCGTATCCTATGTCGTACGCCCAGCCGTCACCTCCGACTGCCCAGACGCTCTTCTTCACCAGGTAGTCCGCAAGAGAAAGGAGTTGTCTTGCATCGGGAGAGGCATCCCCGGAAAGCAGCTCCTTGAGCTGTTCAACCCTGGAGCGTTGCTGCTCAATGCCCTCCTGGGTGGTCTGATCTGCTTCGATAATTGAGGTGATAAGGTCTTTCGCCCTTGTTTCGGGCTTTGCCGAGAGTTTTCTCAGCAGCCGTATGGCTTCCGAGCGGAAGTTTTCCACCGTGAGCATCATGCCGAAGCCGAACTCGGCGTTGTCTTCGAAGAGCGAGTTGGACCAGGCGGGACCTCTGCCGTCGAGCCTCTTCGTATAGGGGATCGTGGGAAGGTTGCCGCCATAGATTGAACTGCAGCCCGTGGCATTTGCGATCAACAGGCGGTCGCCGAAGAGTTGCGTGAGCAATTTTATATAGGGGGTTTCACCGCATCCCGCACACGCGCTGTGGTATTCGAAAAGACTTGGCACAAACTGGCTTCCCTTGACGGTCTTCAGGTTGTACCGGGAGATGTCGAGGGGCGGGATCTTGAGGAAGTGTGCAAAGCTGGCCGCTTCCTGCTCGCAGAGCGGCTCGTTGAGGTACATATTGATCGCCTTGAAGTCGGGGATCTTGTTGCCGTCCGCGTCCTTTTTGTGAGCAGGACAGACAAAGACGCAGGATCCGCAGCCCGTGCAATCCTCGGGCGCCACCTGCACGGTGAATTTCAAGCCTTTTAACTCTTTGCCCGTGGCATTCGTTGATTTGAAGGCAGGTGGAGCGCCTTCGAGATGGGATGGATCATACGCCTTAATCCGGATTGTCGCGTGCGGACAGACAAAAGAGCAGAGACCGCACTGGATGCATATGTCCGGTTCCCACACGGGTATGTGGACGGCAATGTTGCGCTTTTCGTACTGCGTGGTGCCGGTGGGCCACGTGCCGTCGACCGGCATCGCAGAGACGGGAAGGTCGTCTCCTTTCATCGAGATCATGGCGCCCAGGACCTCTTTAACGAAAGGAGGAGCGTCGGGCACAACGGGGCCCCGCATGGGTTCGCCCGTGACC
>Ga0351960_1098_pt1 | contig 14942 bp, 14 predicted proteins | sample TotcelT113001M14_FD_205808 | JGI IMG/M metagenome (GOLD analysis project Ga0351960, IMG submission 205808) | Enriched cells from coal bed in the Powder River Basin, Montana, United States - Total cells T11 rep3 HSBNCT.T11.300.1.M14 ... | reverse complement strand
TCCGGATTGCCCGCTCCAGGCATAACTGTTTCAGGTACCCTTCCCCGGTCGTACCTGAAGGGAGGGGAAAATCGGGGAAACGATACGAAGAGAAATCGAGTTCGAAATTGCACGCTTCAGCAATGAGAAGCGTCCGGTTGATGGCATGGCGAGGAAGGGCATGCAGGAGAGACATTCCCTTCACGTTTTTGAAGTAATACTCTGAGTTGGGCTTCCGAAAGGGGGCAGAATTGTCGAGGTTAACCCGGTTCCTGATACAGACCAGTATATCGTGAAGTTTATGGTCTTCCCTCTTCGCATAATGGACGTTGTTGCAGGCAACCGGCTCGATACCGAGCATCGCAGAGACTTCGAGGAGTTGTTTGCAGAGTTTTGTATCTTCGGGGTGGAGATGATGCTGCAGTTCCAGATAAAAGCGGTTGCCGAAGACGTCTGCATACCTCTTTGCTGCCTTTCCGGCCAGCTCCTTTTCTCCTTTTATCAGCAGCGAAGATATTTCGCCCTTTCTGCACCCCGACAGGCAGATAAGACCTTCACTATGTTCCGCGAGGCAGGTGAAGTTCAGGGAAGGATTCCCCTTCGAACCGGAAAGCTGGGATCGGGTAATAGCGCGGCAAAGGTTTGCGTAACCTTTTTTGTCCTTTACGAGCAGGGTAATATGAAAGCCGCCTTCGAGGGTAAGCTCTGCACCTATTATCGGCTTTACCCCGAGTTCTTTCGCCGCTTTCACGAACCTCGGGGCCGCGTAAAGGCCATCGTGGTCAGTAAGGGCAATAGCGGACATACCCGCATCACGGGCAGCTTCGACAAGAAATTCAGGGAACGCGGCACCGTCGAGAAGGGAGAAGTTGGAGTGACAGTGGAGTTCAATATACATAGATCAGCATAGAGTACAGCGCATAGCGTTAACCGCAAAACAGCTGAACGATGTTGATGATCTTGTCGGCGTTCGCCCTTGAACGCTTCGCTCCATCTCCTATGCCCTATGCTGGTCGACCCAGTTTTGGCGATACCATTGCCCCGTCTCCAGATCATGAAAAATTGTCATTCTCGCACCATTTGAAAACTCGACAGAAAAATAAAGTCGGGATACAGGTCTTCGCCACCATTCTTCATCTATCCGCCACATGTTGACGATCCCCTTTACCTGCAGATGACGTTTCCTTACGCGCACCGCCTTAGGCTCCCCGCCCGGTGCCGCAACCACTTCTATCCCCTCGGGATCGTAAGGAGACTCTTTGAGTTTTGGGTTTTGAGTTTTGAGTTTTGAATTGGAAAACATGGCTATACTCGACTTAACTTCCCCTCCACGACCGCCTGGGAGCCCGGGGGAAAGATATTTGTCATCGACACTATGTGCACCCTGCCTATCGGCAATATTGTGGACGCAGAAGGCGACCTACACTTTCTTGAAGACATACCTTCTCTCCGGCAACCTCGAATCCTTTTCGCCCTCCTCTACCCTGAAAAGTGTTGATTGTCCGTACCGGGTCGCAAGGTATCCCTTCACGCCCTGCAGTTTTTCATTCAGGTCATGCCTCTTTCTGAATAAACCTTCCTGATCCCCGGTGGTCTTACTTAAAACCGAGGCAGACAGACGGCAACCGTATATGGGACCTTTTATTATCATGCACGACACACTGTTCATCACCCTTGAAAGTATCTCTTCTGCTGAATAGGTAGGGTCTTTGAAGGTAAGCGTAAGATTCGCGCACTCCTTGCCGTGAAAGTAGAGAAGAAGGCTTAGTTTTCTGCATGCATGGCCTATTTTTTTGAGTTCGGAAGTGATCTCCCCGAGGTTTTTGCCCACCGCTTCCTCCAGTTGTCCGGTTGTCTCAAGGGCAGAGTCGAATACATCTTCTCTCTCTATTTGCACTTTCTTGCGTCTTTTAGAAATCTTCCGGCTGTCTCCGGCGCCGCTTGCGATCTTCCACATAAGCGTTCCCGTTTTTCCGAACTGGGAAGTAAGATCCTGACATGAAAGAGAGGTCAATTTGCCGAGATGAGTAAGGCCAAGGAGTCTCAAGCGTTCTTTTACCCTGTCCTCTACCGGAAGAGCAATAACCGGGATGGCTTCGAGGAAGTTACGTTCCATACCTGCAGCAACAAAAGATACGGATGTTTTGCCATCAAGGGCGGCCTGAAACGCAATAAACCTCGAATTCCCCACTCCCGCCTTTCCATCCAAACCAAAAGATGTGGCCAGCATACTGACTGCAGCAGATGCAAGGGTCTTTTCTCCTCCCTGAAATGTCATGCTTTTTGTAATATCAAGGTATGCCACGCAGCAACTTTTTGATTCCATGCGAAGGGCAAACGCTCCGAGTGCAAAAAGTATCTCTTCCCATATATCCCGGTATTTCTCATCCTCGAAGACGAGAAAAGCGGCATCGGGACTGAGATGATACGCCTCGCGGAGAGGCATGGAAAGAGTTATTCCTCTTTCACGTGCCTCTTGAGAGCAGTCGATGACATATGCCTTTTCATCGGGAAGGCCGCCAATGACTATAGGGCGTCCAATCAATCCGGGGAGCCGTGATCTTTCGACCTGCACGTAAAATCGGGGAATGTATAAGCACATTATCCTCATGAAGCTAATATAGAACACTTGTTCTAATTTTTCAAGAAAAAGGGGTGCCTTATGCGGGGCCTGAGAACATGGATCAGAGAACCGATCAGCACAGCGTATTTATTTTTTGTAAAATGATTTAAAACGCATTTCCTGACACCGGTATCGCAACAGAACTGCCGGCGGGGTCATTTGACCGAATGGTAAGAAAAGCATTTTTCGATCCCGCCCACAACGGTTTAAAAGTAACGGTAACAGATATGCGTAAGCAGGAGTAAGATAAACGCTGATTACAGCTGCCTGACGATCCCGTAGACGATCCCGTAGAAATGCGTCACTATTTCGTTTTACCGTGTTTACCCGGTTTGTATTCCATGCCGTCAAACACAAAGCATTTGATGTCCACCATGTCTCCGAGCAGGGGGATGAGCTCTTCCACTGACGCCTTCGATTTTATGCACACACCGCAGTCTGAGCTCAAGTTCCGGGGAACAGGGACGACTTCAGTATCCAGGCCATGATTTTTCAGAAGCTTCTCCACCTTGAGGACTTCATGTATTGTCCGAAACAGGATGTAGTACGCTTTATCTTTCTGCAAAAGTGCTGAAAACCTCGATAAGGCGGTCTGTCTCCCTTTCCCCGGTAAAATAGCCGGGTGAGATGCGAATCGCACCCGCAGGGAACGTTCCGATCGTTTTATGGGCCAGAGGGGAACAGTGCAGGCCCACTCTTACGCAGATACCTGCCCGGTTGCACTCGTAACCAACATCTGAAGGCTGACACCCTTCGATGTTGACGAGGATAATGGGGAGCTGATCATCCCTTTCAGGTTCTCCGTAAATATGGACACCGGTAATGGCGCGGAGACCTTTTACAATTCTTTTCGTCAGCGTTCGCTTCTTCTTCCTGATCTCATCAGCCCCTGTTTTTTCAATAAACGTGAGACCTCCTGACAGTGCTGCTATGGCCGGGGTATTGGGGGTTCCCGATTCATACTTGTCCGGGAGTGCATCCGGCTGACGCGTAAACTCGGAATTGCTTCCCGTCCCTCCAAAACGGAGGGGAAGCACATCGATGCCCTCTCTCATATAGATCGCACCGAGCCCCTGAATGCCGAATAACGCCTTATGACAGGAGAAACAGACAATATCTATGTCTTCCCGCTGTACATCAACGGGTATATTCCCGATAGTCTGGCAGGCGTCCACGATGAGGATTTTATCTCCCGCTGCCTCTCTGACAGCCTTCAAAGACTGAACCGCGCCGATTACGTTCGAGCCGTGATTGACGATGACCGCCTTTGTCTTCTTCTTTATCGATTTCTTCAACGATTCTATATTGAGTTCGCCGTTACTGGAGCACCCGGCAATGGAGACCTTTACGTTTCTCGTCTTCATGAGAAAATCGAGGGGTCTCATCACTGAGTTGTGTTCCAGACCGGTGGTAACGACGTGATCACCTGCTTCAAGGAGGCCCAATATTGCGACGTTGAGAGATTCAGTGCCGTTCTGCGTAAAGATCAACCTTTCGGAATCCTTTCCGTTAATGAACTTCGTAAGCCTTTCTCTTGTTTCGAAAACCACGCGCGCAGCGTCAATTGCAAGGGGATGTCCCCCTCGTCCGGGGTTCCCTCCCGTCTCTGTCAGGAAGTGAAGGACGGCATTGATGGTTTCTTCCGGTTTGGGGAAGGAGGTGGCTGCATTATCAAGGTATATCATTAAGGTTTAAGAACCTGTGCGGCATCGGCGAGAGACGAAACAATTTCGAACATATTGCTCACTCTTCCTGCCCTCAGTTTCTCCTTCAGATGAAAAAAGTCCAGGCACGTCCCGCATGACATTATCTCGACACCGAGAGATTCCAGTTCATGCAGGGCCGACAGACAATCTGATCCTTCGGACGGGAGTTTAACCCCCGAATTAATAAAGATGATCTTCCATGGCAGGGGTTTCAACTCTTTGAGGGCAAAAAAGAACGACTTCATCAATATGGCCCCCAGCACATCGTCGCCCCGGCCCATTGTTTCGGCGTTAATATAAACCACTGCCCTTTTCTGCTCGCTTCCCTGTAAATCCTTTTCTTCCTCAGATCTTCGTCCCAGGAGGAACGTGCCTTCATCGCGCCTTTCTATTTCTACCCGGTACCCACGCGACTCAAGAAACCGGCGAACGTTCTCCCTCGAAGTCTCATTGTCCACAGCAACCTGTAGTTCGTCAGGCCGTCCCTCTTCAATGATCCGCTTCGTCTGAATCACGGGTTCGGGGCAGGTTTTGCCCCTGCAGTCAAGAAAATCCATAAACTATTTTAAACAATATTTTCTGATTTCGCAATGGAGTGGAGCAGATACTTTGCGGCTTACTGCAGTGGGGACTCCGTAATCTCTACGATAAATTCCTTTGCCTGCCCGAAATCCCCGTCGAGGAAAACAATGGAGAAAGGCATCTCCTTTTTTCTGTCCAGAGAAAACGTTTCAATGCGCGACAACCGGAATTCGTTCACTTTCGTTTCGAGGTCCGTCTTCCTCATATTCGGAATCTCTTCCCGGGTCAATACCATTCCTGCTACCGCCTGCTGTTCACCCAGAACTGTGCCTTCCTTGTCAAAAAGTTTTCCCCTGAGCAGAATATACTTTCTGGGCTGTGTCGAGCCATTGGCTACAATACCGTTAATGAAGAAAACCCTTCCGTCCTTTGCGATCAGTTCCTGCCCCTCAACCTTACCGATATTGAGCCAGCGGTCACCGGCACCGAGATAGTTCTGCCAGTAATAGTAGAGACCGGCGGCTATACCGCCCAGAACCACCATGCAGATGAGGAAAATCAGCAAGCGCTTGTGGCTTCGTTTTTCTGTTTCGGGCCCTCCCTCCCACTGAAGGGAAGCAACACGTTCCTCTTCACGTCGTTCTTCCAATCCGGCCTCTTCATGTACAAATATGTGGCCGCACTTCGAACACCGCAATTTCTGGTAACGGGTCTTGCTACGATTGTCTTCCAGCCTGTACTTGCGCTTGCAGGAGGGACAGCTGACGATCATCTGTAATCCCGGGGAGGGGGGGGAAACCCCCCTCTGCCCCTACTTATTCAATTTCTTCTTAAATTCATCGACAAGCTTCGGGACAACCTGGTTGTAGTCACCGACTATCGCGTAGGAGGCTATCTTGAATATGGGCGCTTCCGCGTCCTTGTTGATCGCCACTATGCAGTCGGAGGTTCTCATTCCGGCGAGATGCTGAATGGCACCTGAAATTCCGCATGCAATGTAAATCTTCGGCTTTACGGTTTTTCCCGTCTGACCGACCTGCTGTTCAACCGATATCCAGCCCGAGTCAACAGCAGCTCTGGATGCACCAACTGCACCACCCAGTACGTCGGCCAGGGCCTTGATGACGGCGAAACCTTCCGCTTTGCCCATGCCCCTGCCGCCCGAAACTATAATGTCGGCTTCGACAAGGTTTACCGCTATTTCCGACTGCATGAACTGGGCGACTTTAGACCGGAGATCGTCTTCTGCCACTGCGAAGGAGTCTTTTACGATCTCCGCGCTTTTGGAGGCGTCTCTTTCCGGCATTGCGAACACTTTCGGTCTCACGGTTGCCATCTGGGGCTTTGATTTCTCGTTCATGTAGGTTGCGAGATAGCTGCCGCCAAAAGCAGCCCTTGTCAGCTTCAAGGTCTTCGAACCGCTGTCGATGCTGAGGCCTATCGCATCTGCACCAAGACCGACATCAACTAATGCGGCCGTTGCTGCGGAAAGCTCGAGACCCTGCGTAGTGGATCTGTAAAGGATTATATCCGGCTTGTAGTTGTTGATAAGGGATGCTGCTGCCTTCGAGTAGGCATCAGGCCTGAAAGTTTTGAAAGAGGACCCGTTGATGGCATATACCTTGGAGGCTCCGTAGTAACCGGCCTCTTTCGCCATTTCATCGGCATTCTCGGCTATTACAAAGGCACACGCCTTTGAACCGAGCTCACCGGCCAGTGTCTGGGCAACGCCGAGAAGCTCGAAGGACATCGGGCTCAGGGCGCCGTCTTTATGCTCTATGTACACCCATACATCGTTATAGTCTGCCATTGTCGTCCCTCCTTATTTAATGACTTTAAGGTCAATGAGCTTACTGACGAGGCTGGTCGCGATCTCCTCGATATCGCCTTTAAGCATCTCACCCGCAGCTCTCGGAGGGGGAGTAGTCAGCTCGATCACCTTGCCGTGGGAACCGGCAGTCCCCACTTTTGCCGTATCCACATTTATTTCACCCGCATTCCATACAGGGATCTGGACCTTCGCTGCTTTCCTGATACCCATAAGGTTGGGAAGCCTTGGCTCGTTGATGCCCTTGGCAACCGATACCACGGCGGGCAGCTTGGCATCGACGACTTCCACCCCGCCCTCAATCGACCTGTGCACTTTGATCTTCTTTCCGGCCTCGTCGATCTCTTCGATCTTGGAGACGAAATTAAGCTGGGAAAATCCCAGGCGCGCAGCGATCTGAGAGGAGACAATGCCCGTTGCTCCGTCGGTCGACTGCTTTCCGCAGAAAACAATATCAGCACCTACTTTCTCAACCGCTTTGGCAAGAGTATAGGAGGTCGCCAGGGCGTCCGAGCCGGCAAACGCCGGGTCATTCAGATGATAAACTGCGTCTACACCGAGGGCCAGGGCGTTTCTGAGAACGTCCTGTGCCTTGTCCGGACCCATCGTGATGACAATGATCTCACCGTCATACTTTTCCTTGGTTAGAAGAGCCTCTTCAAGGGCAAATTCGTCGAAGGGGTTCGAGACGGAATCCATGTCGTCCCTTTTCAAACTGCCTTTCTGGAGGTCCCACTTTACTTCCGCTTCTGTATCGGGAACCTGTTTTATACATACCGCTATTTTCACAGCACCCTCCTTGGATTTATTTGTTATATACCCCGGTACGTGGGTGTTCTCTTTTCAAGAAATGCCTTCATTCCCTCTTTCTGGTCTTCTGTTCCAAAACAAAGACCGAATGCTTCCGCTTCATAGTCAAGTCCCGAGTCAATGTCGAGGCTCAGGCTCTTGTTGATACACGCCTTTGCCAGGCCGATCCCGACCGGACCCGCTGCAAGCATCTTTGCTGCCAGGTTCTGCACCTCGGCCATCAACTGGTCGTCGGGCGTTACCTTATTCACCAAACCCATCTCGAAGGCCTCCTGGCTGGTTATGACCTTTCCCGTAAAGATGAGCTCCTTCGCCCTTGCCAGCCCCGCCAGCTTTGCCGTTCTCTGCGTGCCGCCAAAACCCGGCAGGATCCCGAGTGTAGTTTCAGGAAACCCCACTCTCGCCTTTTCCGAGGCGTAAATAATGTCACAGGCCAGGGCCACCTCGAACCCGCCTCCGAGCGCGTAGCCGTTGACCGCCGCGATCACGGGCTTGTTCATCTTCTCCAGGAGAGAGATGGCCAGATGTCCTTTTTGAGAGAAACGGAGTGACTGAAGGGGATTCATCGGCTGCATCTCGGCAATATCCGCACCCGCAACAAAAGCCTTGTTGCCTTCCCCCGTTACGATCACGACCCTTATTTCATCGTTGTCGCTGATTTCGTTTACTGCACCGATAAGATCGTCCAGCGTAGCCGAATTGAGTGCATTGAGCGCCTTGGGTCTGTTGAACTTCAATAATGCGATGTTACCCTGCAGTTCGAGAATGATATTCTCGTAAGGCATTTTACGCCTCCCTTTCCAGAATAGTCGCAAAACCCTGTCCACCGCCGATGCACATGGTGGCCAGTCCGTATCTGAGGTTGAGCCGGTTCATCTGGTAGCACAGGGAGAGTGCCAGCCGGGCGCCCGTACAACCGATAGGATGCCCGATTGAAATGCCTCCGCCGTGCATGTTTGTCCGTTCCATGTCCATCTTCAGTTCCCTGATATTCGATATCGCCTGCGAAGCAAAGGCTTCATTCAGCTCGATCATATCGATCTTGTCGAGGGAAAGATCCGCATACTTCAATGCCTTCTTGACCGCAGGCACCGGGCCGAGACCCATATATGCCGGATCGACGCCGCCTGCCGCATAGGACACGATCTTCGCCATCGGCTTGATGCCTAATTCCTTTGCCTTGTCCTTTGACATCAGCACGAGGGCGGCAGCCGCATCGTTGAGACCCGAAGCATTGCCGGCCGTTACGGTTCCGTCCTTTTTAAAGGCAGCCCTGAGTCCGGCCATCTTTTCGATGGACGTGTCCATCGGTCTTTCATCGATCTCAAAAACTGTGTCGCCCTTCTTTCCAGGGATGACAACCGGAACGATTTCACCCTTAAGCCAGCCTTCCTTGATGGCGAGGCGAGCCCGCTGGTGGCTCAAAAGACCGAACTTATCCTGCTCTTCCCGGGAAATATTGTACTTTGCCGCAATGTTTTCGGCGGTCAGTCCCATATGGTACCCGTAGAAGATCTCCCAAACGCCGTCGAGGACCATCAGGTCAACCAGCTCCGTGTTGAACATCCGGGCACCCCATCGGGCTGCAGGCATCGAAAATGGCGACTGGCTCATGTTTTCCATGCCGCCGCACACCACTACGTCTGCATCCCCGGCCTTTATTGAGGCCGCGCCGGCAGCAATCGCCCGGGCGCCCGAGGCACACACCTTGTTAAGGGTGAATGCGTTCGTCTCTTTCGGCACGCCGCCGAAAATTGCCGCCTGCCTGGCCGAATTCTGGCCGAGGCCTGCCTGCAGGACATTACCCATGATCACTTCATCAATCACCACTTCCTTTAAAGAACTGTCGAAATCGTAATATTTTGCCTCGAGATCCGTGTCCAGCTTGCCGCCGAAAATTTCAGGGGCAAACTCTCCGTCTTTTGTTCTCGATGGCCTGATCCCGGCCCTTTTCAGGGCCTCCTTGATCGCCAGTCCGCCCAGCTTAACGACAGGTACATCTTTTAAACTCTGTCCAAACTGGCCGACAGCGGTCCTCGCACCCGAAACAATAACCACCTCTCTCATGATTTGCTCCTTTCGATTTATAAGAAAGAAATTTCACAATCTTTTATCGTAATTAGATCGGTTTGTCAACGTTTTAATGGCAGGTCGCAGCGTGGGACGCGTGTGGAAACGGGCCGTATTGCATGCCAATCCACGTATTGTACGCATCGACCTCCTGACTTGTTTTGATTGCGAGTCGATTCGGTCTTTACAGTTATGCTGACAAAAGTAAGGGTTAGAAATAGAGGTCCCTCTCCCCTCGTTCAAGCCGGCCCAATCTGTCGATGGTCTCTTCCCGGATCTTCTCGCTGGGTATCTCTCGCAGGTGAACCTTTATCGTCTTCTCACCCTCTTCTTTCGTTTCCGGTGACGCGTAGTCAAGAAGGAATTCCTTGAAAGTGAGGATTGCGTTAGGCTGGCAGACGTTCTGGATCTCGCCGGTTTTAGCCAGAGACATAAAGCGGTCTCCTGTCCGGCCCTGCCTGTAGCAGGCAGTACAGAAACTGGGAAGGTAACCGGCCTCACAGGTGCTTCTCAGCATCTCGTCCGTAGTGCGATGGTCCTCGATCTGGAACTGCCCCTGTCCCGGCTCGGCAATCTCCTCGTGGTAACCGCCGACCCCTGTGCACGATCCTGCACTCAACTGAGAGATGCCAAGGGCGACGACTTCATCCCTGAAGCCGGCCCTTTCCCTCGTAGAAAGGATCATGCCTGTGTAAGGTACGGCGAGACGAATGACGGCGACCAGTTTCTTGAAGTGATCATCGGGGACGGGGCAGGCAAAGGTGGCAAAATCGACGCCCTCAGCGGGCCGTATGCGGGGAACAGATATCGTGTGCGGCCCGACACCGAATCGTTCCTCAAGGTGAAGGGCATGAAAAAGCATGGCAAGCGCCTCGAACTTGTAGTCGTAGAGTCCGAAAAGCACGCCGAAACCGACGTCGTCAATACCTCCCTCCATCGCCCGGTCCATTGCGAGTGTGTGCCAGTCATAATCCCTTTTTGGTCCGCCCGGGTGTACCTTTCTGTAAGTTTCCCTGTGGTATGTCTCCTGAAACAGGATGTAGGTGCCTATACCGGCTGCTTTCAGTTTCCGATAATTCTCGACCGTCGTCGCGGCAATATTGACGTTTACCCGTCGGATGCTCCCCATCTTCTCTTTCACGGAGTAGACATTCTTTATAGTGTCGAGGATGTATTCGATCGGCGCATGAACGGGATCTTCTCCGGCTTCCAGCGCTAGACGCTTATGCCCCATCTCCTCCAGGGCTATAACCTCCAACTCAACCTCCTCAGCAGTGAGGCGACGGCGCCTGATCGTCTTGTTGCCTGTGTGATATCCGCAGTAGCTGCAGCTGTTGATACAGTGGTTACTGACGTACAACGGAGCAAAAAAGACGAGTCGTTTCCCGTAGATCTTCTCCTTGACTTCCTTTGCCGCGGCGAAGAGCGCCTCAAGCACAGCCGGGTCATCGTTCTGAAGCAGGACAGCGGTTTCTGCGGGGCTCAACCCCCTGGCACTCCTGGCCTTCCCGATAACGTCGAGCGCCTGATCGGAGGTCGTACCAATCGCTTTATGCAGCATTTCGTCGATCAGGTTTTCGTCAATAAAATCGGCTGTTTCACGCTTTCTGCTCGTATTCATTGTGCCCTACCCTCTCTGTTGAGAACCATCTGACCACGATCGCCTGCCATGACCGGGATCAGTGGCAACAGATCTTCCCGATTGACGGATCATTCCTGATATACATGGAATGCATTGACCCGGTCCGTCCTCGGTTATGCAAACCTTGTTAGGATATATTTCATAAAGTTTTTTATATCGGACGGGTGTAATGTCGGGCATTACGACATTCGCTCCGCACCGCAAGGCCATCTGTCGTCCTTCGGGATGTATGGTTGCCAGGGCAGTGGTCGCAGGAAGATGTACAGCCGGCAACACCAGTCGTGTGACTGCGAGTACTTTCAGTGTCATGGTCACGTCGCCTCCCCGGCAGCCTGCAAGGGGGGTATTGTCGTTCGGTATAAACGGCCCAATCCCGGCCATCTCGACATCAAGTTCCCGCATGAGAAGAATATCGTCGGCCAGTATTCCGACAGTCTGTCCCGGCAGCCCGATCATGTTGCCCGACCCTACTTGAAAACCAAGTCCCTTCAACCATAAAAGCCTCTTCTTCCTGCCCTCGAGCGTGGTGCCGGGTCGGAGCCTGCGAAACATTTCCCGGTGGGCAGTCTCGTGCTTGAGGAGATAGCGGTCTGCTCCTGCTTCTCTCAGGATGCGATAGTCTCTCTTAGGCCTGTCTCCTACAGACAGTGTCACCGCTACGTCGAGTTCTTTCAGCCGGGTGACGATATCTGCCAGTATTGCAGCACTGAAGAATGCATCTTCGCCGGATTGAAGCACGATGGTCCTGATCCCTGCCCGCACACCTTCGCGTGCCGCTTCTACGATTTCATCCGGGGTCATCCGATACCGCTCGAGCGCCTTGTTGCCCCTCCTCAGTCCGCAGTAAAGGCAGTTCTTGACGCAATGATTGGAAAACTCGATAATGCCCCTAAGATGTACCTGGTCTCCGACATAACGCCGCCGCATACGGTCCGCAGCCGAAAAAAGCGGAACGGTTTCCTCCATTTTCAGGAGTTCGATAATATCGCTCCTTGATGGTATCCGGAGGTTTTCAAACCTGTAAAGAATTTCAGCAGTACTTCTTTTCATGAGTAAAATGACCGACGTCGCGTTTACGATCGGGGATTATACGTATTTCCCTGCAATGTAGTTGCTCAGGTGTTCGATCAGCGTTTCCTGCTCCGCAATAATCGATTTGACGACATCGCCTATCGACACGAGACCGACAAAAGCGCTTCCTTCGAACACAGGCAAATGCCTTATCTTCTTCGCGGTAATCAGGACCATACAATCCTCCACTGTATTCTCCGGCTTTACAAGGTACATCTCGGACAAAGGAGTCATGATCTCTTCAACGGCCGTTTCTTTCGAAGTCTTGCCCCGAAGCATGATCTTTCTGGCGTAGTCCCTTTCCGATAAGATCCCGTGCACTTCGGCATCTTCCATGACCATTAACGCACCAACCTGCTTTTCCCCCATGACTCTCAGGGCCTCGAAAACCGTCTCTTTGGGCCCGATCGACCACACAGTAGAAGCCTTCTTGGCATTTAAAATGTCTCTTACAGTTCTCATGTTCCCTCCTCCTCCTCATCTTGTCAACAGTCTTTAATAGTATATCCGATAAGATAATCACCTGCAAGGCGCAGCTTTTACCTGTCTTCAAGGACGCGAAGCGCCTCCGGGAAAGGTTTCAGGGCGCGTTTCAGAATACCGAGCACATGCGCGATGAGTACACCGTAATTCACGGTCGGCACACCTGCGGCCTGGGCGATCATCAGCCGGTGCAGCATCTCTTTCCGATTAATCATACACGCCCCGCAATGGACAACCAGTTTGTAATCCCTGAGGTCAGAGGGCATCTCCGTTCCGCTTGCCCACGTAAAGTGGAGGGCACCGCCGACGAACTGCCTCAACCACCTCGGTATCTTCACAGTTCCGATATCGTCCTCAACCCTGTGGTGGGTACACGCCTCAGCAATAAGTACTTTATCTCCCGGCGACAAACTGTCTATAGCCTTCACCCCTTCCACCAGGGCCTTCAGGTCCCCCTTATACCGGGCAAAGAGTATGGAAAAAGAGGTCATTAAGACATCCGGAGGCGTATCGGCTGCTACCTTGAGAAAGGCTTGAGAATCGGTGACCACCAGCCTGGGCTTCTGCTTCAGGGCTGCCAGTGCCGCTTTCAGCTCACGCTCCTTGACGACCAGTGTCATGGCGTCATTATCAAGGATGTCCCGTATTGTCTGCACCTGCGGCAGTATCAGCCTGCTCTTGGGCGCTGCAAGATCAATGGGGACAACGAGGACGACCATGTCTGCAGGTGAAATAAGGTCACCGAGGATGGTCGGGGGCGACCAGTTCCTGGGGGCCGATCGGACCATAGCCATCTTCAGGGCTTCGATACCCTCTCCCGTCACGGCGCTTACCGATACCACGGGCACGCCCAACTCTTTTTCGATGCCCCGGATATCCATGTCCGGATGAAGATCGATCTTGTTCACCACACCGACGACCTGCACCTTGTCTTTACGGGCTGTCTCTACAATCCGCTTCTCGTAATCGTCGATCCCCGCCCCGGGATCGATCACGAGGAGCATGAGGTCGGTCTTGGCGAGAACCGCAAGGGTTTTCTCGATGCGCAGTTTCCCGAGGTCACCCACATCGTCTATTCCTGCAGTATCGATAAGGACGACGGGACCGAGAGGCAGGATTTCCATCGATTTGTAAACCGGATCGGTGGTTGTCCCGGGAACCTCGGAGACAATTGCGATTTTCTGATTGGTAAGTGCATTGATGAGGCTCGACTTTCCCACGTTCCTTCTGCCGAAGAGTGCTATATGGAGCCTGCTGCCTCGTGGTGTTTCATTCAGCGTCCGATCTTCCATGCAAGACCTTTTCCTTTCTTACCTTGACCTTGCGAGCCCCGGCGATGCCCGGTCTCGTTACTTCAGCTGCAGTAAAAATAGCAGCCAGTTCTTCTTCAGTGAAAAAGCCTGATTCCAATGCCTTTTCCCGGACGGTCTTCCCTTCATGAGACGCCTGACGCGAAAGTTCGGCCGCCCCCTTGTATCCCAGATAGGGAACAAGGACCGTGGCGAGGCAAAGGCTCTCTTCGAGCCAGCGGCGGCACCGTTCCTCGTCCGCCCTGATCCCTTCGATGCACCGCGTGCGGAAAAGAAGGGCTGACCTGTTGAGCATTCTTAGCTCCGTGAGCAGGTTAAAGGCTATAAGAGGTAAAAAAGCATTCAATTCAAGTTGGCCGCTCGCCGCCGCCATTGCAATTGCCTGGTCGCAGCAAATAACTTGAAAGGCTACCTGTGTAACCATCTCGGTCATAACGGGATTTACCTTGCCCGGCATAATGGACGATCCGGCCTGCAATTTCGGCAATTCAATCTCGCCAACCCCTCCCCGCGGCCCTGCTGAAAGAAGTCTCAGATCACCTGCAATCTTTGCAAGACTTGTGGCTGCTGCCTTCACAAGACCGGAAGCCTCGACAAAGACATCTGCATTCTGAGTTACGTCGACGCTGTTTTCGGCTCTCGCGACCCCGAGCCCGGTAATGGCCTGGAGTTCCTCGATGGCCGCATAGATATAATCCCGGTGAGCATTGAGCCCTGTTCCTATAGCGGTCCCTCCGAGATTGACCTGGCGAAGCCGCTCCTCGACCTTGAAAAGGCGCCAGCGATCCCGAGCGACTGCTTCGGCAAAGGCACCGAATTCCTGACCAAGGGTAATAGGAACGGCATCCTGCATCTCGGTGCGTCCAAGCTTCAGGATGCCGGCAAACTCGGACTCCTT
>Ga0351960_1095_pt1 | contig 15231 bp, 9 predicted proteins | sample TotcelT113001M14_FD_205808 | JGI IMG/M metagenome (GOLD analysis project Ga0351960, IMG submission 205808) | Enriched cells from coal bed in the Powder River Basin, Montana, United States - Total cells T11 rep3 HSBNCT.T11.300.1.M14 ... | reverse complement strand
CCTTCCCGGAAGTCGGTGGAATCGAGGATAACTATCTAATAGGCATCTTTTGCGGCTTTATTTTTTGGAAATAGCGAATGCTATTCCCTGCAAAATAAATCACAAAATCTGCTCTATTATATATACCTCGATTATATATACCTCGATTATATATACCTCGATTCCACCGATTTCCGGGAAGGACTATAAACAAAAATAATAGGTAAAAACCCACAGGTATTTATCGATTATTTCAATTAAGTATTAATATACAAAAAAAATCAATAAATAATATAATGTTTATTATGATTATTTATTAATAATTTATTTAACCTCTAACTTTAGGGATAGCATATGAATCCATCAAACGGTTTTACTTTTGGTAGTTGGAATGCAGGATCAAGAACCGGTGACTATACTCAATTGATCCGCGATAGGATTGGCGCTACTGATAAGAGCCCAAATTTTAGTGGGCTAATGCCAAGTAACCCAGATGATCAAGCTATGGTCGATTCGATAGGTAAAGTTCGCGACAAGCTCCTAGGAGAGACTGCAAAAGATTTAGCTCGTGCGGCTGATGTATATGCATTACAAGAAGTCAGTGGAGATGATAGAGCTGACATAAAAGCATTTAAATCTTCAGGTTTTGAAATTATTAGACCTCCCAAGAAGAATCCCCTATACGCTTCTGAAACTGATACTGCCATAGCAATTAATCCGGCTAAGTTTAAAAATATTGAGAACAGGTCTTTTAACGATACTGCAAGTGGTAGAGATTTTGCTGTAGCTGTAGCTGTAGAAAAAGCAACAGGAAGAAAGATTGCTTTTATTTCTGGACATATTGCAGGGTTCGATTTGGAAGCAGAAAAACAAATAAGGGAGGAACAGGCAGCTGACGGTGATGGGGATATCGCAAATATGATTGCAACCTTAAAGAACATTTGCTCAGATTGTGATAGCGTCATGATCGGATTTGATACGAATGCAATTCCCGAAATCTATAAAAAACGTTTTCAATTATTAACTGATGCCGGTTTTCAACTTTATCGCACTGGATCACCAACAAGCAACATGTCGCGAAATTCCAGAGACGAGACTGCAAAACTACAAGAGAGAGAATTGGATTACATTTTTGTTAAGAATAAAAAACCCAGTGGTTTTTTTAATTTCTTGCGGAATTTATTTAAAAATAAAGATGTGTATATTATTAAAAAAGATGTGTATGTTACTAAATTAATTAGAGATAACACTTCGCTTTCGTTAGATCCTATTTCAAGTCCCTCCGATCATATTCCAGTGTTTGTTAGGGTAGAAAAATTACAGAGAAAGACTCCTGTTAATGGTTCACCTGGAATTTTCGATAATTTAAGGAATAGAGTCCGCAAGTTCTTTCAAACAAAATAAATGTGACCGGGTCTGCTCATTGCAATTTCTCTTGGGTTTATCCTAGGAAATTACATGAAAATTTGATTGGCAAAAAGCATTGAGTATTTGAAGAGCGACACTCCCTACGATTAAGCAAATACCAATAGTTGGATTGTCTTGATCAGATTAAAAGATAAATATATTCAAGACAGAGATGGCCTTGTTGCCTTATTTCCGCTGATATACACCGCCTCTACTCCTAGTTCTGCATTCAACACAACTAAATCCGCATCAGCACCGATCTCCAGCGAGCCTTTAGTTTTTTCTATTCCCAATATCTTTGCCGGTTTGATCGTGGCAGCCGCTAATGCCTCAGGAATGGAACAACCGGTCATCATAATCAGATTGCGCACAGCCGCATCAAGCCCTACAAGGCTGCCGGCTAACTTGTTCGTTCCACTCAATATCGCTCCTGCCTCGCTCACCTCTACGGAGTTTTTCCCCAAGGTATATTGACCGGAAGAAAGGCCAAGGGCCGACATAGCATCGCTGACCAATACAAAACCTTCTTTATTTGCTCTCCAAGCCATTTTTACTGCTGCCGGATGGACATGAACACCATCGCAAATCATTGAATACCAAGGGATTACACCGCTCAACACAGCGCCTATGAGTCCTGGAGCACGATGCGAGAAAGGGATCATTGCATTATAAAGATGCGTGACCATCGATAATCCCGCCCGTTTGGCTTCGCAAACCTGCTCGATCGAAGCGGCAGAATGTCCGGCAGAAACCACAATTCCCTTTGAGGAGAGCATGGATATAGCCTCATAGGCGAGAGGAAGCTCAGGCGCAAGCGTGACAATCTTCACTTTATCTAAAGGACCATAGAATTCCTCTATAGAAGACATATTCAATAACGCTTGGAGGCAGCTCGAAGGGTGAGCCCCGGAGAAAGAAGGATGAAGAAATGGACCTTCGAGATGAATGCCCAAAAAATGCGCTCCCAAATAATGATTGGAAGTTTGACGCAAAGTAGATAAAATGCGCGCATAGGCAGAACGATCGGATGAAATTATAGCGGCCAGAAAAGAAGTGACACCAAAACTAGGCAGCTTTTCTGCCAGGGAAGTAAGTTTTTCAGGTTCGAGTGTCAAGTCGATTCCAAATCCACCGTTAAGCTGCAGATCGATAAAACCAGGGGAAAGGATCTTATCTTGCATATCGAGAACGATATCAGGTGTTTCAACCGGAGGGATCACTTTGCCATTGGCAATCCAAAGATCCTGTATGACTAGAGGCCCGCCGCGGAAAACCGCGCCCCGCTTAAAACAAATAATTGTCATAAATACATGCCTTTTTTCGGTGAGTATAGACAATTTATGAACACAAAAACAAGGAAATCTATGTCAACTCTACTTTTGACTTTTATCATCGCATTCCTCATTGTTGGTTTAGCTCTCTTATCCATGGCAATCGGATGGATTCTTACCGGTAAGCAAAAAATCTCTCCTGGTGCATGTGGAAGAGCTCCAAATAAAAAGAGGGATGACGAAGAAGGATGCTCGACAAAATATAGCTGTCAACTATGCGACAAACATGAAAAAAAAGAATAATCCATGCATGACTATCAAAAAAACCGTCCAGAAACTATACAAGACATGTTCAATAGCATTTCTATCCGTTATGATCTAGCCAACAGCATTCTCTCGTTCCGAATGCATAAGCTTTGGAATAAACGTCTGATAAAAAAAGTCACACAACGAAATCGCTCTCTTGTGCATGTAGATCTTTGCTCGGGGACCGGAGAGATCGCCTTTTCCCTTCTGCGCAAGGCAAAGGAAAAGCAGACGGTATATCTGGTAGATTTCTCGGAAGGCATGCTGGGTTGTGCTAAGGAAAAACTAAAAAGATTGGGATTAAGCCGCCATACGGTGCATTTTCGTAGGGCCGATGTGCAAAATCTACCTATAGAAGACTCTACGGCGGATTCTGCCACGCTGGCCTATGGTGTCCGCAATGTCAAAGACCCGCGTTTGTGTATAAAAGAAGCTTATCGAATATTGAAGCCTGGGGGGAAGTTCGGAATCCTCGAATTGACCGAACCATCGAATCCCCTTATACGGGTCGGGCATCAATTTTACTTGAAAATGATCATTCCCAGTATTGGAAAGCTTCTGACATCAAATCAGGATGCGTATGAGTACCTTTCTCATAGCATCAAGGATTTTATCCGGCCGGAAGAAATAGAAAAGATCCTGCAAGAAGCAGGATTTGTGCATACCTCGATAGAAAGATTATCCGGGGGGATTGCCACATTATTATATGCAGAGAAGCCTTCATGATTTTCAACAGTCAACATTTGGCCGCATAGTTTAGGATCGAACAGCAAGCAGGAAAGCAATGAAAACCCTCGAACAACAGCTCCGAGATAATATTAAAGGAGATGTGTATTTCGATCCGATCACGAGAAGGGCCTACAGTGTTGATGCATCCATCTATGAAATAGAACCTCTCGGAGTGATCGTACCCAAGCATAAAATCGATGTACTCACGGCAGTTGCTATTGCGAATGAATATAAGGTTTCCATTATCCCTCGCGGAGCTGCTACAGGGATTACGGGAGGATGCCTGGGCAAAGGATTGATTCTGGACATGTCTAAATACATGAGCAGGATTTTGGAGATTAATTATGAAGAAGAGTTTGTGTATTGCGAACCTGGAATAGTCCTGGATACGCTTAATAAAGTCTTAGCTTCCCAGGGATATCGCCTAGGGCCTGAGACTTCTACAGGCAATCGAGCGACTCTGGGGGGGATGATTGGAAATAATGCCGCCGGATCCCATTCACTCCGTTATGGGAAAATGGTCGATCATGTCTTGGAAATTGAAATGGTCACGGCATCGGGGGACCTGCTTGGTTTTGGAGCTATCGATGAGGCTGAGTGGGCGGCGAAGCGTAAATTAAATACACATGAAGGAACGATCTACAAAGAAGTATTCAGAATCGTCGAAACGTACCGCGAAGAGATCGAGCATCGTTTCCCTAAAATTCCCCGCAGGGTCTCCGGATATAATCTTGATGAATTGATCAAACCTGGCCCTCTGAATTTAGCGAAGCTGATCACAGGATCCGAAGGGACGTTAGGTGTTGTGACTGAAATGAAGCTTCGGATTTGCAAATCACCTATGCATACCGGAATTTGCATCATCCATTGCAATGACATGATCAGACTGATGGAAAAAGTTCCGGAGCTTCTCTCCTATGAGCCGATGGCCATAGAAATGATAGATGAGAATATTATAGAACGAGGGCTGCAATCGCCTGCATTGAACCGGAATTTTTTCTGGCTTAAGGATAAACCCACGGCCATTTTTGTTATTGAACTCGAAGGCGGCTCCCCAGGCGATCTTCTGGCAAAGCTGCAAGACTTTGCCGTTGATATGGCCAACAAGAAGATCGGCTATGCACATCCCATTTTAACAAATCCGACAGAGATCCAGCAAGTATGGAACCTCCGAAAATCCGGCTTGGGTCTTCTCTTATCAAAAAGAACCTACAGCCGAGCCATTGCTTTCATAGAAGACATCAGCGTCCATCCTAACAAACTAGCTTCCTTCATGGAAAAATTCCTCATCTATCTACGCAAACACGGCAAAGAAGCAGGCATATATGGGCATGCCGGAAGCGGCTGTCTACATATTCGTCCTTACATCGATTTGCGCAAGGAAGAAGAAGTGGCACTGATGGAAACAATGATGAATGATATTGCCGAGATGATTGCAGAAATCGGTGGAGCGCTGAGCGGAGAGCATGGGGACGGACTTGTGCGGTCGTGGTTGAATTCCAAAATGTTCGGAGCAAAAATCTATGAAGCATTTACGGATATCAAATCGGCTTTTGATCCTACAAATATGATGAACCCCGGTAAGATTGTTAACGGTCCTCCCCTGCGGAAAGATCTGCGGATGACCCCTCAAATTGAGCAAACGCGGATACCAGTCTTTCAGGATTTCAGCCGTGAAGGAGGGTTCGAGCTGGCTGTTGATTTATGCAATGGAAATGGCCAGTGTCGAAAAACGGAACGGATTATGTGCCCCTCTTACCAAGCTTCCGGCAATGAATATGACACAACAAGAGCCCGAGCACAGGCATTAAAGGCTATCGTCAATAAAAAAATCCCGACGGAAATGCTGACAAGCGATGAAGTAATGGATGTCCTAGATTTATGCTTGGAGTGTAAAGGCTGCAAGACAGAGTGCCCTTCTCATATTGACATGGCTAAAATGAAAGCTGAGGTTTTATACCAGTACCAAGAAAAGCATGGATATTCTTTGCGCAACCGCTTGTTCGGCCATATCGGTACGTTTTACCGATTGGCTGCTCCTATAGCTCCTTTGGTCAATCTAGTCACCCAATCCAGACTCGGAAAAATTTGCCAAGACTGGCTGGGCATTTCGCCGCAAAGAACTTTGCCAAAGATTCATCACAAAACTTTCTCGCGAAGGTTTGCAGATATTGAACAACCAATTCTCTCTAAGAGAGTGGTCCTCTTCAACGATACCTATACAGAATTCAATAGTCCCGATATTGGAGAAGCCGCAGTCCATGTTCTCAATGCATTAGGATACCAAGCGATCCTTCCAGAATGGAGGTGCTGCGGGCGTCCATTGATTTCCAAGGGCATGCTGAAACAAGCCCGTATTAAAGCAGAAGATCTTATCGATATTCTATACAACTATGCTAAAGAAGGCATCCCTATCATCGGCATTGAACCTAGCTGTATATTGACCATAGCTGATGATTTCCATGATCTCATCAATGCGGACTTTGCCGATCGGGATGAAAAAATGAGCCTCATACAGAAAGCAGCCCTTACCTTCGACGAATTCGTCTGTTTGCAATTGCACAATGGCAAGCTTCCCATACACTTCCTGGATAAACATAGAACGGTATTAGTACACGGACATTGTCATCAAAAATCGTTAGTAGGAATGGAGCCCACTCTAGCTGTATTGAAAGCCATTCCTGGAGCAGCTGTGAAAGAAATCAATTCAGGCTGCTGCGGCATGGCCGGTTCGTTCGGGTATGAAAAAGAACACTACGAATTTTCTTTAAAAATCGGGGAATTGAAATTATTTCCGGCCATCTGGAGCCTTACGACAGATGTCATTATCATAGCTAATGGGATGTCCTGCCGTACACAAATCCAAGATGCCACAAAAATCAAAGCCCTCCATATTGCCGAATTCATCCATGATTGCATGATCTCAAATTAATTCTTTAGTTTCTCTTGCAGCATATTTTCGCAACGAGTAAATTGTTCTTTCCAGGAATGACTATAATTATTCCATTAGAATGACCACCGAAAAATTGGAAATCAATCGCAAGGGAGACTTTATGCGTAAATTTATACTTATGACGGCCAGCGCCGTAATTTCGACCTTGGGGGTTCATGCGGACGATCCGTTTGCAATTGAAAGCAGTCCCTCTGTATCTTCATTATATTCTTCGTCATCATCATCCTCATCTTCTTCATCCACCTCGGACAGTTCCTCCTCATCTTCTTCCTTTTCATCAAGCGACTACGAATGCCATCACCACAAAGGACGAACAGTCAATACACTAGGTCCTTTGCTGCGCCTTACACTCACTCCAAGCATGTTTGGAGAAAATCTTGCTTTGTCACTTCTAGGGGAAGGCGGGGAACAAATGTACCGAGGCAGCGCAACCTTGGGTTTTAATAGTTGTGATTCCCATTGGTTTAAAATGACCGCTGAATATCTCAGCCAAAAGCTCATGTATAACTTTTCGTGCGGACATGAAAAGAAATGGATTGGACAGTTCGCTGCAGGAGGTGCATACCAATATAAATTTTACTTCGGCTGCCTGGATAGTTTCGAATTTTCAGGATATTATTCTCATGCCAAAAGCTGCAAATTGAAAACAGCCTTCTGTGCACAACCTATAAATACCCCGCGTCAGATTGTGCCAGCCGATCCTGATGTAATTCCAGACCTATCATCTAGCCTGGAACCCATAGTCCTCCGTCGCCGCATTGCAGGATCAAATGGCGGCAGCGGTTTGTTCGGATTCACCCTGATCCCCTGGACTTGCGGTCGTCTTACCTTCTCAGGGCTATACGATTATATCTCTTATAATCGAGAACTTACCTGCGAAAAAACCATTCATGGCTTCGGGGGCGGCATTAGATTCCACCAGCGTTTGGCGGAATATCTGGATGTCATACTCACTGGTGAATTCAGAAGGCCCTATGATTATGTTTCTTTAGATGTGAATTGGAGAAGGAATTTATGCGATGGATGGCTTGATCTCGGAGGCTTTTTGAGCTATACCTATGGGAAATCTCAGGTGTCCTGTGTGACAGCTGCAGGCTTTCAGTTTAATTGGGTTTTCGGATGCCCCCAAGCATGCGAACCTACCGAACCTTCCTGCGGAGTATGCTGCTATGATTCACTATGCGAACCTAAAGAATTCCTATCGTGGGTATCAAAACCTGCCGTGTATATGCCAATTGTCTTAGCTATTCCCGAAGAGTGCAAAGGCACTGCACCAACCGGTAATTTAGAAAATGTATTCGTTCCATTTGGTTCGACGGCCAATATCGATACATCTGTAGCATTTAGCAGACCCCCCAAAAGTTCTTTGTGGTTTACGGCAACAGGCCTTCCAACAGGCTTTAGCATAGATCCACGGACGGGCATTATTACCGGGATCAGTAATTTCCCGGCTGGATTGGTCTCTATCATTACTGTAACTGCTATAAACGGCTGTTCGCAAGCAACAGAACAATTTGTTTTGACTTTGGGCGGATCCGCGTAAGTTAACGAACAAAAGATACGTTTATGTGATATGCGAGGATTGTGCGATCGTACAATCCTCGCATATTCTCTAGATAATTAACTACGACAGAGCTCAAAGAGCCAGGTGACTGACCATTAAATCAATAAAACACATTAGAATATTCAAGAACAGAACCTACATCGATACTGTAACATTTAGCCCCTCCTCTGTGCTCTCTGCGGGCTCTGTGGTAGTAACTGAAGAAGCAGTTTATTACCACAGAGCCCGCAGAGAGCACAGAGGAGAGGCAAAATGTTACAGTTATGACTGGCGATTAGGCATTCACATCATGTCTTAAGGGTATTTTTACAACAGTCCAGCGGATCTTAAAAAGCCGGAATGACAGCCCCTTCGTAGCTTTCTTCGATGAAATCTCGAACAACATCCGAGTTGATAGCCCTCTTTAAGGCAAGCAGTTCCGCACGATTTTCATCTCCCTGCCGAATAGCCAGAATATTCACAAATTCGGAACGACGGTCCTCAATAGCTAATGCATCAACTTCCGGAGAAAGACTTGCCTGCAAAGCAAAGTTTGTGGTGATCACCGCCATCTCAACATCTTTTAAAGATCCGGCTAAATGGGAAGCCTCCATTTCCACAAAAACAACATTTCGCATATTTTCCGCCACGTCCTTCATTGATGCTAACGTGCTTACAGAATGCAAACGGATGAGGCCAAGCGTTTCTAGAAACCGCAGCGCCCTGGCTTGATTGGTCGGGTCACTCGGTATTGCTAAACGTGCGTCAGGAGAAACTTGGCTGAGATCCTCAATCTTTTTTGAGTATAGTCCCATAGGCTCTAAATGCACCTGCGCAAAATTGATGATCGGATACCCCCGTAATTTTTTCTCATACTCGAGGAAAGGCTGGTGCTGAAAGAAATTTGCATCGATTTCGTAATCGGCCAAGGCTCTATTTGGAATAGTATAATCCTCTACAACAATGATATCTAAATCAATGTCCTCTTTTAGAAGATTTTCTTTGACAACAGACAAGATTTCCGCATGCGGAATAGTTGTAGCGGCGATCTTCACTTGCAGTTTTACCTCTTCCGTCTTTTTACAACTGCTCAGTAACAAACAAGCACTTAAGCACACAATTCTACTGAATACTGATAAAAATTTCATTTTCCCACAATTTTCCTGATCCGTAACGTTCTCTAAAATACTCTACACAGTGCGCAGACAAGCTATACGCGTGCGGTCTAAAACTTGGAATTTGGACTGAATGAGATACGTATAAGCTCCGCTCACAGTTCAGAAGAATAAGACACTCAAAGAAATAAATCCAAAAAAAACTCTTCCATACAGAAATCCCTTAAAAAACCATGTCGGCTTTACCAGGTAAATTCTGACCGCTTCGCAGGCACCTGATTCGCTTTTCTTAGACAGTGAGCGCCCTCAATTTTCCTTGCCATTTGAATCGGCTTTATCATATACTCGTCCCTTTATTCGCCTGCAGGCGAACGTTATGCGCATTTAATCAAAACACCCACTTAAGCTGTAACTCATGGATTTCAAGACGTTTCTTCAAGTTTTTAATCATAATTTCACCCTTTTCATTATTTTTCCTGCCATCATCGCTGTTGGCGTTTACTTGACTATAAAATTAGGTGTAGCGCAAATAACCCAACTAAAGAAAAGTTTTGCCTGCCTCAACAAAAAAAATACACAAGAAGAAGGAAACATCAGTCGCTTTGAAGCCTTATCCGCTGTCTTGGCCGGAAATTTCGGTACCGGAAATATTTCAGGGATGGCGATTGCGATTGCGACTGGAGGACCCGGTTCATTGGTGTGGATGTGGATCATGGTATTCTTTGGGGCCATCATCCAATATGCCAGCTGTCTGCTAGGTGTCTGCTATCGAAATAAAACCAAGAATAACGAGTATGTTGGCGGACCGATGTATTATCTCCGCGACGGGCTTGGCAAAAAAGGTCTTGGAATCCTCTTTTCGATTTTCACCCTTTTCGGAGCCGTCACAGTAGGGAATTTCGCCCAAATCAATTCTGTTGTGCTTCCATTGGAAAAAATGGGGTTCGATCCTTTCATGTGTGGTTTAGTCATCGCCGTCTTTGTAGGTATCGTGATTTTAGGCGGCATCCAAAGGATTGCTCATTGCGCTTCGTACATCGTTCCCTTCAAAGCCTTAGTTTACCTGGGAACAGCTTTCTATATTCTTGCTCATTATTATGATCAAATTCTGCCAGCTTTCCACTTGTTATTTCACGAAGCTTTTGATTTTTCTTCTTTCGCCGGCGGAGTAGTTGGAGCCGGAGTATTGAAAGCTATAACGACCGGATTTGATAGAGGGCTTTTTGCTACAGATGCAGGTACCGGCATCGTCCCCATTCTACAAGCCAGCGCACGTTCAGAACACCCTGTTGTCGACGGAATAGCCACATTGGTGGCACCCGTAATGGTCATGATCGTCTGCACAATGACAGGCCTCGTCCTGATCGTAACAGGAGCTTGGCAGGAAAGCGGATTGCAAAGCACAAACATGGTGACTTTTGCTTTTTCTAAAGGCTTGAACTCCCCGATCGGCGGCTATATCGTGATAGGAGCTCTGATTCTGTTTGCCTACACGACAATTTTGGCTTGGTCCTATTGCGGTGAAAAAGCTTTAGAGTTTTTGATCGGAGAAAATAAAGGCTTATGGTTTAGAATTCTCTACATCCTCCTAATACCTGTCGGCACATTTGTTCACGTTGACATGATTTGGGTATTGGCCGATATCGCCATCACATTGATGGTCGTAACAAATCTCATCGGCATTGCTGGCCTTTCCAAAATCGTCATCGAGTCAAGCCGTAGCTACCAGGAGCAAAACATTGCGTCTGATAATACCGATAACATCCATGCAAAAATAGCTTAGTCCAGCTTACAGTCTGGTCAAAATGTGGTCAAACCGACCATGAAGTGTAAACAGCAGATCAAAATGATGAGGTATCCATTTGACTTCTTCAGATGCAACTACGGAATATAAAACATCACCGATGATGCTGCAATGGCATGCCTGTAAAAAAGCGGCGGGCGATGCCGTCCTCTTTTTCAGAATGGGAGATTTCTATGAAGCCTTTTATGAAGATGCGGCCATTCTAGCCAGAGAATTGGACTTGACCCTTACCAAGCGGCAGGAAATCCCGATGAGCGGGATTCCACACCATGCCAGCGAAGCCTATATTGACAAATTGGTCCTGAAAGGCTACCGGGTGGCCGTCGCCGAACAAACCGAAGACCCGCGCAAAGCCAAGGGTATTGTCAAAAGAGAGCTTGTCCGAATTGTAACGCCGGGAACCTTGATCAACTCCTCTCTACTCTCTGAAAATGCCAATAACTACTTCGCCTCGGTGACGCAAGTCGGTTCATTTTTTGGATTTGCTTTTCTTGATTTAACCACGGGAGAGTTCCGTGTCATTGAATTCGACAAAGAACAGGACCTTCTCAATGAGATCTACAAGATTCATCCTGCCGAATTCTTGACCTCCAAAAAATTTTACGCCAAGCACCAAGCTCTTTTTGATGAAATTCGTAAATCCTATTCATTGCTCGTAACCCCGCACGACGATTGGCATTTTGATCACCAGATCGCCTATGATAGTTTAGTCTCCCATCTCAAAGTACACAATCTGGACGGATTCGGCCTTAAAGGCATGGTTGCGGCAATCAATGCAGCCGGAGCCTTGTTGAACTATCTGCAGGATAATCTGTGCCTCCCTATTCATCACATTAGAGAAGTCCTGCATTATTCCACTTCGCAGTATATGTCTTTGGATAGGACCACCCAGAGAAACCTTGAGCTTACTGAATCCTTGCAAGGCGGCGGCCGCAAAAACACCTTATTGTCCATTTTAGATTCGTCCAAAACTCCCATGGGAGCCCGTTTGCTGCGTCAATGGGTCAAACAACCTTTGCTTTCGGTTGAGGAAATCGCCGAGAGGCAAGATGCCATTCAGACTTTCCACACAGCTTTCGGGGTTATGGACCAACTTAGCGCTCATCTCGAAAGCGTCAAGGATCTAGAAAGGATCATGATGAAGATCAGCGCTGGATATGCAACCCCAAGAGATCTTGTTGCCTTGCGCTATTCGTTAGAACCTATTCCTGCAATTAAGAAAATCCTGCAAAGTCTGCCAAGCTCTGCACTGCTCCATCATGAAGAACAAAAGCTGACAAGCCTTGAAATGGTCACGGGAATGATAGCCAACGCACTTGTTGATGATCCTCCCCTAAGGCTGAATGATGGCAAAATCTTCAGGGACGGATTTCATAAAGAATTGGATGAACTGAGAGAGATCAGCAGAGACAGCAGGTCCTGGCTTGCACGTTATCAAACCCAGCTTAAAGATCAGACAGGGATCAAGACTCTGAAAGTGGGCTACACAAAGATGTTTGGCTACTATATTGAAGTGAGCAAGGGCCAAGCTGAAAAAATGCCAGATCTTTTCCAACGCCGGCAAACGCTTGTGAATGCAGAGCGCTATATAACCCCCGAACTAAAAGATTTCGAAAGCAAAGTCTTGACAGCTGAAGAGAAAACGCAAGCCATTGAAAATGAGCTGTTTGTGATGTTAAGACAGGAAGTGGCCAAGCATGCAGAAAATGTGCTGCGGATGGCGCATGCTTTGGCGAAAGTCGATGCTCTTCTTTCCTTAGCCACTATGGCAAGATCCAATGGGTATGTGCGCCCTGTAGTGGACTATGGTAATACTTTGCAAATAATTGGGGGACGGCATCCGATTATCGAAAACTTGCATATCGGGGAAAAGTTTATACCGAATGACACTATACTGGATAATTCGAGCAATCGATTGATGTTGATAACCGGCCCTAATATGGCCGGGAAATCGACCTATATCAGACAAGTTGCACTCATCGCCATCATGGCGCAGATTGGTTCGTATGTTCCGGCGAAGAGTGCCTGTATAGGCGTGATCGACAAAGTATTCACGCGAATCGGAGCCAGTGATGATCTGTCGAGAGGGCAATCGACATTCATGGTGGAGATGACGGAGACTGCCAACATATTAAATCATGCGACAGACCGATCTCTCGTCATTTTGGATGAGATTGGCCGAGGGACAAGCACCTACGATGGCATTTCGATCGCTTGGGCGGTTGCTGAGTATCTCTTGACAGCTGAGGGCAAGATGACAAAAACGTTGTTTGCCACACATTATTGGGAACTTACGAAATTAGAAGAAAAAGTTCCGGGCGCCGTGAATTATAATGTGGCTGTCCATGAAAGTGAAGATACGATTGTCTTTTTGCGAAAAATTGTCAGGGGCGGGACCGATAAAAGCTATGGAATCCATGTCGGGCGCTTAGCGGGTTTGCCTTTACCGGTCATCATGAGGGCCAAAGAAATCCTGGTGCATTTGGAAGAAAATGCAAACAGGAAGAGCGCCTTTGAACCGACGAAACCCAAGCGTAGCTCCTCAGGGAAAGCAAAAGTCTCGGCTGGCCACGTGGATTTGCAGCTTACCTTTTTCAACTGATCGAAAATCTAAGATAGAATAACATTGAAGCATGAAAGATTTGATAATGTACCGCCCTTACATGGCTCTGGACATGGTTTCGGGTCACCCAGGCCTTTCGGCAGCTGTAAGGCCTGGGTGGTCCAAAATCATATCTAAAGCCATGTAAGGGCGATACTGCGTCAAAATCTATTTGATGAAAATGCCCTGGGTTATCCACGCAATGACGTTAAGTTAACATAATTTCATATGAACCGGCGGTAAATATATAGAACTTATGTTAACTTAGTATCATTGGGTTATCCACGCATGGTGTACACCATGCGTGGATCTTCAAAACTTATGACTCGTTTTTCAGTAAAACATTGTGTTTATTGAAGCCGGCTTCCATGAGCATGTCCCTGATCCTCTTCAATCGACTTTCACTTAATGGTTCACGATAAAAAGCGCCATGTGGTTCATGCACATTTTTGGAAAGTTGGTTTTTTTCTTCCGTAGCGTCGCTCAATGCTTGATCTGCCATCTGATCATAATTCAAGGGGGAAATGAGATGGCGGGACGCCTGGTATTTGATCTTATAGATGGAGCCGCCAATAGCCTTGACATGCCACTGCAGACTTCGCAAACAGTTCATCGTATCATCCCAATTAATCTTGCCTTTTGACAAAATAGCTGAAAATATTTCATAGTCCTTCTTCTTAAGATAGAACACCTCATCAGGCCCCACCAAAGGTACAGTAATTGGCTCTGCTTTCCTTAGAGGTAAAACAACAACTGGTTTAATTTGGTGTTTTTTCTTTCCCAGCTTTCCTTTTCTTTTTTTTAAGGAAGATTTTGGGAGATTGGCGACGGTCAAAAGAGTTTGAATTGAGGTAGAGGGAATCTCTGTATGGAGTTGAGGAGCTTCTACCGGCGAATCTTTCTCTTCCTTAAGAAGCTGATTATAATCAAGAAACAGGTTTCCTAAACGTTTTAATGCCTTTTCATCGACTTCAAGACGGTCCAAAAATACTTGTGAAATTCTAGAAGATAAGTATGTAGCTTCCCCATGCAAAAAACTTTCAATAACCTCTGTTCTATATGCAAAAATTAAGTCTCGAGATTTCTCGTCGTGAACTATACAAAGAGCACTGTATTTGAAAAAATACCGCCTGTTCGCTCCATCATGATAAAATTCCAATGTTTCAAAAGGATTCTCAATTCTAGGATATTCAGAATAACGCTTTTCTGCATCAGTCATCAAAGCCCGAAAATTGGTTTTAAACAAGCACTTTTCGCCCTCCGTCAATGGATCGAGTTGCTTATTGAAGAAAGCCACCATATTGTCATAATCAATTAGGAGGGAGCTTTTATTATACTTTCTCTGGTAGGGACAAGGCCCTGTCAATTCCTTAAGTTCTACATGTGTCATGACTTTTCTCTCAGGATCAAAAGCGCCAAGTGCCTGACTTTGCTTGATGATCTCTTCCCTTGTACTAGCAATGCTTTGCTGTGGGCCATGAATTATTTCCTCATTCAACGGCTGACGTGATGCAAAATTAGT
>Ga0351960_1060_pt2 | contig 15376 bp, 13 predicted proteins | sample TotcelT113001M14_FD_205808 | JGI IMG/M metagenome (GOLD analysis project Ga0351960, IMG submission 205808) | Enriched cells from coal bed in the Powder River Basin, Montana, United States - Total cells T11 rep3 HSBNCT.T11.300.1.M14 ... | reverse complement strand
CAAGCTCTTGCCCATGCTCTTGATGATCTCTTTGATCTGTTTTTCGTATGATATTTTACGCAATGTAAAAGATGCTGTTGTTGTTACGGCTTCCGGTGCGGAAGTGATTCCATTTATTAAAGTATGGGTTCTTCTTCCAATGGCAGTATTGCTGACTGTTGCTTTTACAAAACTGTCGAATAAATATAGCCAAGAGAGGGTGTTTTACATCATCATCTCCGGCTTCTTACTCTTCTTTACTTTATTTGCTTTTGTCGTTTATCCTTTGCGAGATGTTCTTCATCCTCACGACTCTGCCAATGCATTGGAAAAAATTCTGCCATCCGGATTCCGCGGTCTGGTAGCGATGTATCGGACTTGGACATTCACGGCCTTCTATGTCATGTGCGAATTATGGGGAAGCATGGTACTTTCCGTTCTATTTTGGGGATTTGCCAATGAGGTTACCCGCATTTTTGAGGCCCGTCGCTTTTATAGTGTATTTGCTATCGGAGCGAACTGCGCAGGCATCATAGCGGGGCAGTCGGCTATTTTTCTTTCGCAGGGAGGAGTATTTAATCCATACTTGCCTTTTGGCCAAGATGCGTGGGAGCAGACACTAATGTCCCTCGTTCTGGTAGTCACATTATGCGGTATTGGAAGCATGGTGATCTTTCGCTGGATGAACAAAAATGTGCTGACCGAGCCAGCCTTTGACGATTTACATCGGACGAAAAAAGAGGCCAAAGCCAAGGGTAAGTTGTCGATGAAAGACAGCTTTTCCTACCTCTCCAATTCGAAATATTTGATCTGCATCGCCATCATAGTAGTTTCCTATAATTTGGTGATCAACCTAGTGGAAGTCGTATGGAAAGATCAGCTGCGGCGTCTTTATCCTTTGCCAACAGATTACAATAATTATATGAACAATCTGACCTCTTCCATAGGGATTGTTTCGACCATCACTGCGTTATTCATGGCTCGGATCATCAACCGTTTTGGTTGGACGCGTACGGCCTTGATCACTCCTCTGATCATGCTGTTAACCTGCGCCGGGTTTTTCTGCTTCTATTTTTTCCAAGATTACATGGATGCCGACTTTAAAGCTTTGTTTGGAGCTTCTCCTCTGGCGATCGCTGTTTTTTTTGGAGCAGCGCAAAATTGTTTGAGTAAGGCGGCTAAATATTCGGTATTTGATTCCACAAAGGAAATGGCGTTTATCCCGCTTAGCCATGAATGCAAGCTGAAGGGAAAGGCAGCCATCGACGGAGTGGGGTCCAGGATGGGCAAATCTGGGGGATCTCTCATCCATACAGGATTACTCATGTGCATGGGCAGTTTAACCGCAAGCGCTCCTTATGTGGCTGGCATTCTGTTTTCCGTCATCTTATTTTGGATTTCTGCAACTCGGGTGCTTGGGCGCGAGTTCAATCAACTTGTGGCTACAGAGAGTCCAGAACCCGATATAGAGCCATTGTCTGTGGACGAACCTGAAGCTAAGACTGCTGCTGTATAAGCAGTGATGTATTCCATTTCTCTGCTGCGTTGTGTGATGCGACACTGAACATAGAGGACCGAGTTAGTGAAAGCCTCACTTTTGCTATCTCGATTCTCGTGATCGTTGTAAGCAGTCTATGTTTTTATCCTGCCGCCGAAGGCGATCCTGCCTATCATCAAAACTCAGCCATCGCAAAGATTTGTTTCTAATTTTTATATTGCACAATTACAAAAGATAGTTATACTCGGCAGGGGTGGCTATACTATTTGTTTTCACCGCGACCCCGGTAGTTCCCTTAATGCAGATGATGAGGTGTAGATGTTTGGCAGATTGCTTCCTAAGGAAGTAAGTTTTTTTGATTTTTTCGAAAAACATGTTTCTTTGATCTATCAAGGGATCAAAGAATATCAAACGATTGCCAAGACCAGTACCAATATATCGCACCATGTCAAGCGGGTCAAAGAAATCGAACATGAAGCCGACGGAATCACTCATTTTTGCGTCGAGTCTTTGCATAAAACATTTATTACACCGATTGAACGTGATGATATTTTCAAATTAATCTCGACCATGGACGATGTGATCGATCATGTAGATGCAGCTTGTTCAAGCATCGATATCTACAAAATTACAACCATGACACCCGAAGCTATAGCCTATGCCGATATATTAATTTCTGCAGTCGTTGAGCTGGAAAAAGCTTTGAAAGGCCTTCGGAACATGAACAATTCCCAAATGGTCCGCGAGGCCTGCATTTGCGTCAATCGATTGGAAAACGAAGGCGATAGGATTACCCGCCAAGCATTTAGCCGTCTCTTTGAAGAAGAACCGGATATACGTACGTTAATCAAATGGAAAGAAATCTACCAGCATCTGGAGGATGCCATCGATTGTTGCGAAGATGTCGCTAACATTATCGAAGGCGTTATCTTGGAGCAGGATTGACCATGACCTCATCGCTTTTTTTGATGACCTTGACAATAGTCATTGCATTGGGATTCGATCTGATCAATGGATTCCACGATGCGGCAAACTCGATCGCTACTGTCGTATCAACACGTGTTCTTAAACCACGCACAGCGGTCCTATGGGCTGCCTTTTTCAACTTCATCGCTATGTTCATCTTTGCTCCCCATGTCGCCGATACCATCTCTAGGATTGTTCATATCCAACCTAATGATCCTGTCTATCTATATGTTGTCCTATCCGGTTTGCTAGGTGCCATGATATGGGACCTCATCACTTGGTGGCTAGGGCTTCCTACCAGTTCCTCGCATGCGTTGATCGGCGGCGTGGCCGGTGCAGGGATCACCAATGGGGGATTGGCCTCTTTGGACATCGACCGTTTGATATCTACCATCGAATTTATTGTCATTGCTCCGTTGATGGGGTTTGCCTTGGGTTCATTTTTGATTGTTTGCATGTATTGGATTTTTAGGCGCTGGACCCTAGCTCATGTAAACCAATTTTTCCGAAAAGCACAGCTGTTCTCGGCCGGACTGTATTCATTAGGCCATGGAGGGAACGATGCCCAGAAAACCATGGGTACGATCCTTGCAGTCCTTATCGCAGGAGGCGTTTTACGAAGAGATGCCGAACTTTCTCTATTAGATCCCTCTACCCTTTGGATTATTCTATCGTGCCATTTAGCTATGGCTATTGGTACTGCTTTTGGGGGATGGAGGATTGTGAAAACCATGGGAATGAAAATTACCAAGCTAAAACCGATGGGAGGGTTTTGTGCGGAAACGGCCGGAGCCATGACCCTGTTTTTAGCGACTCATTTTGGAATTCCCGTTTCTACCACGCACACAATCACCGGTGCGATTATCGGGGTGGGATCGGCCAGTGTTCGACTTCGTAGCATCAAGTGGGGTGTTGCGGCCAAGATTGTTTGGGCGTGGGTTTTGACAATCCCAGCGGCTGGACTGTTATCTTCAATGCTTTTTTATCTTCTGAATACCTTGCGATCTATGTAAGGAGATTAATTTGACAAACTACAGCACGCGCGCTAATGGTTAATCCCCTACTGCGTGGCTCTTAATTGCGAACGGCATTGGTTCGATTACTCCTCTAATTCTTCCGGTTCTTTAAGTTGATTGAGGTAATGCCAACCGAAGCCCATCATAACAGTGCCAAGCAGCAGATAGATATACCAATGCTCGGCATTCCAACTGAGTGTAAATGTGCCTTTATGGGAAAATAGATAGAGGGCTGCGCCAAAGAGGGCAAATACAGATCCCGACAGCAGCAAAGCGATCACACTGCTTGTCGCTTTCATTTCGTTTAGCGCAAGGGTGCTTTCCTCAGCGTTTTCGCCATCTTCGCTATCTTCGTCTTTTTCTTCGACAGGCTGCGAAGACTCTTTGGGGACAGAGAATGGGGACGGCGGGACTTCTCGCTCTTTATTAGAAAACTTGTAAGGTGGTGTGATGACGGTGTCGTTTTTGTTGGCAAGGCCGGGTATTGACGTCGGAATTAGACTGACACCGCAGTATGGGCATGTATCTTCTTTGAAAGAAACATTGCCTTCACAGTTCCAACAGAGTCTTTTTTTGGGTTTTGCGCTCATAATTTCTTCTGTATTATATGGATTTGATTATTTCTATGGCTGAATTCCAGTTTTCAAGCAAGAAAGAATTGACAAGAATGCCAAATTTCTTTTCCCTACATGTACGCCTATGCGGTTGAAAAGCAATCATACCCTGAGCCGTATACAAGAAACTGCATTCCCTATGACTAACTACTCTGCCATAACAATGATTTTCAAGCCACTATTCCTTGTGGTTTTCCTCACCTGTTTTCAAAGCTGTGCTGCTTATAAGATCGACACCAGATTATATTTAGATGAATACCCTCATCCGATCTCCTCAGAGGCCGCTTGTCGAAAGAAAAATCAAATCGCCTCAATCGAACATCCTCTCTATAATGTCATTCCCCGGCATCGCGATCAGATCAGATGGTATGACCTCGGTCATTGGTTTACGTGGATGTTACTGGGCAATGATGACGATGGGATTTTTGGAGAAGGATCCCACGCCCATTATAAGATTGACCTTCCTCCGACCAATTGGAAGGCGCTGGCTTGGGGCAGCCGGAATCCCTTGCATAACTTTTGCTTTTATGTCATCGGCAGCGCCTATAGAGAAAATAGCGAATTCACCTTGGCAAAATTGAGCAAAAAAGAATGTGTTTTTTTTAAATATATACCCGCATCAGGCACTCTTTTTCCCGATAAAGATACCTCTTTCTTTTTGGGGTTTCATGGTTGGAAGCCATTTATTTCGGCGCGGGTAGTTTATAACGCAAAGTATGAGGGTATCTTATATGCAGGTTGGCGGGAACGAGGAAACTTCGGCTTAAAATTTCTTCCTTTTACCCATCGAAAATTGCGAAAATCAACATTATAGTCATTCCGGAAGGACGATAAGTACAGCCAAATAAAAAAGTAGTGCCATTCTCTTTCATCTATGATATCTTGGTTGAAAAGAACCATCGTAAACATAATCTCCTAATTCTGTGGTGCATTCATGGATCAAACCAATGAAAAACAAGAAGATAAAATACAAGAATTCGATGTCATCGTCATTGGAGGGGGTCCCGGAGGGTATCCTGCCGCCATTAAAGCCGCACAAAAAGGCCGGAAAGTCGCCCTTATTGAAGCGCAGGATCTAGGCGGCACTTGCCTGAATCGCGGCTGCATCCCTTCTAAAACATTGATCGCCAATGCGGAAGTCCTTCAAAAAGTCCGTGAAGCCGAAGAATATGGCATATTGATTGGATCTGTCTCTTTCGACTTTGATAAAATGGTCAAACGTAAAGACGATGTTGTTGCCCGGGTACGCAAAAGTTTAGAGGGATTGATCAAGTCCAATAAAATCATCTTATTTAAGGGCTTCGGTAGATTCGTTTCTCCAAAACTCATCGAAATCCAAGGAGAATCGGGGACAATCAACATTCGTGCCGATAAGGTGATCATCGCCACCGGATCGGAACCTCGCAATATTCCGCAGTTTCCTTTCGATTATGAGCGCATACACGATTCCACCTCTCTTTTAAATCTCAAAGAACTTCCAAAAAAAATCGTCATTGTGGGCGGTGGGGTAATCGGCTGTGAATTTGCTTCTCTTTATCAGACGCTCGATGTCGACGTGACGATCATTGAGATGATGCCGCGGATTATTCCTATGGAGACTTCGAGCATTTCGGCAGCGTTAAAAAAGGCTTTCGACAGAAAAGGCATTAAAATATTGACCAATGCCCTTGTAGAAAGCATTGAAAAAACGGAATCAGGCATCATAGTTCGATTGGCAGGCAACGAGTCGATCGAAGCTGACATAGCCCTTGTCTCCGTTGGAAGGAAATTGAATACTGACAAGATAGGATTGGAAAATGCCGGCGTCATAGTTCAGCAAAATGGAATGATCCCCGTTAACGATAAGATGGAGACAAATGTTTCCGGCATTTATGCAGTCGGGGACATTGCATCCAAATGGTGGCTCGCCCACGTGGCTTCTCATCAAGGATTAGTTGCGGCAAATAATGCCTGCGGTCATTTTGCCCGCATGAACTATAAAGCCGTTCCTTCGGTTATCTTTACCGTCCCAGAAATCGGGACAGTTGGTTTGACCTTGGAAGAAGCTATAGAACAAGGCTATCCTGCTACTGTTGGTGCTTTTCCTTTTCAAGCACTCGGCAAATCACAGACGGCCTTGGAAACTGATGGATTCGCACAAATCATTACCGATAGACGGACTGGACAAATACTTGGAGCGCAAGTCGTTGGGCATGAGGCCTCAACGTTAGTTGCGGAAATGGCTGTCGCCATATCCAACGAATTGACTGTTGAATCGATAACCGAGACGATCCACGCGCATCCTACGGTGGCAGAGATTTGGTTAGAAGCGGCTCTAATGGCTACGGATTCCCCGTTGCACCTGCCTCCAAAAAAGATTGCAGCCAAAGAATAGGAAGTCGACCATGCTGACAAATGAACGGTTTGACAATAAACCCAAAGTACAGCGCACGAAGCTGAATGTCTTGCCTTCGAATCCTGAAGCTAGCGATCCAGAGAAGGCAGTAGGGCCTGGCCGCTTCCCTTCGTGGCTGCATCGCAAACTTCCTAAAGGGTCTGAATTGTCGCAGACCGGCCATATCCTAGAGCAAAATCGCTTACATACAGTCTGTGAAGAGGCCCGTTGTCCAAATCTATTAGAATGCTGGTCTAAGAAAACAGCGACTTTCCTTGTGATGGGCAAGGAATGCACCAGAAGTTGCGGATTTTGTGATATAGACTATTCAAGGACTCCTAAACCTCTCGAACTCGATGAACCTGCGCGCGTTGCGGATTCGGTTGTAAAATTAGGGCTCCGGCATGTAGTGATCACAATGGTTGCCCGTGATGATCTTCCCGATGGGGGGGCTTCTCATCTGGCGGCCATAATGCGCGAAATCCGAAGCAGCGTCTCTTCCGTCACCATCGAGATTTTAATATCCGATTTAGGCGGTAAGCATGAATCCTTAGACGTGCTGCTAGAGGCAAAGCCCGATATTTTCAACCACAACATCGAAACTGTCAGGGAGTTAACTCCTAAAGTACGCCATACTGCCACCTATGATCGTACATTGAGCGTTCTTCGCTATGTAAAACAAAATGCGAATAATCCGAAAATGAAAATTAAATCCGGCATGATGCTGGGATTGGGTGAAACTGAACAGCAAATCCATCAGGCAATACAGGATCTCTATAGTGCAGGTTGTGACATCATCACCATAGGGCAGTATTTGCAGCCTTCAAAAAACAAAATCCGTGTAAAATCCTTCATCACCCCTGATCAATTTAAAGGGTATGAAGCATATGGGTATTCACTAGGTGTTAACCATATGTTCTGCGGGCCGTTTGTGAGGTCCAGCTATAACGCCGATTTATTTATTGATCCAAGCTGCCTTTCTGAAAGTTCTCTCTGATGCCATAGTATTTTCGAAATTGGCAAGTGATCCGATTTATGTACGTCCTCAAAAGTTATGGCGGCGGACTTAAGGTAGCAAGGCCGTCCCGGCCTGGAATATATTAAAAGCCGGATCGAGGCGATCTACTCACTTTTAAGGTAGCAAGGCTGTCCCGGCCTTGAATATATTAAAGCCAGATTGGGCGATCTAGTTACCTTTGTTGCCACGACGTTTTGACGTACCGATTTATCAACAACAATATAATGGAAAGTAATAAAACCATGGAATTTGATGATTTAAATGACTTAGATGATATAGATGAATTTTCCAATGACCAAGCGTCTTACCTGACTGACTATCAGGATCATGCGATTTTAATGCATCGGGAAGCTCATTACGGCGGCAGCTTTGACGAGATGATCCAATATTATCTGAGGGGAGGGAAAGGGGCATGCCAAGAATTTGAAATAGAACGGATTCAAGCTCTTGCCGATATGGAAAAAAACCGAAAGTGCAATCTGGCGGCAGAGTTGCTCACCGGCGCAGAAATGGAAAAAATTGCCCGTGTCAAAAAAATGTACAATCGCTTTCGCGATTTATATGAATCATCCCAACCCGGCAGTAAAATCCCTCTTTTGATTGCTGATCTTATTCTTTCTGAAGAGTGGGAGCCAGTGAATGAAATTGAAGCGGTCGTCAAAGAAAAAGATAAGATCGTTCCTGCCTTGATTGAATTACTGAGGGGAGCCGATTTTTACGACCCCCTATTTCCTGGTTATGGTCTGAGTCCAAGTTTGGCGGCGGCTTGTTTGGGTAAAATCGGAGATAAACGAGCCATTATCGCGCTGTTCGAATTGATAGGAGAAGAAAATTTCTTCAATGAGGACACAATTTTGGATGCTCTGCATTCAATCGGAGAACCTGCTAAAATCTTTCTTCTAAAAGTATTGGTGAGCAAACCTTTCACTCAGGACAATGAAAAGGCTGCGATTGCCTTGATCAATTTCAAAGATGATCCTGAAGTAGCCCTGGCTAGTTTCAATATGCTTAAAGATCCCCATCTCATCAGATTGATGCCTTTGGCTGCCTATTTGGTTCTTGTTTGCGAGGGCTTGAAGCAGCCTTCTGATCGAGAAGAATTCATCGCCATGAGTAAGGCGGATTCAACCCCAAAAGGGTTGAAACAGGATATGAAGATCATCACTCATGCGTGGAAATAAGGGATATAAGAGATGAAGCGCTTAGCGGAAATTTAAGATAATGTCGCTGGCCCAAATAGTAAGTTTGGGCCGTGCGAGCGAACTATTTAACTGCTTTGTAAATACATGACATCAACAGGTTTTACCCATGATATTCATCTTCAAATAAATATGTTTCCTCATAGGAGATTTCGTGTGCCTTGAGAAGGTTGATATATTCGTCCTTAAATGTTCTTGTTTTGTGATGTTCTCTTTGATTTTGGATATACTCTTGCACGGATTTCCTTTGAGAATAACTAACAGAGAAAGCGCCATATCCTTTTTGCCATTCAAATCTTTGTTGTGCTCCAAGGGATTCGTTACTCCATTTTGAAGAATTTGCTTTCAGTTCGCGAATTGTATCGGAAATTGATTTTGTCGCCGTTAAACCTGCGAGTAAATGAACATGATCTTCAATCCCGCCAATTTCGATAAGATGGCCATTATAGGCACGAATAATTCCGCCAATATATTCCTAGAGTTTACTTTGAAAAGGATCACGAATCAATGGCAGCCGATATTTTGTGCTGAATACGATATGATATGTCAGTTTGGTGAATGTGCTCATGGATATCTTCCTGTAAATAAAATAAAAGGAAGTTTATCTGGAAAGATCTATATAGACAATATTTTCTATTATAGTCCTTCCCGGAAATCGGTGGAATCGAGAGTAACTATGCTATAGAGCAGATTTTGTGATTTATTTTGCAGCGAATAGCATTCGCTATTTCCAAAAAATAAAGTGCAAAAGATGCCTATTAGATAGTTATCCTCGATTCCACCGACTTCCGGGAAGGACTATAGAGCTGATTTTGATGACCATATCCTGTACGAGTAGATACACTAGGGTAGTTTTCTGTCGCCGCATTCGCGGCTTCATTCCATGATGGGTTTTTCCCCATGGGCTTACGCCCATGGCTACCTGCTGCCACCGCATTCGCGGTTATGGGAGAGCTAAAAATGCACGTTTTAGCTAGCCCTAGAGACGCGAATGCGGCGACAGCAGGTAGCCATAGGCGTTAAGCCTATGGATGAGGGGAATTCATCATGCAGTGAAGCCGCGAATGCGGCGACAGCAGCGACAAACAATGTTATCCTCTTTTCTGCTGAATAAATATGTTATGAACACTTTATAACCCACTATAATTCCAATGGCCTTCCGCATACCCGCAAACGGAGCTGCGCCAATCGCTTATTGGCTTCTGTTTTATTTTGTTCTTCTCTCCGGTACAATTCGATGTAGTTCTCCAAGCATTGTTTTGACCTAGGAGAGGCGAGAGCATAAACAGGCTCTTTTTCCCATTCTTCTTGGCTGCTTGCGAGCTGTCTTTGGGCCCATTTCCTTTCATTCTCGTCTAACAAGTAATATGCATCAAAAAGCTTGCCAGCCAATATGTCAGTGTTTTCAATTCCCTCAAATTCAGGTTCCGTGAATATATCATTCAGTTGTATATGCTCGACAATAACTTCTTTGTGATCTTTCGGTTTGCTCAAAACCAGCCAATACCCAAAAGAAGCCCATCCTCCTCCAACATCAAGGTAGAAATTGGCTACGGTCAGTTGTATCTTTTCTGCTGTGGTAGTCATGTTTGTCACACCAGTATAGTCCGTTAAGGAACCTTCACTGGTATATAGCAAAATAATGTCGCGGGTAGTCAGATCAATCGTACGGAGGTTGTCTAGGACTTTCCCTTTGAAGCCTGCTTGTTTTGCTATGTTCTCGAGCTCTGTTTTGTTGCTGACCACGAGATTGTTTTCGATAGGCTGGATTTTTAATTTGCTATGAAAATACCCGTGGATGTTACAAGGCGACGAAGTACTTTGAATTGACATATGGATCTTCCTGTCTTGAATTTGTTCTGTGAATATTGATTTCTAGATGATGTCCTGGTTGGCTTTCGATCGGCTGCAATCGAAGGATTTCCGTCCTACCAAAAACATCGAATTGCCCAACGATTTCCCAGACAATCGGGAGTGCAATGCTCCGAATTGCTTAGAAGCCTTTTTCCAGTTTTCTTGTTGGATGCCAAGGAGCTTGTTATATTCCATAAGTTTATTTGCATGTCAGGCGAGGCGTTCATAATGATAGATTCTCTGGGACCGTTTTCTGCTGCCATTTTAGCCAGTTTTTCAGCTGATTGGCGATCGCCTGGTCCCAGCTCAGCTGAGGCTGCCGCAATTTTTTGGCAAATCTCTGTAGGATTAGTAATACCCTTGTTTTTGAATTCCCGTTCATCAAAAATGTTGTCCAACCCTATGTTCAGGACCACAACCTTTTTATTGTCTTTTGGTTTGCTTAATACTATCCAGTTTTCTGTTTCTTTGATTTCTCCAAGGCTGCCTGGAAGGAAATATGTGGTTGCAAATATATGAATTTCTTCTGTGTTTGCGATGATTTTTGTGATGCCAAAGCATACCGATGTGAACTCAATCCGTCTGTTGAGCAATATGATGTCGCGTGTTTTGAGATCAATACTGCGAATTTCCTGCGCGATTTGTCCTGTGATTCCATTTTTTTTAAAAAATAAGTTTAATTTTTCCTCAGTTGTTATAATCTGCTTATTGCTTTTAGATTGTTCGACAATCTGTGTAGCAAAGTGGCCGTGTATTCTACAAGGAGGCCGTAGATGGCTTGGAAAGATGCCGTGTGTGTCGATCGAAGATGTCATGAGCGTAATCCAGTTTTGCGATAATAAAATTGATTGAATTCATCTCTTCTAGTAAAAGGCTTGCCTCCCGGTCCTTAGGCATTTTCTTGAGAGACGATTGTGAGTTCCCTCCAGCGTCCTCCACTAAAACGATGAAGGAGTATCAATGACGATGCAAGGTTGTAAAATACACAAATGCAGGTAGCTACTTCCACTGGGGCTCCCTTCTGGACAATGAAGAAATAAATGGGAAGCACAAGAAGGGCCCATACAGAAAACATGCCTGAGAACAATAAGTATAAGGTATCTCCAGCAGCAGTCAATATTCCCGCAATAAGCAATCGTAAACCCTCAAAAAATAGATAAAAAATCATGCAAAATAACCCAACGATAAGAGAGCTATAGATTTCGGCGATTTCTTCAGGATCCTTTTCTGGAAGGAAGATGTCCGGTATGAACGAAGAGCAGAAAAAAAATAATATCAACATGACGCCCAAAAACAACAGATGAAGCTTGAATCCGGAGAATAATACCTTCGGAATGGCTGAAGGATTCTTTGCACCAATAAGATTTCCGGCAATCGTCGTAGCCGCTTTATTAACCCCCTCAGAAAAGAAATAAAGAAGAATGATCACACTTTGGCAAATCCCTGCAATGGTGATATAGCGTTCCCCTGCCAAGGTCATCATCCAGTAATATAAAGACCAGCCGAAGATTTCGATAGCCATATAAAATGCTCCGGGAAATCCTATTTTAAGACATTGCAAAAAAGTAGAAGGGATAATTTTCCACTGCCCTGTCCCATAAGTTTCGCGATTACTTTTTCGCAAAAAGATCACTCCGAGGACAATGACTTGAAAGAAACAGCTTCCATTTGTTGCAATGGCTGCTCCTCTGGGGCCCATTGATGGGACTAATCCTTCTATTCCAAAAATCAGAATGATGTCTAATCCGGCATTAAGAATATTCGCAGCGATTGCCAAGAGAGTGATTAAGGTCGTTTTTCCTCTTCCTACAAAAAAACCGCAAAGAGCGCCGTAGATAGGAAAACTGGGACCGAACAACATCATCCAATAAAGATACTCCCGTTCGATTGCTGTATGCGGTCCTGTTCCATAAAATAAACTCCCCCCCCAAAAAGCCAGAGGGATAAAGCAGAAAATGGAAGAGACGCCTAGCCAGATCATCTGCCAGACAGGTTCTCCGATTTTACGGTCCTGACCCGCCCCATTATGTTGAGCGACAAAGACTTCGGCGATACTAGCTAAGACCATCCAACCATAGATGAATACCCAGCCAAAAGAAGTGGCATTGACAGCGGCATTCAAAGCTTCCGTTGAGTAATGGGCCAATAACAAGCGGTCGACAAAGATCATTGACATGACGGATAAAGAGGAAAGCATAAGGGGAAGCGAAAGAGTGCATAGTTCTCCTAAGCTTCCTTCTTTATGGCGGGTGAGTGACATAATAGACCGGGGAGTATGATTCGACCAATGCTTGGTATAACAGAAAAACGATTTTACGTCATCCAAACTCATCTAAATCCTTAAGAATGTTTTATTTCAATGCGGCTCACACTACTGCTATTCCCCGATCTGTAAGACAAAATCTTTACACAATTTAACGCATTCGTTCATTTTCATGCATGGATTCATTTTTCGCTTTTCTCTTTCCGTTATCTATGCTAGGATCCAGATAGTATTAATATCTTGGCTCTTACTGTGGGACTGAAGTCATGCAAACCGCTGTCCACTCGACCTCGCTTCGTTTTTTGCGATTGTGTTCATTAGCTGTTTTCGTTCTGTCACTGTTGTTATTGACGGGCTGCGAATCGAAAAAAACCATTGTCAATGGCTTGGATGAAAAGGAAGCTAACGAAATTGTCGTGTTCCTTGCCGGCAAAGGCATAGACGCGCAAAAGGTCCAGGCGATTGCAGCAGCAGGAGGCGCGGCTGCCAAACAGATATTTTTCGATATCAGCGTTACGGCCGATCAGGCTACTGAAGCGATGTCTTTATTAAACCAAGCCGGATTGCCTCGGCGAAGAGGACAAAATCTTCTCGGTATCTTTTCTAATGTGGGGCTGGTGCCTTCCGATATTGAACAGAAAATCCGTTACCAGCAAGGGCTTGCAGAACAGATCGCCAGTACTATCAGAAAAATTGATGGAGTTCTTGACGCGGAAGTGCAGATTTCTTTTCCGGAAGAAGATCCACTCAATCCTGGCCAAATGAAAGGCAAAATCACAGCTTCGGTGTATGTGAAACATTCCGGTGTTTTGGATGACCCTAATGCCCATCTAACCTCGAAGATCAAACGTCTAGTGGCTGCCAGCGTAACAGGTCTTGATTATGACAATGTTACGGTGATTTCCGATCGGGCACGAGCTTCAGAATTACTTCAGAGCGGTCTAGCTGCTTCATCCGAAGAAGAAAAGCAATATGTAACCATCTGGTCGATGATAATTGGCAAAGAGTCCGTATTTCGCTTCCGCGCAATTTTCTTTTCTTTCACCTTGCTTATTCTATTTCTTCTCATTTGCCTGGCATGGGTACTATGGAAAGTAGGGCCTTTATTAGGCATGCATGGTGGTGTAAAAGAGCTATTTCATTTGAGGCCAATTAAGTCGGTTGCCGCTAAAACATCCGCACCGCCCGCCAAATCAGCATCCACAAAAGCAGCCAAAAAAAGTTCTAAAGAAGCTGACGATGATGATGAATTGGGTATGATAGATCGAGATATTGATGAGACATGATATTTTTTCTTCCCTATTTGTCATATTGCAATCAGTTAAATGGTAGGCTATGAAACCGAAAAGCGGAATGATGCTGCGGGTATTGCTGAATCGCTTCCACAAAGGACCTCCAGATGCCCTATTGGCTGTTTTGCCTAAAGAAGAAGCAGCTGAAATCGCTAAAATTCGCACGCAGAGCAAGGATTTGGATCCTTTTTTAGCTTTGCCTGGAGCACGGCTTTCAAGGATTCATTATTCTTGGATGGTCCCCATTGTACAAAGCTTCTCTCGTGGAATGCAGCCTATCCTACTGAGCGCATTGCCTGAACCTCATTCGTCTCGGCTTTCGAAACTATTGCGCAAACAGTCATCCCAGACAGCGCTGAATCCTCTATTTAAAAATTATCTCCTGGGGATCTTTTACGCAAAACTTCAGCAGCCTGAGATGGTACCCTGGGAAATGCTGCCTCCGACACCCATGACTATGCTTGGTCAACTCGGCAAACCCAAACTTGTTGAATTGATCGACTTTATAGGGATTTACGATTTAGCATCTGAGATCAGACATGTTGTCGATAAACGATACCTGGAACGGTTTTATTTGTGCCTGACCCCAAAAAAACAACATTTTTTGCGGGTCTGCCTCAATCAAAAAGAAAAGCTAGCTACTCCTCGCCTGGAATTAGAAGGCTGGCGGGGCGATTGTACACAGTTGGCCAAAATCCTGCATCGCAGAGGCCTGTTGCGGTTGGCTGGAGCACTTTCAGGGCAGCATCCGGACTTGATTTGGCACATCTGCCATATCTTTGATACCGGGAGAGGAACTTTTTTGCAGAAGCATGTATTGCCTGAGGAAGTCCCGCATGTCACCCATGTATTGGGCCAGCAGGTTGCCAGTGTTATAAGTTTTCTTAAAAATAAGAGATAGACGTGAGTAAGAAATTTTTTTCATTAATAAAGGGCGGCGGCGTTCATGTGGCCCCAAAAACCCATGTCATTCCTGCCTCTGCATTTTCCCAGCTGATGGAAGCTTCCGAGGTCTTAAGGATCGTCCAAGAGGATGCAGATCAATACCGGATCGAGGTCGCTAAGGAATGCGAACAGTTGAAAGAGATGGCGCAAAGGGAAGGTTTTGAAGCTGGCTTTAAACAATGGGCCGAACAGATCGCTGTTTTAGAGAAAGAAATCCAACAGGTACGTGCAGATTTCGAAAGAGTGATCGTGCCTGTAGCACTGAAAGCGGCAAAAAAAATTGTCGGAAGGGAAATAGAGCTGTCGGATGAAACCATTGTCGATATTGTTTCCAATTCATTGAAAGCTGTCTCTCAAC
>Ga0351960_1094_pt1 | contig 15455 bp, 13 predicted proteins | sample TotcelT113001M14_FD_205808 | JGI IMG/M metagenome (GOLD analysis project Ga0351960, IMG submission 205808) | Enriched cells from coal bed in the Powder River Basin, Montana, United States - Total cells T11 rep3 HSBNCT.T11.300.1.M14 ... | reverse complement strand
TTGTCTGGAAAAAATCAGGAAAAAGCTTACTGGTTCTCGCCGAAGGAAGGCTCGTCAATTTAGGTTGTGCGATGGGGCACCCCTCGTTTGTTATGTCAAATTCCTTTGCAAATCAAATACTTGCTCAGATAGATTTGTGGACTCGTTCCGAGCGGTACCCTATTGGAATTTACCGATTGCCAAAAATTTTAGATGAAAAGGTAGCAAGGCTGCATCTTGACAAACTGGGTGTTCATCTGACAAAACTGACGGAGGAGCAAGCTGAATATCTAGATGTACCTGTCGAAGGTCCTTATAAAACCGACGAATATCTCTACTGACTAGATACCAGTTTTTTTTGTATGACGCTGAGGGCCGTAGATATTTCCGGTTCTCCTTCATCCAGCCCTTTTTTGATAGCTTTAATGCTAGACATGACCGTAGAGTGGTCTTTGGAAAAAAGATCGGCTACTTTGACATAGGAAAGCTTCAAATGCGACCGGCAGAAATACATGGCAATTTGCCTTGGAATTACCCGATCGCGAGTCTGCCCTTTACCTAGAAGGTCTTCTGTTTGGATCTCGTAATACTCTGCCACAGCCTGCAAAATCTTTGAAGGGGTTATGACTGCCTGTTGTTCTTCTTGAATAAGATCTGTCAAGCTATGCTTGACTAACGGAATCGTAAGTTGGGTTGAGGTAATCTGATTAGATCCATGATGCAAATGAGAGCGAAGCACTAATGCTTCAAAGGCCCTGGTCAAGGATTTAGTGCTGCTCGTAAACGTATCCAGCAGAAACTCGGAGACTTTGTTGTTTACTTCAAAATGCAAGGCTTTCATCTTCCTATCCAAAACTTTGGAAATTTCTTCTCTGTTCAAAGGCTCCAAAGGAAGGACTATGCCCCATTCAAAACGACTGACTAATCTTGGTTCTATATGCTGAAGCTCAGAAGGCGAACAATTTGAGCTTAAGATTATCTGCTTGCCTGCTAAATGCAGAGTGTTGAAAGTATGGAATAACTCTTCCTGCGTTGCCGTCTTGCGGGAAAAAACATGCACATCATCGATGATCAATACATCAATATTTCGATAGGCCTGCCGGAAAAGACTCATTTCCCCTGCTCGAATTGCGCTGACAACATGTTCTGTAAAAGTTTCCGCTCTTGCATATAAAACCTTCATGCCATGCGAACGCAAAGCATGCGCCGTTGCCATCAGAAGATGAGTCTTGCCGCTACCTCCGATGCCATAGACATAAATAGGGTTAAACGCTCCAATTTCCGAGGGTGCATGCAAGATATCGTCTGCGGCTGCATCATATCCTGTCAGTTTAATGAGAAGTTTGTGAGCGAGCAGATTCTGTTCAGAAGAAACAAAATGGCTGAACGTACTCTGTGGATTGAGCTCATCAAATGTCAATCCAAAGCTTGCAGCTTGTTGTTCCCCGGTCGGCTTTTGCATAGCCGACTTAGGGGATTTATCTTTGCCCTTAACAACACCTGCATTCGCTACGGAAATATGGACTTTGATCCGTTTGTTGTTGTTGTTTAGAAGCTTTGAATGGGCATTTTCACGTATGTGTTCTTCAAACCACATCACCTGAAATGAATCTTTTGCTTCCAAATACAAGTTACACGCATCAAAGCGCATCACTTTCAACGGTCTTAGCCACTTATTAACGGTCTCTTGGCCAAGCTCTTTTTCCTGCTGTCTTAAGAATAATTCCCAAGCCTGCATAAAACGTTTCCCATCAATCAGGTCTTTTTAGTTTCAGGAAGTTTTTTTGAAAGTTGTTTTTGTGTCCACCATTGCTGCAAAATCCCCAATACCATTGAGGAAAGCCAGTAGATGTTCAATCCTGAAGGGAAATTATAAAACATCACTGTGAACACAACTGTCATCATATTCCCCATGGCTCTTTGCTGTCTTTGCTGATCATTCATTTGCGCAGCATCGGTTGGGGTTGTTGACATGTACCTCTGTTGCACAAACATCACAAGACCAAGCAGGATTGGCAGCAAATGGAACTGATTCCCTATAAAAAATATCGGAGTTGTCCAGCTGAACAATACGTCTGGTGCTGCTAAGTCATCGATCCAACCGGGAATAAAACTCGCACCGCGCAGCTCGAATGTTGATTTCAACAAATCAAACATCCCAATCAAAAATGGCATCTGTATCAGCATAGGCAAGCATCCTGTCAAAGGATTGACCCCGCGTTCCCTGTACAGGTTCATAATTTCCGTTTGGGCCTTCTTTGGATCTTTCTTATATTTTTCCTGAATAGCTGTTACTTCCGGCGCTACTTTCTGCATCATGATCATAGACTTGGACGACCACGCATTCAACGGATACATCATGATGCGCAAAGCAACCGTTAACAAAATGATCGAGAAGCCCCAAGAACCTGTTAAGCGATGGAAAAAATTCATCAAAATAAAGAGGAATTTTGCGAAAGGCTCCGAAATAAACGAGAACCAGCCATGAAAAGTCTGACAGGCGATATAATCAGGAGTATATCCTGTTTCCGCATTCGTATAAAAACTATCCACTTGTTTCAAGATACCATCCGAAAATGGTCCTGCAAAAAACCGGAATTTCATCGTTCCCGGCGTTGGCTTCAAGGGTAACAGCACCTGGTAGCCAGGTAGATTCTTTGCTGTAAAATTACTGTTGATGCTTTCCAAGTCCAACAGCCTAGATGGTGCTGTCGCTCCAGAAACATATTGCGCCCGCAGGCCTGCCCCAACTTCATCTAAAGGATCCATGATCATTCCAAAGAAACCGTTTGAATTACAAATCCAATCCGGGGTCACTGTCGTCATGGTTGTTGCATCGCTAGGCAAATCTATTGGATTTACCTCCGGCTTTTGATTGCGTGTTATCCGATACTTCAAGGAAGGAGCTGCCCCTCCGGAAATCCATTCAGCTTCCGGTACGCCGGAGTTCAGCCAAAGCCCTCTGCTATCTCCTTCGACTTTGATGGTGAGATCGAGAGTATAAGGGGCTCCTTTATCTTCCGGTGCTAGCGAATAAGTCTTTGTGATAATCCTGTGGCCTTGGCGGGCTTCGAATACAAGGGTGTTATCATCGAATTGTTTAACCTCATAAATGAGTTCCGCCACCTCAGGATATTCTGAAACGATATTCAAAGCGTATAATCGCGGCGGTATGCGATCGATTTTCCCTTGGGCATTTTCAATCAAGTCCCGCCGGATCAATGGATAATACCCACCCAATTTCCCTTGCTTCTGTTCTTCGAACTCACCTTTTTCTTTACCTGGCAAATAGTATGGGCGCGCGGGGAAGTAAGCGTTATAAGGGGCTCTTTCTATCATTTCACGGTCAAATTCGATCTCTCGGACGACACTGCTTTGGTTATTTTTGTCCCTGAAGGGCAGGTTGATCTCAACAAGAGCTCCCCCATGGTTCGAAAAGACGAGCTGTTGAAACGCATTTTCCAGCACGTAAAATTTTTCTTCCCCTTTTTGCTCAACCGGTACGTCCGCTTTCTTTTCCGGTTTAGAAAGGAATTTCTCCATTCCCTCATAGTCTTCAAGGTCAATCAAGGACTTAGTTTCTGCATCATATATAGCGACAGGCAAATATCCTTTCTCTGTTTTAAAGAGAGCGATCGAACTGTGGAGTATCCTCGGCTCCATAGGATGCTCTGTCTGCAGGTCTTTTTCCAACTTGTCCAACTGTCCTTGAAGAAGGTTGAAATGCCCATCTGTGTAATCTCCTACGAGAATCTCGAAACGCTGGCTTGAAGGACGCGGAAGGGGAGACACTAGCTGTAGTGTATATTGGCCGAAATCAGGTAAATCGACAGAAGGCATGGGTTCGTCTTTTCCAAGAGTATAGATCACCGGCGCTTTTCCGTTATGGCCTTTGAATTGTCTTGTGGCTGGCTTTACAGAGCTATACTCTTCACTCTTCACATAAACAGTTTCCGGTAGTTCGCTTTCCCAGGCCAAAGACAAGATGGAATTGCCTGCAAGCACCCCTTCTGTGATAAATTCGGTGCCCTGAGGATCTTTATAGATCGCTACCAAGGGAAGCTCGGAAGTCTGTACGGAACGCTGTTCGATTTCTTTTTCAAGAAGCTTCTTTTTTTGGGATTTTTTCACGACCTGTTGTGCATTCCACTCTTGAATGCGTCCCTGGTCCATGTAGTCAAACCATCTGTTTACTCCGATAAGAACTACCGTCAGTGCTATAAGGGCGAATATTGTACGTTTATCCATAACTGTTTGTTTCTCTATTTTTTTACGACCTCAGAAGGAATCTAGGATAGCAGATAGTCCCTAAAACAGAAAAGGGGAAAATCTAGAAATATTTGTACTATTCACTGTTTCGTCTGTGGCTTGCCAATGAATAGTTGCCTTTTATTTCCGGGTCTTCTAAGAATGGACCATTTTGAAAAACGAGTGTGGATCATGTAATCAATTTGACATCCTTTTTGCCAAGGAAATTGCATCAAGATTTCATTTATAGTCCTTCCCGGATCGGTGGAATCGAGTGTAGCTATATAATAGAGCAGATTTTGTGATATATTTTGTAGGGAATAGCATTCGCTATTTCCAAAAAAAAAAGCGCAAAAGATGCCTATTAGATAGTTATCCTCGATTCCACCGACTTCCGGGAAGGACTATACTATTTATAAGATTCATCATGTAGCTAAACCCACGAAGTGGGTTCTCATTTTGTAGCCCGTAGAAAGGCTCGCGAGCGCAGCGAAGACGGGCTGCAGCTACGGAATGGGGATCAATATAAAGAAACCCCGCGTGCGGGGTTCTTCTTTTTTACATTGTGAAACCCATTCGGCGGACAAGATTAAAACGATAGTTGCTAAATAAACATTTTTTTACTGCTGCTGCGTTCCTTTAAAACGAATTCCCGGTATCTCGTATTTCATAAAATTAATACTTTACAGAAAGTTGGTTCGCCTCTACCCCTATCTACATATGTATCTACACACCGCTCAGAGGTGCTGCTTCCGCAGTACGATATCTTTTAATTGTTTACCCAGAGCTGCGGCCGCGGCCGCGGTTCTTGCACTGGGCTACGGAGAGATTTCACCGCTTCCGCGGTTCTCTTTTTTGAAGAGATCCAAGTTGAATCTCTTCGGGTTTAATTCCCCGCAGCTTGCTGCGGGGAAATTTATTAAGCATTTTGATAGCATAAAGTGTAACCTATGTGGTTGTGTTAAAGTGTAACCAATGTGCCTTGGTCGGACCCACTTGTAAAGCACCGCGGAAGCGGTGAAATCTCTCCGTAGCCCAGTGCAAGAACCGCGGCAGCGGTCGCAGCTCTGGGTAAGCAATCACAAGTAATCGTGCTGCGGTAGCAGCACTTCTAATGCGAGAGATGCGTAGATACATATGGTAGAGGCGAATCAACTCTCTGTAAAGTATTAATTTTGTGAAATACGAGCTGGTATGATTACTAGAAAAAAGCAACACACGGATCGAATGTTGCTTAGTTCCTCCCAATGGCGGTTTCCAACGGTTGGCGTTTGATGTTCACAGCTGACTGAAGGAAGGAAGTCGCATCATATAAGTCCTTTGCAGAAAACGCAGCTAGACCGATACCTAAAGTAGCAACGATTTTACTACTGCATGGTCCAATCATGGCAAAGTTTCTTCCTGTTACTGCAATAGTTGTAATCGCAAGACCTGCATATAGATAATTTCTAGAATATTTTACACTCTTGGCTAACCAATACCAAGCCATGTTGCCTTTGTCATCGGCAAGCCTTTCGATAGCTTCTGCATCACCGGGAGTTAGCGCAAATTTAACCGCTTGAATATTTGACATCTTCATGTTTTTCTCCTTGAATTAAATAAAGATTTCGAAAATCAACAGAACACATATGCTATACCTCGCGCGGTCTAAATGAAATGAATTGTTTTTCAGAGTTTTAGTCTATGTCAGCAATCAGATTGAAACGAGACGTTGCAGCTTGACTGTTCTCTGGTGGCAATGGGGCTGGACGGGCTTGAGTAACTCGCTCAGTAGGTTGTCTATCAGTAGACAACATAGTATGACCTTCCAGTATACTGCGTGTTTGAGGCTGTGGCTCTCCAAATGAATTGTGGAGAATATGAGCATAGAATAGTAACTCTATGTCATTCGTAAAAAGATGTGATCCAAATGAAAATTGACGCTCTTGTTCTTCTAAGACCAGTTGTACGTCACGTCTTTGTTCCTGAATTTCTCGAAGGCGTCTTACTCGAAATACAATATTTTGGTCTGGTTCAGGAGCATGTGTCGCTTCTGTAATATGGGTTCTTCCCTCAGTGGCGAAAGATAGAGGTAACGGAGGTATTGAACTGAGTCCGCTCCAGAACCAGTTCGCACGAGAATTTATTTGCAAAGCTGAGGAAGAAAATGGGAATAAGGTCTGTATGCGTTCAAGCCCTGTGAGGGAAAGGTTCCAATCTGAACCGGAGATTTGGCTGTTTATTGCTCCAGCATATACAACAGCTCTGCATATAGGACAGGTGGATTTTTGTTCAAACCACTTATCAATACAGAGTGTATCAAAAACGTGCTTACATTTTAGTGTGGTGGTTTCTTTAGATAGAGTGTCAAAGCAGATTGTACAGGTCGGTAAGTCTTTCTTAGGAGAAACCTCCAAACTTTCGCCTGTACCGGAATCTTTTAAACAGGTAGCAGGTACTCGCATACAACATCCTCAATAAATTGTTTATGTTTGTTTTTAATAAAAAACGAAGTCTATTTGAACGAGAATGGCTAGTTTGCTATTTTTTTGCGTTAATATCAATTAAAAAAGACAGGTTGATCGCAATTAAGCTTAGAAACACTGGTAAAAATACCCTTGTGGTTTTAACATCGATCGGTTAGTGTAAGGCCTGTTTTCAATTCATTGGTCTTCTATGATCGTTTATTTATTTAACATTGTTATTGCCTTTGCTGTTATTTCAATTTCAGCCAACGAAAATCTCAACCCTCTTTCTGAAGGGGCTTGCAGACTCAAGGTTCAAGAAGCGATTGCGCTATACAAAAATCAAGACCACGACAACGCGTTCAAAGTCTTCCTTGCTGCCCTAGACTCCATTCAAAATCGAACACCTGCCGTTTCTTTGGAAGATGCTCGGCTTTATCAAGAAGCCTTGGCCACTTATCTGAATACCAGCAGTCAATTATCTAAAGAACAGACGGCAGTTAAAATTCTTCAGGCATACATAAAGATACTAACTGAGCATCCAGACTATTACCAGTTAGGTTTCATCACAGCAGCAGCTTATGCAAATATCAATAAGTATGAGGAGTTCTTTTCACGATTTTTCGAATCCTATATGCAGGATCCTACCCACTACATGGCTTATAAAGGTAAGGCTGCTCTTTCAATCAAGCTTTTGGAACGCGCGAGGAATGTGGAAGCACGCGAAGAACAAAGAAAAAAAGTTATCGAAAATGTCTATGCTGCTGCCGAACTGCAATCATCCGATATTTCTTTATACAGGGTTCTTATTGCCTATTCGTCTCCGGAAGATAAACGGCGCTATGTTCTCCATAGCTTGAATAAAATAATAGACAACAATATGATGACTTCTCGGACTGATATCGGTTTCTTTGTCGAGCAAGCCGTCGACCTGCATGAGTGGGATTTGGCGCAAAGTTTCATCGATAAGGCTCGTCTATGGTATCAGTATAGCAGGGTCGTCGATACTGCACAGCAGTATTTGCTAGACTCCCGTAACTCAAAACAACTGCTCAACGAAGAAAAAGGAAAAAAACCGGGATGATAGAATCAAGAACTTTCGGAGATTACAATATTGTCAAGCAAATCGGCCAAGGACCTTTAGGCACTGTCTATCTGGCTGAACATCGTTTCATGAAAACTCCTTATATCTTGAAAATGCTCCCTGAAGAATTATCCACAGATCGGTCCTTCATCCAGCGATTTGAGGAAGAGGTCAGCATGCTGGCCTCTCTCGATCATCCTTCGATTGTCAAAATCCACAACATCTCTTTTGCCCAAGGACAATATTTTTTAGTCACCGATTGCATTGTCGATGAGTTGGGCGAAACAACAAATTTGGCTCAGTATATGCTGGCGAGAGGAAAACCGTTAGAAGAAGAATTGCTGTACAATATGCTCGCTTCGTTGGCTGAAGCTTTGGATTACGCCCACAATAAGAAAATTGGGGGCATTGGGATATCTCATCGCGGAATCAAACTCAATAATATCCTGGTCGGTAAAGAGAAAAATAATGTACAGCTTTATTTGTCCGATTTCGGCATTTCACGTATCATCGGCGTGGGCGCCGTCTTGACCAGAACCTACAAGATGGTCGCCGAAGCATTAGGGATTGGACTCGCAGCTTCCACCTCTAAAAATACCCAGGACCGCTATCCCAATCCACCCATCGATCCCCACAAACTGAGCCCCCTTCATGCTTCCTTCTTACAAACGTTTGCTTTCATGGCGCCTGAACAAAAGCGTTTGGACATTTCTAAAGTCATCGATGGCAAAGTAGATGTTTTTGCCTTTGGGGTTTTAGCTTATTATCTGCTTATGGGGGAATTTCCTGAGGGATATTTTGAGCTTCCTTCATCAAAAGGGGATCAGTATGCCTGGAATTGGGATCGACTTCTCCGCGAATGCATGCACAGCAACCCAGATAAAAGGCCTGAACTCCTGTCTCCTTTGTTAGAGTCGATAAGGCAAACCTCATCTTTCCCAGAGGCTGTTCCTGCGGGTTTCGTTGTGGAAACTGAAAATGGATCAGCCAATGTAAATCAAATGTTTGGCGGCCCATATCAGGGAAATTCCTTGGAAGCTATGCGTTCCACTCTTCCTGTGCAGCGTATCATTCAAACCGCCTCTGCCACCGAAGAGGGTGCTCGGGATGCAGCCGTTGATCAGCTTCATTTAAAACCGATCTTACGCACAGCCCAGATTGAAAGGCCTGTGTCGGATCCAGATCCATCTGCTGTCTTTCAAATTGATAACACCGTGAAACACTATAAGCCCGAACGGAAAGAAGTGCGGAATGTACAGCCTCTTCTTACAGATATGGTGATCATCAAAGGCGGACCCTTTAACCGTGGCAGCAACAATGGAAATCGTGATGAGTGGTCAAGGCATCAAGTTATGCTCTCGAGTTTTGCTGTCGATATCCATCCAGTGACCAACGAGCAATTTGTCCGCTTTTTAGAGGTCATGGGGGGAGAAAAAGATAGCAATCATCATGATATCATCCGCTTGCGCGACTCAAGGATCAAACGCAGCGGCGGCAAACTAAGTATAGAGTCCGGTTATGCCAAACATCCTGTCGTTGGTGTCACCTGGTACGGGGCTATCGCCTATGCAAAATGGGTTGGGAAAAGGCTTCCTACTGAAGGTGAATGGGAAATTGCTGCAAGAGGAGGGTTGGATCAAGATTGTTATCCCACCGGCGAAGATATCGAAAAGAGCCAAGCGAATTTTTTCAGTTCCGACACCACCGCAGTCATGAGTTATGCATCAAACGGCTACGGATTATATGATATGGCTGGAAATGTTTATGAATGGTGCCATGATTGGTATGGATACAATTATTATGAGACATCTATCCAAGAGCCCGAGAATCCAAAAGGGCCGTTACAAGGTGTTTATCGAGTGTTACGAGGAGGATGCTGGAAAAGCTTAAAGGAAGATCTGCGGTGTTCAAGACGGCATAGGAATAATCCCGGCACAGTCAATGGAACGTATGGGTTCCGTTGTGCAGCCGATGTACAATAAGCAGGTGTTATGAAGCAAAACTTTTCTGTCCTCTTTGTCTGCATGGGAAATATTTGCCGTTCTCCGGCCGCAGAAGGAATTTTCCGTCATATGGCATCTCAAGATTCAGTGATGAAGTATCTGCATATCGAAAGCTGCGGGATTGGGGATTGGTTTATTGGCAACCTTCCTGATTGGAGGATGCGTAAAACAGCGGAAAAACGAGGCTTTATCCTCTCATCACACGCACAGCAGTTTCGGCAGGAATTTTTTGACGACTTCGATTATATTTTGGCAGCCGATCATGAAGTGTTAAATATATTGCTGAGAGAGGCCGAAAATCCCGTCCACAAAGCAAAACTCTGTTTGATCACCGCATACAGTAAAGCTTATCGCAATCAAGAGATTCCTGATCCTTATACGCAAGGAGGCGAGGCTTTTGAACGGGTAGTCGATATACTGGAGGATGCCTCTCATGGACTTATTGAACATCTAAAAAAAGAGATGGCGAAACCGGTAATTGGTTATGAATAAACCTATGTTTCACTTGTAACCATTCTTAGGATCTGTTAAAATCCCTTCTCAAATGATATATAACTCGGTGATATAATGAAATTGTTGCTTTCGAAACCCAGAGGATTCTGCGCAGGTGTTGAGCGTGCCATTGAAACCGTAGAAAGAGCGCTTCAACTTTGGGGAGCCCCGATCTATGTAAAACATGAAATCGTGCATAATCGCTACGTCGTGGATGGATTGAAGGCTAAAGGTGCGATTTTCATTGAAAATCTGGAAGATGTTCCTGTGGGTGCCCGTCTAGTCTATTCTGCACATGGTGTCTCCCCAGAAGTACGTGATCAGGCGAAAGGACGCAGTCTCATAGAAATTGACGCCACCTGCGGTTTGGTTACTCGCGTCCACTCTGCAGTCAAACGATTTGCATCCCAAGGGTATAAGATTGTTTTGATCGGTCATCGTAATCATGTGGAGATCATTGGTACTGCCGGTGAAGCTCCTGACGTAACAACCATTGTGGAATCTGTAGCAGATGTCTATGAATTGAATTATCCCCCTGAAGAAAATTTGTTCTACATCACGCAGACCACTTTAAGCCTAGACGATGTCAAAGAAATTACCGATGCTTTGATCCTTAAATACCCCCGCATTCAAACCTTGCCAAGCTCTTCGATTTGTTATGCAACAACGAACAGGCAGATGGCCCTACGAGAAATTACTGATCAAACCGACTTGGTATTGGTTGTCGGTGACCCTCAAAGTTCAAATTCAAATCGTTTACGCGAAGTGGCCTCTAAACGCGGGATTGCTTCCTATCTCATCAATAATGCCGATGAAATTGACTCAAAGTGGATGATGAATGTCAAAACCATAGGTTTGACAGCTGGAGCATCGACACCTGAGACTATTGTGCAAACATGTATTCGCCGTCTCATCGACTTAGGTGTAACTGATGTTATAGATGTAGTCTATACAAACGAAGATGTGGTCTTTCAACTGCCTAAACCCATCATTAGTGCATTGCAATTATCAAAGTAAACAAAATGGCTTTCGCTCAGCCAAGTTCAAAATGTTAATTCCCTTTACATGTTTTTTTATAATAGTCAACGCTGTTTGCGTTGACTTATGAAAAAACTCCTGTTCTGAAGGCTGCCACCTCTCCAATATCACACTGTTGATTCCGTCGTTTAGATCTGTGATTTGCTGCAGTATGCTTCGTTTGCGATGCGGGTCTTTATGATCAATATAATGCCAAATTTGTTGGGCGTGGTACATTGTCTGCTCTATCAAAGGATCCGATATAAACTCCGTCTCTGCAGTTGTTGGATTCAATCGAATGTTTTCGTGGTAGCCATAAATCAGAGCGATTTCTATGAATTTTAATGCATTTACAGCCTCTTCCTTTTTATATCTGCGGAATCTATGCTTTTTTAAAATTGAAGCGGCCAACACGGTTGCTTGAGTTAAATCGTTCATATATTCAGGATTTGTATGAATACGCTCATGTCTGTCAATAAACACAATCATCCCTAAACGATTGATTTTCTGCCTCAATGCTTCCTGTTCTGAAGTATTCAAATATTTAATAGCATAACCATCCGCAGGAGCAAATAAATGGAAGCAGGCAGTTTCTTCTAATTTAATTGATGTTGTGTTTCCTGAATAAGCCATCATAAGTATTTTGTTTCTTTATAAATTTTTATTATATGATAGGTAATATTATATACAAATTAAAAATTTAGCGGTACTATTATTTCTTGTTGGAGTGGTCGAGGGCATTACCCTAATTCTTGGGTTGTAACTCCATAAATTTTGTCACTGGTTTGGAGGGGAGGAGTAGAAGTATACATCCGTATTGTTTCCGAAACAACAATTAGTTCCATTTTTTTTGCCATTGCGATGGCCTGCACATTTATTTCAGGAATGTCGATGTAAAAAGGGGCATTTCCAATTTTAAAAACTAACTCTTGTAAAAGTTGGAAGGCAATCTGGGGAGTATCTGCGAAGAGCGGTCCTATCCGATATCCTTGTACGCAAGATCTAATGACCCCATATCCGCAGAGGGCTCCCTTTTCCACAATGGCATAACCGTATGAATTTGTCATCGCAATCCATTTTTTTAAAAAATTCTCGCGCGAAACTCCAAATATAGCTGTATCATAGCCTAACAATTGCTCAAAAGGGATATTGGATATTTTTTCAACAGGAGAAGGTTCTGCAGCGTTTACTACAGAACCCTGAAAGCGAAGGGTCTTATAAAAGGGTATAAACCCCGATTTCTGGTAATTTTTAGCTTCCCTGGATTCAGCATTTAGACCAATGATACGATTACCTACTGAAGCCATAACAGTCTTCGTCATTTCTAAACCAAGTCCGGAATGGCGATATTCCGGTTTGATAATAAAAAACCCCATAAAACCATAGGTATCACTGTAAGCAACAGACGAAATACAACCTACCTTTATCCCATCTAATTCGCCTATGAAAAATCCTTTTGGATCTGTTGCAAAAAAAGCTCCTGCATCATGTAATCCAGGATTCCAACCCTCTTCCGTTGCTAAAGTGAGAAGGAAAGGCATTTCATTTAAGTTTGCATTTCGAACAACAAAATTTCTTTCGCGATGAATAGTATTGTCCACTGAATAGCCTGCCCTCTGATATTTGCTTATCTTCCAAATATCATATAGTCGATATTTATGGAAATCATTCTGGTCAATTACTAGGTAATGTGCATATAGTAAAATTAAAAAAATAAGTAGCAGGGAGGAGTGGATGACGCCGCAAGAATATTATAAGTCTGTTTTCAAACAGCTTCAGAAGTGTTTTTCTGGATTTCATTATGTCATAGCGGCTGGAAGAGACCTGCTTGCTGACGGATGGGATCCTAAGCTTTTGGTGGCTGTAGAAAGTGTCGATCAGCTAGAAAAATTTACCTGTAAAAAAGGCATGCAAGTCCATTTGCCCATAATTGGAGAAAAAAGCTCTTTTGTACTGATGCCTCTTGATTTTGAAATCTTCCTTACGGGAGAAAATCATCTTTTGTATACAGATATTCAAGCGTCGAAATATTGGTTTAAAAAAACTTTGTTCGTTTGCGACTTCTTGCAGACATTTTTGCGCCAGCGAGGAATCCCATATTTATTAGACTATACGCCATCCGGGGCTCATATTTTATGGCGCAATCAAATGGATTCACAAGCAACGAAAGAAATCGCGAAATTTGGCGTCCTCGAACAGGATGTCATCGCAGCTTGTCAGTATATCGATCCTGCCGATATCAAAAGAAAATGGGGGATTTCGCTTGAAGCAGCGAAAGTCTTCAATGGTTTGACGAAGCTCGCCGAATATATCTCATTGATCACGATCAATCACTTTAAGGACAATGAAAAAGAAGGTCTGCTTCCCGTGACCATTTCGGACAGTCTAGATCGATGCATCAACCTCGATAATTCATGGTCGGAAGGTTCCCCATTTATCCGATCAATCAGAAGCCCTTTTAGTTTGCACAAGAAGAACCATGATAAATATGGAATGTTTGACCGTCCTCCTTTAGTTGATGTTGTAGGCGCTTATTTTGATGGTAAAACCGCCATAGAAGAAAAAAATAGCGATGCCATTGTTGATTGCATGTGGAATTTGCAAAAAGCATCTGAACATGCCCAAAAATTTGACGGCACGATCCCTAATTCCAATGATAGCCTGCTCATTCTGATACGAGAATATCAAAAAAGCTCCCTTTTTGAATTTCATCGTGAATTTGACTCCACTGTTGATCTTCCCCGCTATCAAGCGATTAAGCAAGCGTGGCAGGACCCCAAAAGTACGGAATTCGTGCGCAGCATTTTAAAAACCCCCAATCCATTGGCTCTTCAGCCAAAAAATCTCATGGGTTTTGTTTATGATCTTTTGATTTATGCCAATTGGAAACCCAAACACATTGCCAATGTACTGCGCGACCTCTATATCAACCCTCTCCATAATTGGACTATCGATTTTTATAAATATCCCGCAGAACAAAAAGCAAATTATTGGGCCCGCACATTCGCTGCATTGGCCTTATGGAAAAATGGGAATCTCAAATTCTAGTACTTTATGTCCTTTTGTTTGTTTGCTTGCTCGGAGGTCAGATTAAGAAAATGAAATATACTCTGTTTTTCCTGTTTCTTTTGCAGAACATCGATTCATTTGCACTTGAACAAAGAAGCGTTACAGTGCAAGGACGTTCCAGAATTTATCTGATCCATATTCCTAAGACCAAAAACCCTGATAAGCCTCTTCCCTTAGTTTTGATGCTTCACGGAACAGGTGGAAGTGCTGAAAATTCATCCAGATATTACGGTTGGATTGAAAAAGCCGAACAAGAATCATTCACTATTGTTTTTGGAGAGGGGACTCCTCGCGATCCAACACAACCCGCACATCAGGATCATAATCCAAATATTTGGAATGATGGTTTTCAACCCAACAATAAAAACCTTTCCAACGATACGCTTTATTTGCAGACAGTCATAGATAACGTCGCAAATTCGACTCCGATAGATCGAAAACGCATATTCTGTACGGGTTTCTCTAACGGTGCATCAATGTGTTTTCGGGCCGGTGTCGAACTCTCGCAATCCATTGCCGCCATTGCTCCTGTATCCGGCAACTTATGGCTGAGCCATCCCAAACCCGCTCGTCCGATATCCATGATGCTGATCACCGGCGATGCAGACCTTTTAAATCCTATCCATAAAACAAAAGCAAATACTGCCACAGGGCATATAAGGAATGTCCTTCCTCCCATTTTCACAACCATTAACAAGTGGTTAAGGATCATTGGGGCCAGACCTGAAAGCAAGGAAGTTGTTGAGGCTAAGGGTATTAAACTCATTCACTATGGAAAGACTGCAAGCGGAAAAGAGGTTTTTGTCATTATTTTGGCCGGTCAAAAACATGATTGGCCCGGCCGGGACATTATCTTTACGGATTCATACGAAAAGCCTCCTAAACCACTCCTATATGCAACTGAGACTATCTGGGATTTTTTCAAGTCCCAGTGATAGGAAATAGCAAAAGTGGAAAAAGCACAGAATTGATCCTGGAACGCAGGGTTTTTACCATTGTCTGTTGAAATAGGCATGAAATTAAGTTTCAAATAAAATTTTAATTTTCTATATATAGGGAATCTCTACCGAAATCAAGCAGGAGGGATCATGTACTGATCGATCGTTGGAAGAAACATCC
>Ga0351960_1091_pt1 | contig 16335 bp, 12 predicted proteins | sample TotcelT113001M14_FD_205808 | JGI IMG/M metagenome (GOLD analysis project Ga0351960, IMG submission 205808) | Enriched cells from coal bed in the Powder River Basin, Montana, United States - Total cells T11 rep3 HSBNCT.T11.300.1.M14 ... | reverse complement strand
TGCTCGTTTTCTTTCCGGAGCCCACGAAGGGCAATGGGATGCCGAGGTGGGTCTGTATTACCTCGGAGCACGTTATTACGACCCTTCCCTCGGACGCTTTATCCAGGAAGATGCGGTAGAAGGAGCAGCTGATCTCCCAGCATCTCAAAACCGCTATGTCTATTGTCAAAACGATCCCGTAGCCTTGATTGACCCTACGGGCTATTCCCCTGAGAATACAGGGACGCCTATTCGTTTTACTCCAATGAATTACGCTAATATTAAAAGCAGTGAAGGAGGGATCAACTCCTGCTATTTGGAAGACTACACCCCTGTAGTGGCTGAAGTACAGGACCCTAATCGTAGCCCTATCGATATGGCTGAAGCCGGTAGGCAAGCAGCCGCACGCGATGCTGCTCACCTTCGAACAGATCGCATGAAGAATCCAACTTTTGCCATTGAAGGTATGTTTGATAGCAATGATGGGTGTAAGGAGTATTATACCTGGGTAAGTATAGGTGGAGTATTGGTTAAGGTAGTTTATGATGGCAGTGGCGTAATTATAAGAGTTGAATCCACTAGCATGGAAGGATTTTTTGTTGGTATTGCTATACAAATGGCTTTAAATAGAATTCAATTAGAAGGTGGGATTACTAGTGCTGAAGAGTTAAGATTGCTTCTGGAATCTGTTAATTCTTTTGCGTTAGCTAACTATTCCACATTCAAGGAAATATTCAATTCAAACGACGATAGCACTCGTTGTTCATTCGCCTACCATGCTGTGATCGGGGGATATGTTGCTACCCAAATGCAGAAGTATGGAAAATCTTCCAAAGGCTATGATTACGATCAATATGACATGACTTTTGGATTCTGGGCAAGCTTTTATTCATCCATATTAAGTATTCCTATTTCGATACATCCCAGCAAATATAACACTCCACAACCAAACGATTCTTTAAGTTTAATTGATGTGGCAAATATTCTTAAAGCTATCGCGTATCAAGAAACTAGAATAGGAGAAGATGGTAAAACATATGGAGATAATGGGCATGGTTTTGGGGGAATCATGCAGGTACCAATACATGGTGAAAAAAACAAAAAAGGAATTCGAACGGGTAAATTTATCTTTGAAGAAATGCCAGGCGGAGAAAACTCTGGAGCTTATATCAAAGGTGCTCCAACATTCAAACGAGGCAATGATCCAGGTTTTTTCAATCCATTCAACAATATTGGTATTGGAGCGGGATATTTATTTGGAAAACTATTACTTACATCTTATCCATATCATAGCTCAAGAAATGCAGGATTGAATCCACCAACTCCAACATTAAGCCATTGGTTAGAAGCTGTGATTAAGTATGGCGACCAAACTGAACAATACCATACTGGAGTTATGAGTGCTTTTCTTTATGGAACACATGCAAGAAGCGATAAACCCTTGTTTGATGCTAGATTTTACTTTAAGTATCGGAGAATTTATAGACCTAAAAAAACATAGAGGGAGGTAATGAAAGAAATGTTGCATCATAATGCTTATTTCAAGCTAAAAACAAACGCTATTTGCATAGTAATTTGTCTGATTTGTTCTTTACTTTGGTCATGCAATCAGAAAAAACCAGCTAAAGTCGACTATATTGATCTCAACGAGATATCTACCGAATTATGGGAGGGGATTACAAACCAAGCCACAGAAATTCTTTGGGTAGAAAGTAAGCGAGATCCATCCACCCTTGTAGCTTGGAAAGGAAAACTAAACTACCCAGCTTTTATTCATGAAGGCATACTTTTTATCGAAGAAGATAGTTTTGAAATACCAAATCCAAGGAGAGCTTCTGATGATACTCATAGTAATTGGACACCCCAGTATTTGCGAAAACAACTTGTTGTAAGAAATCCTTCGAATGGAAAAATACTCTGGACTTCACCTGATCGCTTGAATAAGATACCCCTCCCTCATGATTCGAGAGTAATGTACAACATTTATGCTCTTGTCTTTGCAAAAAATCAAATCCTTTCTACCACAGCAGATCATAAACTTGTGGCCTTATCTCTTCCGGATTTCAAAGAACTTTACTTACATGATCTGAATCAGCAAGAAGTTGTTTTGCTGGGATGCAATCAAGATAAGGCGTTCTATATTGATCCTGATCATACTCTGTGCGCCATACAATTACATTCAGGTGACACTCAATGGAAACTTTCTCTAGCTTCTCCAGTAAGATCTTTTCACCTGATCGATTCTCAAAGAATATTGATTAGCTCCTATGATACTCATAAGTTATGGCTGATCAATACTCAGAAAGGTACGATTGAATGGGAATACCTGAGTCAGGATGTTATTTTTCATCAATCCATATCTTTACATCAGAACAAACTATACTTTCTTTCAGAGCCCAATCCAGGTAGTAATTCCAACCATGTGCATGCCTTTGATTTAAGCACTCTTACCTTTCAATGGATAAAAACAATTGAAGCTTCGAATTTTTTTAATTTTAGTCTTTTCCCTCTTCATTTCTATAAAGATACCTTATTTTTACCTTCGATAAGAAACGGAAAACTGGTGCAACTCAACCTAAAAGATGGAAAGCTGGTCAGCCAAGGAGTTCTTCAAAATTTCATTTCTCATTGGTACCGACAAGAATCCAACTCATTAAGCCTGGAAAGAATCATTAAAATTAAGGACAATCTGATGGTGATGTCTGGATACAAAACCATGATTGTGTATGATCTGGAAACACAAGAAGTCAAATGGACTTTTTCGAGTCATGAATTGGTATATGGTCCAGTTTTAGTGCAGAACAAGTATATGTTTGTATCAGATAGATCCAGTTACAAGGACAGACCTAATATATCGCAGTATTTTTTAATTGAAATTGACACGGGAAATATCATTTGGACAGGTACAACTAATTGCGTTCCTCCTGCAAATGAGTATTTTTTCTTTGATTCCCTGCATTGGGAATCAATAGTTTTTCCAAGCTGGAGAGATGAAGCTTGGGATTTAGATCCTATTATCCAGGCATGGGAGGCAAGAAAACAGTAGAAGTTTTAGGCAATCGCATGAACCTTTCACACAAGATAGTATGGGATTAATCCCATACTATCTTGTGTTTATCGTAGAGAAACGAATGTAGTACGGGGGAGTTTACCTTGCGACATTGTAAAACAAGCTCGAGATCCATCTCTGTGACGTATAGAGAGAGAAAAACCAAGGCTTTGGCATCTTTCCAAAAATACCACTTAGCATAAAAGCTTCTTCACATTTTTGAGCTATAATAGAAGCAAATTAAGCAGATAAAGGAGAGTCTGGTATGCAAAATACAAAGGCGAACAGACGAAAAAAGCAGAATTCAAGTAGAAACCTGCGATGGGTAGTCTTGCTTGTCATTCTGGGTCTTTCTACCACCATCGGCATCATCCATCAGGTATTTCGCTATCTACGTACCATCAATGTGGACCAACTTTGTCCTTTTGGAGCAGTGGAGTCTCTATACACCTATCTTAGAACCGGGCAGATGGTAGCCAGGGTAGGAGTGTCCAGTTTTATTCTTATGGCCTTTGTTGCTTTGGCTACAATATTATTCCGTAGATCCTTTTGCGGTTTATTCTGCCCCATGGGTACTTTGCAGGAAATTTTTGACCGTCTGGGCAAAAAGATCTTTAAAAAGCGCTTCATCATGCCTGCGACAATCGACCGACCCATGCGCTGGGGAAAATACCTTGTATTGATTGTATTTGTTGCATTTTCCTGGTATTTTGGCCGTTTGGTTATCCGACCCTACGATCCCTGGGCAGCCTATCACCATTTGGCTTCCAATGAGATTCTGACCGAGTTTCTGATTGGCTTTATGGTACTCGTTCTTTCCTTGTTCCTTTCCATGTTTTATGATCGAATATTTTGCAAATATCTCTGCCCTCTCGGGGGATTCATAGCTTTTCTTGCTCCTATGGGCATGACCGCTATCGAAAGAAATAAAAAGACCTGCACACATTGTCTTGCCTGCGACAAGATTTGCCCAGTAAACATTCAGGTATCCAAGTTGGATAAAGTGACCAGTCTTGAATGTATTCAATGCCAGGAATGTGTGAATGTATGCCCCGAAGCAAAAACCCTGGAACTCAAGATCTCAGGTAAAAAGAAAATCTACCCCAATCAGGTATTAGCAATTGTTTTGGGAATTTTCATTGTTTTGGTGGGCATTACTTCCCTCACCGGAGATTTTAGATGGATGCAACCCAACCTGGTCAAACAGGCTGAAAAAGCACAGCAAAAAGGAGCTGTATTGAATCCTGATAATATTACCGGAAGAATGAATTTTCAGGAAGTGTCCAAAGCCTATGGCATCCCCCTGGAAATATTCCAAGAGCATTTTGCTTTCACTGAAGAAGAGTCCTTGATGGCATTCAAAGACCTTAAACCCATTAAGGGATACGAAACTGAAGAGGTTCGTGCTTTTATTATTGAATATATGGCAAAGCAGAAACCATAAAGGAGTCAAATCATGGAAACATCCAAATCAAAGGGCATTGGTCAGATTCTATGGGAAGCGGTTGAGCTATGGAAAGATCATTTGTTTCCTTTGGTTTGGGTGTCTCTTGTGCTAACTGCAATACTGGTTTTTGCCTATTGGGGAATATACCAGTGGATACCGATGGAATACCCCGAGCAAGTAACAGGACAAGCTCTTTTACAGACTTTTGCCGGGGTATTTCTGGGAGCTATAGTTTTGATTGCTTTTACAGCCATACTTGATGTGGTGATTTGGTTTTATTTCAGCGGAATGAAGCTTGAGGAGATGCTTAGGCAACAAAGGAAGAAAATTGAACTAAGCTTTTATCGTTTGTTTGCCATTGATTTTGTTTTCATTGCAGGTAGCATTTTGGGTATTAGTGGTTTTTTTATGCTCATATCCTATCTGGCGCAACAAGATCAAACAGGTCTGGTATTCTTTCTCTCGGTATTCTTCATTGTGCTTTTAATTGCCTTGTTTTTGGGTATTTTTGTTCCTTACCGCTTCATCTTGAGACCTAAAATGATTTTGGAAACACTACCTTTCAAACAGGCATGGAAAGAAAGCTACCAACTCTATCTCACCTACAGCCTCAAAACCATCGGTTTAGTGATCCTGACTTACGTCATAGTTTTTGTATTGACTCCAAGGTCAGGCATCGCATGGGTCAATCAAATCCCTCTTGTAATCCTGGGTCCCTATGTATCCATAGTGATTTGGATATCCTATTCCAACATGATCTTGCTTAGCAAGGAAAAGATCTCAGAAAAGATTTCAGCGCTTTAAAAAGGAAAGACCCCTTTTCGAACGTATTTGGCCTTATTAAAAATATCGCTTAGTGCATTGCGCACTTTCTCAGGAGAATGACGTATTTTCCCTTCACTGACATCTACCAGATCGTAAGACAGGGGCGTGATGCCCATTTTTCTGATTTGGTCCAGGTCGCACTCCACTGGAACTGATTTGTATTTTGCATAAAAATCGCGTAGCTCCTGATCGATCAGTCCATTGTTGACTATGGTGTAATCAACTATTTTTATTCCCACATTGTTCATTAAACCATTCAAGTGGTCAGAAACTGAGTATTGGTCAGTCTCACCAACTTCTGTCATCAGATTGGCATTGTAAATTTTCAGAGCATCGCTGTTATGAATGATATCAGCAATAGGCGTGATGATAAGGCAGGGTAGCACGCTGGTGTACAGACTCCCAGGTCCCAGCAAAATCACATCTGCCTTGTCAAGTTCTTCGATGACGCGGAGAAGCGGTTTGCAATAGGGGGGATCAAAGAAAATTTTGCGAATGCGCTTGCCTTGCTGGTGAATATTGGCTTCTCCTATAACCACCGATCCATCCTCAAACTCAGCACATAAATTAAGGCTGTCCAGGGTAAAGGGAATGACCTTGCCTTTTACATCCAGAATTCGGCTCAATTGGTAGATGGATTCTGAAAAATCGCCTGTCATCTCTGTTAGGGCTGTGATCATCAGATTACCGAGGCTGTGATCTTTTAAGGAGCCTTCTTTGAAACGATAATTAAACAACTTTTCCATTTCCGAAGATTTTTTGTCGGATAACGCTATCAGAGCACGGCGAATATCTCCTGGTGCTAAAATCCCATATTCTTCTCTCAGCCTTCCGGAACTGCCTCCACTGTCAGCTACGGTAACGATGGCAGTAACACTGAAGGGTAAGTCTTTGAGAGCTTGCAGATAGGGAAAAATCCCAGTTCCTCCTCCAATGACAACGATGTTGAGCATTTTATTTCTGAAACGGTATTCTTTGACTATGTCAGCTATTGCTTTTTCTCGTTCGGGGATGAGGGAGGTGATCACAGAATTCAGGAGCTTTCGAATCCCATACACGATAGAAAAAAAAGCAGTGAACAAGACTACAGCGCCCAAAAGAAGTGATACCCAGTTGGGGGTATATAAACGATTCTTGCCAAAAAAATCAATCATTACATTATCGATAAGCCAGCGCTTGATGGCTCCAAGGATAGTAAAGTCAACTAAAACCAACACAGAGATGCCTAATAGACCCAGTCCAAACATGGTCAATAAAACCCACCGTTTGACATTCATCCCTGGCATCAGCCAGGTTTTTACAGTGTTCCAGTAGTTATTGTTGGTGTTATTGTTCATCGTTCTTTCAATTGGTCGTCATTGTAGATATCCCGATGTTGAAAATTGATGTGATAACCCTGATTCATCAATGTTTTTCCAATGAGGTCGGCGATAGCTACCGATCGATGTTTGCCTCCCGTACAACCAAAAGCAATTGTAATCTGGCTTTTACCTTCCTGATGATAAAGGGGGATGACAAACTGCAATAAGTCGGTGATTTTGGTAATAAACTCTTTGGCAATCGAATTGTCAACCACATAATGGACTATTTCTTCGTTAAGCCCATTCAAGCTTCTCAAATCGCAATCATAGAAAGGATTGGGAAGAAAGCGAACGTCCATAATAATATCTGCATCGATAGGTACTCCAGCCTTGTAGCCAAAAGATACGATGTTGATGTTTACCGGGTAGGCTTCCGTGTGATTATGAATGAGCGATACAATGGAGAGAAGTTTTTCACGAAAATCTTTCAGGGAGTAGGGAGACGTATCCATGATAAAATTAGCTTTTTCTCTGAGGTGGCTCAGGAATGTGCGCTCTCTGAGGATGGCATTTAAAATACTCCCGTCTTCAGACAAGGGGTGCTTCCTTCGCGTTTCTGAAAAACGGCGTACAAGGATCTCATCGGAGGCTTCAAGGAATAGTATGGAATAGGCAATATCTTGTTCTTTGAGTTGATTTAAGGCTTCCTGGAGGTTTTTCCAGAAACCTTCTCCTTCACGTACATCTATCACCACAGCGGTCATTTTTTGGGGTTCATCTGATCGATTAATGAGCTCAGCAAAGCCAGACAATAGGGCTACTGGAAGATTGTCCACACAGAAGTAACCCAGATCTTCGAGCAATTTGATACATTGCGTCTTGCCAGCTCCGGAAAGGCCTGTAACAATAAGAAGATGAGTCTTTGAAGCTTGACTGGGTTTCATTTTTCAGCAAACCAGATTTCTATCTCACGTTGGCAGGATTCTGGACTGTCGCTGACATGGATGAGATTTTGAATAGGTCGCTCCAGACTATCAGCGCTTTCATAGGAATCAGTGGAATAATCTGCTCTCAGGGTACCTGGGTTGGCGGAAAAAGGCTCGGTATTGCCAGCAAGTTTGCGCATGCAGGCGATAGCATTGAGACCCTGAACGGTGAAAACTATGATGGTTTTTCCTGAAAAATAGCGGATCAGGTCGTTGCGCACTCCTTTGCCGATACTCAGGGAGTCTTCTTTTACTGTTTTTCCCATGGCTTGGAACTTTTGGATTTTTTTCATGCCCACTTTTTTTAACCAGGAGGTGTCGTCGGGATAATGTTGACCGATAAGATCAGCGCTTGCTTGAACAAGCTTCATACGTGTCAGGAGCATGCCTGCTTTCTCAATTCGGGCAATAATTTCACCGGAAAGGTGACGCTCAACGCAGTCAGGTTTTAGCAAGATCAGGCATTCTTCATTTCTTATGTCCACGGAAACCATTTTCATTGCTCCATCCTTTCTCAATTCTCGCCACTTTCTGAACATAAACTCGACAACCCTATTGTATCAAAGTCTTGGTAAAAACGGTAACAAGCAAAAAGTTTCATTTTATTCATCGTGCAATAGTTGATTTAAAAAATGATCCTTACCATAATAAACTATCTCCTCTGTTGCCTGGAGCATATCAAATTCAAGTCCTTCCTCAATGTCAAAAGGATGCTGTGAGTTTTGGCGATAGCGAAAGTAATAATACTGACGATAAACTCGATCGAGTTCCCTTCTGTATGGTTCAGGATAAAGAGTGCTGACTATCCTATAGCTGGTAGGATCTATCAGGTAGAAAAGTTTCATCCGCACTCCGTTGCCACCGCCACCCCAGGATGGGATAAGATGAGTTTTGTTGATGCTGATCATAAATTTGGATCCCATTTGCTCATGATGGTAGGTAATACCTGTATTAGCTCCTTGGCTCAAAGACTCAAAGCCCTGAGAAGTGATTTTAGTCACAGAGCATCCTTGGTGAGTGCGATAGAAAGGATAAAGAATCCAAAGCGTCGTTTGACCTGGAAGGGGCAGTAAGAAACGATGACTGAAAAATTCGGCTTCTTGCTCACTTACTGGGTCTTTTTCATTGAAGATCAGTTGCTCATTACCCATAAAGCATTGGTTATAACCAAAAGAATCCATACCTACATCAATTTCTTTGTTGAACTCTTGGTCAAAAAGACTAATTGTAAAAAAAGCTTCGTGCTCATTTTTTATTCCTTTAAATCCATTCACTGCGATGTAATAGATATTTTGATCGATTAGAACGGGTATGATATCGAAGCATCTTGCCCAGGAGTTTATAACTTGCTTTAAGGTTGGAATAGCAGGGTTTGCTTCGTCTGAGGAGGTGTTAAAAAGAGGGGGAATGCTTTGAAAATGGTTCCACCCTTGATCAATTTTCTTGATATATAGCTGAATTCCTTCATTTCTAAACCGGTGGTACTCTTTTTCCAAAGCTTGCAATTGAGGGTCTTCGCTTAGATAAGTATCAGGAAATCGTACTTCTGGATATAGTTTGGATGAGTTATTTTTTTGCACTGGGGCATTTTTCAGGTTTCTTCCAGTATGAAAAAAATCTTGATGCAAGGGAGACGATTCCCTGGAAAGAATTTCTGTTTCAAGAGTTCTTGCTTGAATTCCAATTTCCTGGGATGTTTTCTTTATGATTTGATAAGCATATTCCCTTTTTTCTTCCAGAAAAAGCCAGTATATTGTATTTGGACCGTTTCGGATTAAACTACCCGAATGATGGTTTTCTTTGGGGCAATAAATCCATTGTATATTTTTACCTTTAAAAGTTTTGGACAAATTGAGATAAATCAAGGGATCCGTCTTCCAGTTCCAAGCTGCATCAACACCATGTATGAATACTTCCTGACAGCCATCCCGGTCCATGTCCTGCATCATAACCTGTTGAAAATTGAACATAAAATCATCATTTTCTGCAGAGCTTTGGGGGTTTGTTAGCAATTCAGACCAAAGCAGTTGGAAAGGATCTGGGTGCATGGAGTAAAGAGCCAGATAATAACCCTTTTTGCGCCCACTGATGAAGAGGAGCTCTTTTCGTCCCGGCTGGCTGAAGGATCCCTCCAGGACCTGATGAAGGTTGGCCCATTCTATATTTTGAAGGCTGGGAGGAAGATCAGCTGTAATGGAAAATACAAGGGACTTACGGGCTTTTTCCAGATCCGGGGGATGAGTTTTGTGTAATTGCTCCCATTTTCCGAAGGGGCTGACGTAGTACTGATCAATATGAAGGCAGTAAAAAAGATCGTTTTCAATCCAAAAGCGGGCATGATATCCTCGGTGGATGAGATGAAGCTTTCCATTTTTCGTGTCCAATGCTATCAGATAATGATCGGATACCTTTTCCCCATAACTGGCTTGGAAAATAAGATAGGGGTCCTGCCAGAGTGTGCGGGAGAGAATGAATTCCAAATCATCATAAGATGGAGTTGATAAAGTAGTAATTCCTTGAGATCGAAGAAGTTGATCCAAGCTTGGTATCTGACTTTTTTGAGCTATTGCTTCTTGCTTTTTTTCTGAATTTTGGAAGTTTTTTAGTTTTGGCTTGGAGGGGTTGGTGTGATCCCCAGGAGTAAGGATTAAACCGCCAATAAGGATAAAAGAGAGGAACTTGTAATATCGTCCTGGAATCTTTGGAATCCTAAGGGATATCATAATATACCACTTCACCATTTTCCTGAGTACCGGTTTTAATCCAAAAACCACTTAAGGCAGGTAAAAAAGCTATGGCATTGATAGATCCCATATGCGGTGAACTAATTCGATAAGTACTTAGTGTCGGATTATCTTTGCCATGAATAACGATTAAATGTAAATCATGGATGGAAATTCGTTCCTCTTTGTTAGTGGAATAGAAATAGTACACTGCATCTTTTACCTGGATAGGAGGTAATAATGCGAGGGCTTTTTGAGGATGAAGCTCATTAAGAGAGATTTGACGCTGAAGTATCCCATCCAGACTGGAAAAAATACCAATATGTGTATCCGCGCGAAATAGTAGCCATTTAGAGGTAAAATAAGGTTGAATCAGAGTAAAGTAAGAGCTATCATTGCCAATTTCAGAGGGTCTCTTCCATTTTTCAGCTATCTTGGTTTTCCATTGGAATTGTCTGCTGGGGACGTCATAAGAACATAAGTCCTGATATTGATCAAGAAAGAAAACCCGCTTTTTTCGATCGGTCGTATAAGGAGGAAGTGACCAGGGAAGATAAGCCAGAAGCTGGAAGCTATTCTCATTAAGATGATAGGCATATAGATGCCTGTCGATAAGCAAAGTATCTAAATCAAATTCTTGAAGATATCCTGCATAATCAATATTGATGAATGGAAAGTGCCCCATCCATTGGCCATCCATGTTAAGATTTCGGTGTGAAAAGCGACCAATATAGTCTAGTTTAAATGAATCTGCCTGGTAGCGTACATATAAATCGGTAACAGTCTGGATGGAGTTTGTTTTCTCCCTATTATGGATTTTCATAGTGAAATGACGTTCATCGTGAAAGTCAACAACATTATAAAGACTGGGATAGAGTGCATTTGAATCCATACTTGCCAATGCAAACCAATATGGCTCATATTTGGGGTATTGTTGACCCGCAATGATATTCCAGAAGTGCTTCTTTTCCTGGTAAAAAGGAGAAAAATCGGCTGGAACAAGTTTTGTTGTACCTTGATCTGTGGGTACCATATCGTATTGAATGATCCAGGGCAGGAACTTTTCAGAAACTTGAGCTATAGGGATCGCAGGGGCGGGGTAGTAAATCCCCAGCAAGCATATCAGTAATAAAAGGGAAGTGGTATGTTTGAAACGAAAAAGAGCTTTGTTTCTGCTCATGGTCATCTATTTTTATTTAAAAACTTCTCCTTTTTCTCTTAGTTTATTGATACTCCAAGGTAGGGATTTTTTGATCCAAAGCTAATTCAACGCTTTCGGCTATGGCTTCCAACTCGTTTTCTCCTGGAAAGATATAGAGGGGGGCAAGGGTAGCTATGTAAGCGGTGATTTTTTCGACGATGATATCGCTACGGGCAGCTCCTCCAGTCAGAACAATCGCCTTGATTTTCCCTTTGGCGGCAATGCTCAGAGCGCCTATGGCTTTGCAGATTTGATATATGAAGGCATCAAGCAATATCTGTGCCTTGGAGTCTCCATCTTTCGCCATGGTGAGGGTATCTTTGATGGAATTGATGCCCAAATGGGCCACAAAGCCCCCTTTGCCATACCAGTATTTCAATAAAGATCGGGGGTCCAGCTCTTTTTCCATCATATACTGGAGCAAGTCGGGGATGGGAACACCTCCTGCAGCCTCGGTAGAAAACGGTCCATACTGTCTGCCGTCTTCGATATCCACGATTCTTCCATTGACTACAAGGTTGACGCTCAAACCACCTCCTAAATGGGCAATAATGTAACTACCCTTAGGATCTTGTTTATGAAGGCTAACTAATTTACGAAAGCAGGCTTTTACGTTCAGGGCATGAGTCCGGCTTTTCCTTTCAATGGCAGGAAAGCCTGTGATGCGAGACACTTCCCAGAGTTCATCGGTGGAAATGGGATCAACAATGTAGGCGGGGAGCTTCATTTGATAGGCAAAATCATAGGCAAGGAGAGCTGATATGTTGGATGCATGCTTGGCTGGAGTGCGACCATGCTGAATATCGCTTATTAATGCTTCATTGATGCTATAAACTCCCCCGGGAAGGGGTTTTAGGATGCCTCCGATAGCTCCAATGGCTGAAAGAGAAGAGCTTTCCTCAGGGTGCTGAGACAGGAAATGCGTGATGAGCTCTTTCCGAAAGGTGGCTTCCTCCTGGAGATGAGTGAATGCTTTTAATTCTTCGGTTGAATGGACTTTTTCTTCTTGTGCCAGACATTGATTGTTTTGCATGATGGCAACTCTGGTGGTGGATGATCCCGTATTGATGACTAAAATTTTATGAGCCATGCTAAGCCTCCCTTTATTTACTAGCAAAGTACAGGTGATCGGTAATATTGTAGCAAAAAAGCTCTCAGGATAAAGTTTATCTAGCATGCAAACTATCTACACTGATAGTCTATAGATAGACTGATTTAACAACGCACATAATTTGACACATAAGTGCTTTGATCAAAAAGTTATGCGGAGTACGTGGGGGAGAACAAAGCATTTTTTATAGCACAAAAGAACCGTCCCCTTGTGTTATTTTGCTGATGATGCCGCCACCAAGGAGACGGTCTTCGTCATAAAGTACGACCGATTGTCCTTTGGTGATGGCGAACTGGGGCTCATGAAAGGTGATTTTTAGTTTGTCTTCCATTGGCTCAGAGCTGCAATCCTGCTCAGGGCTGGCGTAGCGAATTTTAGCTTTAGCACTTATCCTGCGATCCAGATCTCCTGGAAGGATAGCATGAACATCAGAGGCTAACAATGCCTTGCGAAAGACAACTGACTTTTCTCCTACCACTACCTGATTTTTTTCTGGAACAAGGTCTACCACATATAAGGGATAAGGCGCTGCGATACCCAAGCCTTGACGCTGTCCCACGGTATAGCGATGAATTCCCTGATGCTTGCCTAAAACTTTGCCATGAGTATCTACAATATCCCCTGTTTTTTCAGTAAGGAGAGCATGATAGTCTTTGCTGGTAAAGCAAAGATCAACGCTTTCACCGCTAAAGGTAATTTCAGGTAGGTGGGTTTGGGCCATGGTCTTTATATCCTCTTTATGGTACTCCCCCAAGGGAAAAGCAAGTTTTGAAAGTTGTTGTTGATTCAGGGTATACAAAACATAGGACTGATCTTTAGCGGGATCTAGTCCTTTTTTAAGAATATATCCTCGTTCATCCTGTAATAATCGGACATAGTGGCCAGTAGCCATTCGGGAAGCATCCAGGGTATTCAAGACATAGTCCATAGCTTCCCCAAACTTGATGCTTTTGTTGCATCTGACGCATGGATTGGGAGTCCATCCCTGAGCATAAGCTTTCATAAAGGGATCAAACACGTTTTCTTTGAAGTGACTGCTAAAAGTCAGAGTATGAAAGGGTATATCCAATCTGAGACATATTTTTTCCGCCTGCAAGCGACGTTGTTCCAAAAGCTCGGGTTGATCCAGATGCATCAGGATTAAAAAAACTCCCACCACCTCAAAACCTTGTTGCTTTAGTAGATAGGCAGATACAGCACTATCTATGCCTCCGCTAACTAATACAGCTATTTTCTCAGTGTTCATTGTCCAGTTTGTTTAAGCGGTCCAGAATTTTTTTATAATCTACCTTTTCCCTATTCATTAAGGGGGCAACACTTGAAAAATCTTCTTCTACTGGTTTTGCTACCAGCAAGAAACGTTCAAGTTTTTCGATGATCATTTGAAGTTCTGCTTTAAGACTATCTTTTTCATTCGTTAGCTGATAGGCCATTAAAATATCCAGACATTCCTGGGTGCTTATCCAGCCTAAAGCTTCGATGACGGCTTTAAGGATTTTATCGCGTGGATCTTCATTTAATAAGCGTTTTAGTTCAGAAACAGCATGCTGACTTTTTAGTTTGCCAAGAGCTTTAATGGCAGAGGCATACACATTCGGGTCTTCTTCTTTTTGTGTAATAATGTCCAATAAGCTTTTTTCTGCGCGCATGTCTCCTAGCAAACCCAGCGCTTGAGCCGAATTCCTTCGAACAGCGATATGTTCATCGCTTAACGCAGCAATCAAAGCTTTAAGGGTTCGAGGGTTCTTTAAACGCCCAAGAGAATTTGCTGCTTTGGATCTTACCTGACCAGAGGGGTCTGAGCTTAATGCATCCATTAGCACTGGAACTGCATGAGCATTTTTCATAAATCCCAAGGCTTGAGCAGCAAAACTCCGAACTTCTTCATTCTCATCGTCACCTAAAGCTTCTGCGAAGGTGGAAAGCACCTCAGGGTCGTTGATGCTCAATAGTGCTTCCAGAGTCCACAATCGAATTTTTTCATCATCATGGTTTTGATATACCTTTATCAATCCATGAATATCTTCCATTTTTCGCATTTGTTCGATGATGCGTTCATTCATGATTCCTCTCCTTGTCTGCGAAAATAAAAAAAAGCAGGAAAAGAGATTATACTCTTTTCCTGCTTTTATCAAGTATTAGTATTCGTCGGGTAGTTGTGCCAATTCAGCTGCAGAAAGAACAGGACCATGTTTGCACACATAAAAAGAGCCTACATTGCATCGACCACATTTGCCAATACCGCATTTCATTTTGTTTTCCAGGGTGGTAAAGGTGTTTTCTTCAGCAAAACCAAGCTCTTTAAGTACTGGTAAGGTGAGTTTGATCATGATGGGAGGTCCGCAGACCACTGCCACTCCATTGTCTCCCTTTATGCCAGACTCTTTGAGTACGGTAGGCACAAAACCCATCTTGCCATTCCATCCAGAACAGCCATATTCTGCTTTGTCGCCACCAGGATCGAGGGTTTTGACAAGATTAACATCTTTTCGGTCTTCCCATTCCTTGATTTCATCTTTATATACCAGATCCTGGAAGGTTCGAGCTCCGTAAACAATATTGACGTCTTTAAACTTATCGCGCAGATCCAGAATGTTCCAGATTACGCATCGAACTGGAGCAAGTCCAATTCCTCCTGCAATAAAGGTAATATTTTTTCCGTAAAATTTTTCTTCAATGGGGAAGGAATTACCATAGGGACCTCTGAAACCTACAATATCGCCGACATTCATATCCCTGAGCTGAGTAGTAACCCGCCCCATGACTCTGAAGGTGCATTCGATATAACCTTTACGAGTAGGAGGAGAGGCAACACAGAAGGTGGACTCACCGCCTCCGAAAGCGGAATAGAGCCCGAATTGACCTGCTTTGAAATCAAATTTCTCTGCATCTTCAGGTCGGGTAAATTCCAAGCGATAAGTACGAGTATCGGGAGTCTCGTCTCTAATTTCGGTTATTTTCATTAAATAGGGCATATAGACATTGTCAGACATGGATTATTTACCTCCTGCTGCGCTGGCAATCATTTTGACTGCTTCCAGAATATTGACTTTCGCTCCACAGGCACGACTGCATCTGCCACAGCCAGTGCATGATATGGCGTTAAACAGGTTGACATAGATACTATATTTGTGGTTGATACGTTGGCGGTATCTTTGAAAGTGTTGTTCTCTTGGGTTGTGTTGGGAAGCATGGAGAGTGAAATAGGGAAGAGTGCATGCATCCCAGTTTTTGGTACGAATCCCGCTCCACATAGTAGCATCATCTGTAATATCAAAGCAATGACAGGTTGGGCAGACATAGGTGCAAGCTGCACAGCTCCAGCAATTGGAAGCGATTTTTTCCCAGATAGGATCTTCAAAATGGGTATCAATCCAGTTTTTAACTAGTTTCGGATCAAATTGAACTGGAATATCTTTGTCGGAAAGTTTGGGATATTGTTTGTCTGCTTCCAAGCTTGCTTGGAAATAACTTTCGTACTTTTTAGCAAATTCTTTCCCTTTGTCGGTGATCAATTTAAGCTTCCAGCCTTGATCAGAAACTCTCTCCAAAAGGATATCGGATCCGACTTCACCTCGGGGAGAGTAGCCCAGACTGGTACAAAAACAATCTTTGTCTGCTTCTTCACAGGCTAAGGTAATGATGGTGGTTTTTTCACGTCGTTCCAGGAAAAACTTGTCTTTGTAATCCCAGCCAAAAATCTTTTCCATCAG
>Ga0351960_1090_pt1 | contig 16414 bp, 6 predicted proteins | sample TotcelT113001M14_FD_205808 | JGI IMG/M metagenome (GOLD analysis project Ga0351960, IMG submission 205808) | Enriched cells from coal bed in the Powder River Basin, Montana, United States - Total cells T11 rep3 HSBNCT.T11.300.1.M14 ... | reverse complement strand
AGTCGGTGGTCTTCCTCCGAGGAAAGGAACGCCGGTTGGCGGAACCGTCACTTTCGTGGCTGGGACCGCGCTGCTCGGCTCGACCACGCTGAGCAACGGAATCGCGGTGCTCACCACCACGTCATTGGCGGCAAACCCTCAGTCGGTGACAGCGATTTACAGTGGCGACGGCTCCGAATTCGCCAGCAGCAGTAGCAGTATTGGATCGAATCTGATTCTCAGGACAGTCGCAGGGACTTCCCCCGCCGGCTACCGGGGTGATGGCGGCCCGGCAACGGAGGCGTCGCTCTCCATGCCACTGGGGATCGCGGTGGACAGCAGCGGGAATCTGTTCATCGCCGACACATCCAACGGCGTCGTTCGGAAGGTTGACCATTCAACAGGCACGATCAGCACGATCGCCGGCGTCTACGGGTCTCCGGACTACAACGGAGAGAACATCCAAGCCACTGCTGCTGGGCTTGCGCCCTGCGCGCTCGCGGTCGACGAGAGTGGTCATCTATTCATAGTTGATTGTTGGAATCGCCTGATTCGTCAGATTGACCTATCAACGGGGCTCATCACCACGGTCGCAGGCAACCGAAATGATACGCCGCCGTACTACAACGGCGACGACATCCAGGCGACTGCGGCGTCGCTGTGCAACCCCCGCGGCGTCGCCGTTGACAATCGTGGCAACCTGTTCATTGCGGACACTAACAACGATCGGATTCGTCAGGTTAACCTATCAACTGGTATCATCACCACGGTCGCAGGTGGCGGGACGGGCGACCTGGGCGACGACGGGCTGGCCAAGGCTGCAACGCTCAGCGCCCCGTATGCAGTTGCGATCGATGCTAGCGGGAATCTCTTCATCGCCGACACGTTCAACCACCGCATCCGCAAAGTGGACCATGTCACACACATCATCACGACGGTTGCCGGCAACGGTATTGCCGGCTCCGGCGGTGATGACGGCGCGGCAAAGGAAGCCTCGCTCAACCAACCTTCGGGAGTTGCCATAGACAGCAGCGGAAACCTGCTCATAGCTGACACCAACAATGCCAGGATTCGGAAGCTCGACCTTTCCACGGGCAAGATCACCACGGTCGCGGGTGGAGGCAGCTTCACAAACAATGGCCCGGCGCTTGCAGCGGCGCTTTCCTCCCCCTCTCAAATCACCGTGGACACAAGCGGGAACCTCTTCGTCGCTGACCCCGGCTATTCTCGCATTCGGGAAGTCGCAGCGGGCAATACATCTGCTGATATCACCCGGGCGAAATTGACCGTTACGGCCGACAGCAAGAATCGGATATACGGTGCCGAAAACCCGTCATTTACAGTCACTGTCGCCGGTTTTCAGAATGGGGAAACGCTCGCCACCAGCGGAGTGAGCGGCAGTCCAAGTTCGACCACAAACGCCACGTCCACGAGCCCCGTGGGGAGCTACACGATCACGGCATCCCTCGGCACGCTGGCGGCTAACAACTACAACTTCACCTTCGCCAATGGCACGCTCACCATTTCTCAGGCACGTCTTACGGCACACATTACGGTCGAGGACAAGATCTACAACGGGACGGCTGCAGCGACAATCGTGAATCGCTCGTTGAGCGGCCTGATTAGCTCGGACGTCGTGGGCCTGTCAGGCGGGGTGGCGACGTTTGTGAACAAGAACGTGGGAGTTGACAAGCCGGTGACGGTGACCGGCTTGACTCTGACTGGCACCGACGCGGCCAACTACACGGTGAGTTCCACAGCAAGCACAACTGCGGACATAAGTCCTGCGCCTTTGACCGCCAGTGTGGTTGTCCAAAGCAAGGTGTACGACGGAAGGGTTGCTGCCGAGGTCATCAGCCGGTCCTTGACGGGCGTCTTGAAGTCGGACGAAGTGGATGTGGCGGGGGGCAACGCGGCTTTCGTAAACAAGAACGTGGGGACGGTCAAGACGGTGACGGTCACCGATTTGAGTCTAACGGGCGCCGATGCAGAGAACTACGCCGTCAACCTCTCGGCCACCACGACTGCGGACGTAACTCCGGCACCACTAATGGCAACTGTCACCGTCAACAGCAAGGTCTATGACAGTACGACCGATGCGACGATCGCCGACCGTTTGTTGAGCGGCGTCATTGGCTTGGACAACGTGGCGTTGTCCGGCGGGCTGGCCATATTCGTCGATCGAAAGGTAGGCACAAGGAAGACGGTTACAGTGACCGACTTGAGCCTGACAGGAGCCGACGCCGAGAACTACACGGCTGACAAGTCAACAACCGCATTGGCCGACATCGCCCCGGCGTCGCTCACCGTGAGTGGGGTGACGGCCGGTGACAAGACCTACGACGGGAACACGGTGGCCAGCCTGAGCACGGGCAATGCCACGCTGGTCGGAGTGGTGGGCACGGACACCGTGACGCTGAACTCGGTCGGCGCGGCGGGGACATTCGCGAACAGGAACATCGGCACCTGGACCGTGACTGTGTCCGGCCTGACGCTCAGCGGGGCGGACAAGGGGAACTACACGCTGGCGCAGCCGACGACTTCGGCCACGATTGGGGCCAAGGGCCTGACGGTCACGGGGTTCGCTGCGGATGACAAGCCGTACGACGGGACCACGAGTGCGGTGGTGAGCAGTTGGGGCAGCCTGAGCGGCGTGGTGGGCAGCGAGACGGTGACGCTGGTGACGACGGGGGCCACGGCCGGCTTCCCGAACAAGAACGTGGGAACCTGGAGGGTGACGGCGGCCGGGCTGATCCTGGGCGGCGGGGACGCGGGGAACTACACGCTGACGCTGCCCACAGACACGTCTGCGATCACGGCCAAGGGTCTGACGGTCACGGGGGTGACGGCGGGCAACAAGACCTACGACGGGAACACGGTGGCCAGCCTGAGTACGGGCGGTGCCACGCTGGTCGGGGTCGTGGGCACGGAAGCTGTGAGCCCGAACTCGGTCGGCGCGGCGGGGATATTCGCGAACAGGAACATCGGCACCTGGACCGTGACTGTGTCCGGCCTGACGCTCAGCGGGGCGGACAAGGGGAATTACACGCTGGCGCAGCCGACGACCACAGCCACGATTGGGGCCAAGGGCCTGACGGTCACGGGGTTCGCTGCGGATGACAAGCCGTACGACGGGACCACGAGCGCGGTGGTGAGCAGTTGGGGCAGCCTGAGCGGCGTGGTGGGCAGCGAGACGGTGACGCTGGTGACGACGGGGGCCACCGCCAACTTCCCGAACAAGAACGTGGGAATCTGGACGGTGACGGCGGCCGGGCTGATCCTAGGCGGCGGGGACGCGGGGAATTACACCCTGACGCAGCCGGCGGACACGTCAGCGATCACGGCCAAGGGGCTGACGGTCACGGGGGTGACGGCCGGCGACAAGACCTACGACGGCAACACGATGGCCAGCCTGAGCGCGGGCAGTGCCACGCTCGTCGGGGTGGTGGGCACGGACACCGTGACGCTGAACCCGGCCGGAGCGGCGGGGACATTCGCGAACAGGAACATCGGCACCTGGACCGTGACTGTGTCCGGCCTGACGCTCAGCGGGGCGGACAAGGGGAACTACACGCTGGCGCAGCCGACGACTTCGGCCACGATTGGGGCCAAGGGCCTGACGGTCACGGGGTTCGCTGCGGATGACAAGCCGTACGACGGGACCACGAGTGCGGTGGTGAGCAGTTGGGGCAGCCTGAGCGGCGTGGTGGGCAGCGAGACGGTGACGCTGGTGACGACGGGGGCCACGGCCGGCTTCCCGAACAAGAACGTGGGAACCTGGAGGGTGACGGCGGCCGGGCTGATCCTGGGCGGCGGGGACGCGGGGAACTACACGCTGACGCTGCCCACAGACACGTCTGCGATCACGGCCAAGGGTCTGACGGTCACGGGGGTGACGGCGGGCAACAAGACCTACGACGGGAACACGGTGGCCAGCCTGAGCACGGGCGGTGCCACGCTGGTCGGGGTCGTGGGCACGGAAGCTGTGAGCTCGAACTCGGTCGGCGCGGCGGGGACATTCGCGAACAGGAACATCGGCACCTGGACCGTGACTGTGTCCGGCCTGACGCTGAGCGGGGCGGACAAGGGGAATTACACGCTGGCGCAGCCGACGACCACAGCCACGATTGGGGCCAAGGGCCTGACGGTCACGGGGTTCACTGCGGATGACAAGCCGTACGACGGGACCACGAGTGCGGTGGTGAGCAGTTGGGGCAGCCTGAGCGGCGTGGTGGGCAGCGAGACGGTGACGCTGGTGACGACGGGGGCCACGGCCGGCTTCCCGAACAAGAACGTGGGAACCTGGAGGGTGACGGCGGCCGGGCTGATCCTGGGCGGCGGGGACGCGGGGAACTACACGCTGGCGCAGCCGACGGACCTGTCGGCGATCACGGCCAAGGGCTTGACCGTCACGGGGGTGACGGCCGGCAACAAGACCTACGACGGCAACACGCTAGCCAGCCTGAACGCCAACGGTGCCACGCTGGTCGGGGTGGTGGTTACGGAAGCGGTGACGCTGAATGCGGCCGGTGCCATGGGGACGTTCGCGGACAAGAGTGTCGGAGGCAAGTCCGTAGCGGTGGCCGGCCTGACGATCAGCGGGGCTGATGCCAGCAACTACACGCTCCTACAACCGACGCTCTGGGCGATCATCTTGCCATCGCCGCTCACGGTCACGGGCATCACCGTCAGCGACAAAGTCTACAACGGAACCTTCCGGGCCACGGTCAACTTTGACGGCGCCTCCTTGGTGGGTTTGTTCGCGGGCGACATGGTGACCCTCAATACGGATGGGGCCGGCGGAGATTTCGATACGACGGATGCGGGCACCAACAAGGCTGTGAGCATAGTGAACCTTTCGATTTCCGGTCCCCAGGCGTTCAACTACTCGCTGGTGCCCACCGCGTTTACCGCGAGTATCACTCCGCGCCCAGTGACAGTTATGGGCATCACGGCCAGCGACAAAGTGTACGACGGCGACGCGGCCTCGACGCTCAACGTAAGCGGTGCGGTACTTGTGGGAACGTACGGCGCGGATACGGTGGCCCTAAACGCAGGCGGAGCGACGGGCACGTTCGCGGACAAGACGGCGGGGACGGGGAAGACGGTCACGGTGGCGGGACTGATCTTGAACGGGGCGGACGCGGGGAACTACCAGCTGACGCAGCCCACGACCACAGCCAACATCACGCCGGCCTCGCTGACGGTGACCGCAGACAACAAGAGCAAAATAGAACGGGTTCTGATCTTCGTCATTGTTGTTGAAGCTAATATTCCCGCTGGGCGTCCCTACGGAGGCTGTGGTCATTTGCACCGTGAAATCGTCAGTACCATCCACCGCGATCAGACTATTTAATGGCTCGATGATTGTGAAACCCAAAGGAACCGTTGGCGTGCCTACAGTGAGTGGTGCCGTCCCCGTGTTCTTTACAGTGAAGGTCCGCGTCGGCGGCGTGGAGTTCTGGAGTACCGTGCCGAAGTAGGTTCCGTTGCCCCACTCAGGATTGCCCTTGCCGCTCCAAATGTCTATGGCAGTGCCGCCGAACCAGCCCTGGACAACGATCTCCGGCTGTCCGTCGTCGTTCAGGATCGTGCCGGATGCCTGGCTCCTTACGATCGAAGCCCCAACGGCGTTGCTCAAGTTCACGACGAAGTACTGGTCCTCCTCATACTTCGTATCGCCAATCACCTTCACCGTGATCGTTCCGCTGATCTGGCCGGCGGGAATCGTCAGCGTGCCACTAGCCGCGAGGTAATCGCCGTCCGCCAGTGTCGCCGAGCCGTCGGCTGTAGCGTATTGCACGGTCACGTTCTGCGTCGCCGCAGCCGACAGGACCACCGCGAAGCTGCAGTCGATGGTTCCGCTGTTCCCCTCGGTGACGCTCGCCTCGCCAATGGTCAGATCAGGCGGGCTGGGGGGAGGCGCAACGGTTCCCGACGTGAGGGCCGCGAAGCTCCACTCCCCATCGTCGTCTTGCGCGCGGCTCAGGTAGACGTTGGCGCCGACAGGGAAGCCAGCGGTGGAACCCTTCCATGCCCAGTTGGCTCCACTTTGCGTCCCGTTGCCAATGAACGCGTCACCACCAGAGCCTGTCTGAATTCCGGGCTGACCGTTGCTCTCACGATAGAATTGCACCGCTGTCACCGTCCCATCGCTGTCGGTCACGCTATTGGCCGTAAGCGTCAGGTTGCTGCCTTGGGTGACCGGGTCCGGGTTGTCGCTCAGCCAACCGATGGTCGGGGGCTGATTCGCGGGGACACCGGGAACGACGATCTGCACAGTCACCTTGTCGCCAAAGGACGTGCCTACCCCGCCGGTGGTGTCGGCGCCATACATCTGCCAAGTTTCCTTGTACGTGCCAGGCAGCGGCGGAGCTGTCAGGTTCAAACTGAAGGCGTATTCCTCGCCCGGTCGGACTGTACGGCTTAGCTCCAAGTACCAAGTGCCACCGCTCATCGGGCCGGCCCCGACACGATTCAAGGTGTAGCCGGTGATGCCTGGCGTCCAGTCGCTCGTCCCGGTGTTTCTCAGGGTCCAAGTCTGCGTAAACGGCTGCCCGGGAGACATCACCGTGTTGTCGGGAACTCCCTTGGGTGGAATCAGCGCGGCGCCATCTACTTGCGGCACGACATGCACCTGCGTCTCAAACGCTCCTTGAAGCGAGTTTCCACCGAGATCCTTGGCACCGGTAGAAATCCGCAGCGTCAATGTCTCACCCGGTACAAAGCCTCCCTGCGGCTTTATCGTCACACGATCAGCACTGTGGTATCGGTGCCCTGTACTGTCTAAGTAGTAGAACAGGTTGCTGTGTGTGAGCCCTCGGCTCTCGAAGGCCACATCAGCGGAAGAAAGCGTATAAGCGTGGTGGATACTTCCGCTCAAGGAGATAGAGAAATGGTCGGAACTGGGGTCCAACGTGCCCCTGCTCATGAGTTCCGAAAAGTCAATGACAAGGGCTCCGTCGGTCTGCACCGACGGGCTCACCCAGGAGACCCTCGGCGCTATCGGGGTGACGGGTGAAGCATTGGGTGCATAAAGCATGTCCAAAGGTGTCTGCACCAAGTTGTTGAAGCTATTGTCCAACGCCACTTGGTAGGCATATTGCACGAGTGTATCGCACCGAAATGCCCCGTCTCCTCTCTGCCAACTGGAGTTTGGTTCGTACAGCGCGCCCAAGACGTATCTCGCACCTAGTTGGTAGAGGGCAGTGTAAATAATACTTTGCCGCTGAGCTTCACTAACCGTTACTCCGGATAGTTCGCGGCTTCCCCAATATGGCTCACCTTGAAGGAAGGAATCGTGCCCAGGCGTCGATCTGTCCCAATCGCCAATATCAACTGTCTTGAATAGCCCTTGCGCTTGGATAACGAAATCCTGATCCGAATACCCGTCATACATCCAGTAGATTCCGGCGTGTCCAAACTGCAAATCTCCGACCCCAACGCCCCCGCGAAAGACAGCGCTTCCGACTTCAACCGATTTCGGTCCCCCGGAAAGCAGCGTGCGCTCCTCCAATTCCTCAATTCGGAGTTGCCGGCGGAAGCGTGTTCGACGACGGGATGTAATTCGGAGATGGGGCTGGCGGCGACTCCGGCATTCGGATTCGACACTTGTAGGGACGTCGGACATCATGTGCCTCCTCAGGAGGAGAAGAACTCGCTGCGGAAACCGAGATTCCCGCCCGGTTGGAATGTAATCGTAAGCCCCAGCGCACGATGCTGCGGTTGGATGTCGTGTTCTTTATCCGATTGCTCCCGCCTTGGTGCAATCGCCATCCGTGAAACAATTCGCTCCAATTCCAATGGTGCGGAGAGCTGTGCTCGGCCCTACCGTTTGCCGTCTGCCGACGCCCGGCGAGCCATGATCGTGCAGGGGGATCGCCGCGAACGTCCGATGCCGCCGGCGCCGGCCGGTCGGCCCGATCGCAACAGAGCCCTTCTACGCCCGTCTTGTCAGCTTGCCCAAGGCCCGGCAAACGACCACCGCGTCGCGGGACTGCACGTCGCGTTCCTAGTCGTCCGCACCTCTTCTGATGCGCAGCCGTGTCGACGCGCACAATCGAGGCGACCAATTCTTGACTTCATCAACTCCCCAAAAGCGTTTGCCGCAACTCGCTCACTACCTATGCCGGCGAGGGCCGCGAGATTGGTCCAGCAGCCCGTCAAGGTGCGACCGCAATGCCGGCGATCCGAACCGGAATGCTCGATGGAGACGCACCTTACCCTGCTTGTAGCCTAATCGCCTGACACTGGCGGCGGTCTCGGTAACGAGGGAAATCACTTCATCCTCCAAACCAGCAATCAAGAGGCAACGAACACGGCAAATCCGATGCTGTATCTGCAAGAGTGGCCCGCCTGCGATTCCCGGTTGAGCGGCTTCGATTTCCGCCAATCGGGAAGTCGCCTGCGTTGCAAGCCCGATATCACCGGGCGTCTTTTCGGCCTCTATCCGGAGAATCTGGGCCTCGACTCTGGCGGCATCCACCAGATCGCCCACAGCGAGCAACCGCTGGTACGCGTCACGCCACCAATCCAGACCGGTATCCACATCCAGACGCCCCAAGAACGAGCCGATCTCGAAGCAGGTCATGATCGCCTCGGTGCCGGAACGGTCGCTCGTGATTCGTCGGCGCGAGGCTGCGGGGGGAACCTCACCCGTGATCATCTTCGCGAACTGCACCGCGGCGCCGAAGTCCTCCTGGTGGAAGTGGAGGCGTGCGGAGTTCTGGAAGAAGCGACGTTCCCACCCAACCTGCGAGAATCCCGTCAAGCAAGGCACCAGTCGCCTCATTCTCGGAAGCAGAACCTCTGAGCAGGCCTGCATGTCGAACGCGTCAAGCGACAGCGCGATTTGCAGGTCGATGGCCCGAAGCAGGACTTCCGCTTGGCCCGGCGTGCATCCAACGGCGTTTGTCAACCGGGGCGGCAGGGCGTCCCAAGCTCGATCCAGCACTGCCCGACAGACGAGGACCTCTCCGTCGGCACGCCGTTTCTTCACGTGGTTGACAAGTTCATCAAGTTCTTCGGTTCTCAACTGCGTCAAACCGTCGGCGGAACGTATTCCGCCGGCGTGAAGGCTCGCAGCCACAGCCAGGAAGCTACGTCGGTTAAGCACGTCCGGCGCCATGAATTGCTTGACCAGTTGCAGATTGCGGCGAAACTTCTTCTTCTCCCCTTCGTCAAGATCGTCCCAAGTCCCATCCTCGATGAATTGTCGGTGTTGCTCCAACTTCGTTGCCAACGGTCGCCTCCGTGGTCGAAGCACGTCCAAGAGTTCCGGGAAGGCCAGATCGCCTTCGGACGACAGCGTTGGCTCATCGACAGTTCTTTCACTTTCACGCGGATCATAGGCAACCGGTTGGCGGCGACGTTTCGTCGCCAGAACATCGTTGACGGCGATCGCGCCGAGCCAAGTCTCGAATGCCGATTCAGCCCGATACGTGCTGATCTTGACCAGGGCCTTGAGGAACGTTTCTTGACAATGGTCCTCGGCCAGTGCCTCGTCACGAGTGTACCGTCGGCACAGTCCTAGGATCGCCGAGCGGTGCCGCTCGTACAGTTCAGCCCAGGCCGAGCGATGACCCTGTTTCGCGCGGGCAATCAGAGCGTGTTCATCATGCGACGTATACATCTTCCGCCCAGCAGGTGTTGTGCCATCTGCACTCGACGGCATTCTACCAGATCCGATGCGCGAAAAGTCGCCTGCGCACAAGTCACCGGACGATGTATGTCATTTTTGCGTGATCATTCCGTGAAGCACCTGTAAAATCACATGGCAGCCAACCTCCTTCAGCCGAGCTACCACGGCGCCTCTGCGCAACAGCCGTGAGCGAGCCCGGTCTTGGGACAGCTACCTCAGTCACTGATAACCTTATCCGATTTCTGTAATGAGCGGATGATTTCCTCACTGGCTATAGTTCAGACATCGCAACCGATTAAGGGCTCGATAGTCGCCGTTTCTTCGAGATCATTCGGGTTTTGGGTGCGCCGCTATACACAGGCTGACAATTCACGGCGTGCTACGTCCGACCTTCGACGCGATGCGCGAATCGCCGGTGGGCGACACACCGGATGATCTCGGCCCGCTCCGGATCGAATGACTCCCGGCGCGGGGGCAGCGTCTGGAGCGAAAACGGATTGCTGGGCATGCCGTCGATCAGCAGTCGGGCATAGGCTGCGTACTTTGGCAGTCCCGAGAGATTTTCGGGGGTGATCTGTCCGGGGTACTTGCCAAGCTGCTGGGCGATCATCTCGGCATCGTCGCTGCCGACCTGAAACGCTACGATCGAGCCCACGTTGCCCCACACGGCATCGGCGGTCTCGTCGTTTATCTGGGCCAGGTACTGGTGGGCCACGATCAGGGAGAGCCGGAACTTTCGGGCCTCCGATAACACGGACGCAAAACTGCCCGTCGTGAAGTTCTGGAATTCATCGACGTACAGGAAGAAGTCCCGCCGCTCCCCTTCCGGGATGTCGGCCCGCGTCATGGCCGCCTGCTGGATGCTCGTTACGAGGAAGGCCCCCAGTAACGTCGCGTTGTCTTCGCCGATGCGGCCCTTGCTCAGGTTCACGATCAGGACCTTCCCATCGTCCATGATCTGCCGCAGGTCCAGGCCTCGCCCTGGCTGGCTGACAATCGCCCGCATGTTCGTATTGGTCAGGAAAGGGCGGATCTTGTTCTGGATCGCCGCCACGGCTTCGGTGCGGTAGTTGTCGCTCCAGGATGCGAATTCGTGAATCCAGAAACTCCGCACGACCTCGTCGCGGATGTTGGGCACCATGTGCTCGCGGTACGGCTTCTCGCCCAACAGCCGCATGACGGACAGCAGGTTGCCGCCTTGCTCGACCGTGGCGAACACGGCGTTGCGAAGCGTGTCCTCCAGCCTTGGCCCCCAGGAATCATGCAGCTTCTTGAACGCGCTCACCACGCCCGAGGTCACCTGGTCCACGCGGGACGGATCGCGGCTGGCCAACGGATTGAATCCGACCACGTACTCGCGGCTGGCCACGTCGAACAGGATCACGTCGTTCGTGCGATGTTTGGGCACGAGGCCGGCGATGGATTCGGCCAGGTCGCCGTGGGGATCGACCAGACAGACGCCGCGGCCGGCGGCGATGTCCTCGGCGATCATGTTCTGAATCAGCGTCGTCTTGCCCATTCCTGTTTTCCCGACGATGTACAGGTGCCGGAGGCGGTCTTCGAGCGCCAGCGTCACCAGCCGCTGGTCGTCCCGGAACCGGACTCGACCCAGGACCACGGTCCCCTCCTCCGTGGACGGGTGAATCACCGTGGGCGCCTCCAGTTCGGTGAACTCATTGACCCGCATGCGTTCCGCGCTGGCCGTCGCCGTGGGCGGATGCCAGAGGGTGGCCAGTTCTTCGTGGGACAGCAGGAACGGCCGCAGTCGTGTTCGGCGGCCATTCTGCGGACAGATTCTGCCGATCTGGAACGTCGCCAGCCGCGACTGGGTGAAAGCGCCCAACGCGCCCGCCATGCTCCGCAGCCGCTCCGTCGCCTCCGCCTTCCGTTCCGCCGGCGCATGCACCGCAAGCAGCATCCGGCACTCGAACAGGTGACCACCGAACTTGTCGGCCGCCGCCTGCAGGTTCTCCTCCCGCTCGTGCAGCCGGCTCGTCGAGGTCTCCAGCAGGGTGTGCCCCGGCGACTCGCTGCGAGCGGCGATCCGGCCCAGCAGCCAAGCCAGCCAGCGCCAGCGTCCCCGGACGATGTTACGCGCGAAGAAGGCGGCCAGCCTGTGGTGGGTGCGGAAGAAGCTCCGGTCCAACAGCCTCACCGCTTCGCGGGCCGTCCGGCATCGCCTGCGCGACGCCGGAACGACGCTGATCTCGACCCGACACTGCAGCGACTCGTCAGGCCGAACCGCGCGCAGCAGGCTGCAGACCGGATCGGCGAACGTGTGGTTGAGCAGGTCCTCGAACTGAGCATGCCGCAGGATGGGATACAGTTCGGGACTCAAACGCACCTCGGCACACCACGTTGCCCAGCCGGTGGGAGCGACGGGGACCTCGACGGCGGTCAGCGAACAGTGGGGGTAACTGGCCGTAATCGGGCCAAGGATCGCCTCCCGTTCTGCCCCGCTGCACTGCAGCATCAAGGCGACCTGTCCGTCGGCGGCACCGTAGGCCAGCGTCATCGGCGACTGCCGCAGGTGGGCCTGGTGGATGGCCGCCAGCGCCTTTTCCATGTATCGCGGTCCCCGCTCGTTGTTGGCCGGCGCGGCGATCAGGGTTTGCATGGGGCGGATACTAGCATCAAACGTTTGCTGGCCTCGGATGCTTCGTCTTCCAAGAGACACGATTGTGTGGCGCTGCTTGCTCGCAAGCAGTGTTGGAGCAGCAGACACGGCCAACTACGCCGCACCACACTTCACGGCCAACAAGTAGGCCGTGCCACATTGGTCGCCAAGAAAAACCGCCTCGTCGAGGTGCGTGGATCGGGCGAGGCGGTGCTGTCTGCGTCTCAATCCCGAAGGCTCCCTTCCTGATTCCGTGGGGGCGGAAGCAGGGACGCGGCTTGATACCCGCATCGGGCACTGCGAGTGAACGCGACAGTGCGGCAAAGCGTATCAAAACACGCTCGCCCGGGCGAGCGGCGGCGACAGCCGCACCGGTTCCCGCCGGAACGCGGACGACGGTTGCGCGTCGCACAACGCACGCCAGTGGCCATGATGGTCGTTCAACAGCGGATCCGTCACGGCACACGGGGTGCCGAGGTACGCATCCTGCGTCGCGGCATACACCAGCCGCCGGTCCTTGTTGCGGGCGCATTGCCGCGCCAGCCAGAGCATGTGGTTCGCGCGGTTCACGCCTCGCGTCAAAAAGACCACGCGAAAGGCCGGCCGGGGTTCCTGACGCCCGTGGTCCCGCCACACGCGCAGCACCCAGTCCTGGTAGCTCTCGTAGCCCAAGAGCTTCGAGCGGATGCTCTGCTCCCGGCGCGAATCCAGCGGCTCGGTCGCGTTGTCGATCTCGAACAGCAAATTGAACACTCGCCCGCCATGCCCCAGCTGGAAGTGACAGTCCGGCTGCTGCCGGTACTCCCCCACCCCCAGCGTCAACTGACCGTCGCCATGGTACTGCAGGATCTGCACGCGTGCCGCGTGGCAGCTCACCAGCGTGTGGACAATCACGTCGGCCGTCGCCATCGCATGCTGAAATCGGGAGGGCGAAATCTCCGCAACGATCATGCGGCCTGGGGCCTGGTCGCGATCCGGATGCAGAACACGGTATCCGGTCGCCGTCAGCCGGTAGTAGTGCCTCAGTCCCCCGCCGGCGACGGCGGCCGGGAAGCTTTGCACGAACCCCGCGTTGCTCAAGGCCAGCATCCGTTCCCGAACGCGGCGTTCGTCGCGGAACGGTTCTTCCGAAAACGTCGCACTCGCCTGGCGGAGATGCGCCGCCGTGGCCGGCGTCATTTCGAGCAGGCCGAGAACTTCCAAGTCGCGCTTGCTGAGGAGAACCACATGGGACATGCTGGTACAGCCACGTTAACATTCCTTCCCCATTCCCCCAAGCATCATGAATCGACCTGGCTACATCGATGTTGACAAATTACAAGCGGAGACCTCCCTGGAGGCCGCCGCCGCCAAGTGCGGAGTGTCGCTCGACGTGCGGGGAACTGGGCCGGAGGTCCGCATCGACTGTCCCTTCGGCTGCCCCGGCGATCACCAAGGCCGCCGGGAATTGGCGATCAACACGGACAACCCGCAGAAAATCTTCATGTGCCACGCGTACGAATGCGGCTTTCGCGGCAACCTCCTGACGCTGATGCACGGCTGGCTCACCGGCCAGAAACCCGCGGGCGGCAAGCTCAAAGGCGACGAATTCCAGCGCGTGAAACGGGCGCTGGCGGGGAGCGGCGAGCCCGCCGCGAGCCGTCAGGCCCCCAAGCAGCCAGCGGCCGCGAGCGAAGCCGCCGCGTCTCCACCCCAGGCCAACGTGCCGCTGATCGATTCCGCTGACGAACGCGTCCGTGAGCTGCACAACATCAACGAGAAGTTCGTCACGGCCGTGGCGGACATGAACCCGGCCGCCGCGTCGTACGTCCGCCGCCACCCCTGCCTTACTCCGGAGTCGATGCAAAAGTGGCGCTGCGGCTACCTGCCCAACGACGGCGGCGGCGACAAGCGCGGCTGGAGTCTCCGCGGGAGCATCGTCTACCCCGTCCTCGCCGAGAACGGCAAGGTCCTCGCCTGGGTCGGACGCGACGTGCATCATGAGGAGAAGGAACGGGAGTTCGCCCGCTTGACCCCGGCCGAACGGCCGGGCAAGGAGCCTCCGGCGAAGCATCGTTTCCCGAAAGGCTTCCACCGGGGGCAGGAATTGTTCGGTCAGCACGCGGCCCGGCTGCGGGAGCCCGGCTATCGCGAGTTCATCGCCCAGCACGGCCTGATCATCGTGGAAGGCTTCAACGACGTGATCGGGCTCGACAACCTGGGCGTACCGGCCTTGGGCATCATGTCGAACCGCATGACCGAAACGCAGGGCGAGAAGATCGGCCGTTGGGCGAAGCAGATCAGCTCCGGTCGCGTAACCCTGATGTTCGACTGCGATGCCGGCGGCGTGGAGGGGGCGAAGGAAGCCCTGTGGCGATTTGCGGAGCAGCGGCTCGAGGTCCGCCTGGCTTGGTCGCCGTCGATGCACGAGGGCGCGTACGCCGGCAAGCAACCGGAGACGCTGACGCGGGAAGACGTGGAACGGCTGCTCGCCTCCGGCGCGCCGAGTTGAAACGCGTCGTCCCGCCGTGCCTGCGGCACGGACGCACCGGGACGCGCGTGGCGGAGTCGCGTCGTTGATTCCCACGGCGACTAGCCGTGGGTGTCGTCCCGCTCCGCGGTGGATCAGGCCGCCGGGCCTGAGTGGTGCGGACACGCGTCGCGGACGAGGTACGAGGACGCGACCCCCGGGGTGATGCCAAGGCGTAGGTCACGAGGAACGAGTGCCAGCCAAGGTCGTTAGCCCGGGGGTCGCGGCCGCAGGTCCGCGACGCGTTGTCCCTGGTAGCATGGCGTTTGCGGCTTTCCCAAGCCGAATTGTCGGTCGTGCTCCGCACGCCTGTCCCCTGCCGCCGACCGCCATGGGAGGCGACCGCTCGGCGATCGGCCGGCGAACCCTGGCAACCTTGGCCCTGCCTCCGCCGGCCTGCCGCGATCTGCTTTCTCCTGTGTTGTTTTCTTCCGTCCAGACTGCTCCTGCAGCCCCTCTTCGGCCTGGGTTCGGCGCAAGTTCGGCGCGGGTCTCCGCCCCCGTCTTTGCTGTTCGGCGCGGGTCTCCGACCCCGCCGAAACCGCCGACCGCAGGTCTCCTCCCCGTTCTATCCATTCAAGAAAAACCAAGCCGACGATCTGCCGGTGGAACACTCACCGCCCTCGCTTTGCGCGTCCCGCCCAAGCGATGGTACGCTCTGGGCCGATGACTGCTTCCCCGTCCTCTCACGCCACGGTCCTGACGGTGCTCAACCTGAAAGGCGGCGTGGGGAAGACCCACACCACCTGGCTGCTCGCGTCCGTTTCACACGAGCGCGGCAAGCGGCTGTTGGCGATTGACACCGATCCGCAGGGAAACCTGACCAACTCGTTCCTTCGCGACGGCGAGAAGACCCCCGGCGTGGAACGTCTCCTCGACCCATCCGTCGATGCCGACGTGCATGGCCTGATTCGTCGAACCCAGTATCCAACCATCGACATCATCCCCGCCAGTTCGGCCGTGGTTCGGTTCGACCTGTCCGACCAGCGGGCCTGGGAGCAGGCGGACCTGCATCGCTCGTTCGTGGAACCCGTCAACGAATTGCGGGACCGGTACGACCTGATCGTGTTCGACTGCCCACCCCGGTTGTCGCTCACGTCCTTCGCCGCCCTGTGTGCGAGCGACTTCGTGATTGTCCCATTGGAAGCCGCCGACTGGGGTGCCCAGGGCATCATGCAGGTCACGGCGGCCATCGACTACGTCCGGAGCCGGTTCAATCGGCGCCTGCAGCTGTTGGGCTACCTCGTGTCCCGCTTCAAGCGGCGACGGGCGTACCAACAGAGCTACCTGAGCCAGTTGCGTTCGCACTTCGGCCCAAAGACTTTTGACATGGTGATCCCGGATTTGTCCCAGTTCGAGCGATCCGTCACGGATGCAGTCCTCATAACCCAGCATGCCCCGGCCAGCCCTGCCGCCGGAATCGCACGCGAATTCTTCGACGAAACCCTCCGCCGTTGTGCACATCTCGGTGCAGACGAGGCCGCCGGCGGTAAATCGTAAACTGCTCAGGCACAGTGTTTTACGTCCTTCGCTGGATTTAGGAGTCCCCACCGGCATTCCCCGTGGCTCATTTCGGGCTGTTTGGGGGTCTATGTCCTATGAAAAGCGACCATTCCGTTTGGGATAATTTCGGGCGGGAGGTGGTTACCGATTACGTTGGCGGAAAAGC
>Ga0351960_1088_pt1 | contig 16687 bp, 17 predicted proteins | sample TotcelT113001M14_FD_205808 | JGI IMG/M metagenome (GOLD analysis project Ga0351960, IMG submission 205808) | Enriched cells from coal bed in the Powder River Basin, Montana, United States - Total cells T11 rep3 HSBNCT.T11.300.1.M14 ... | reverse complement strand
ACGCGGATCAGCAGGTCCGGGGCGTTGCTCTTCTGCCACACGGGTTGGGCAAGCAGGTACGCGTGCTCGTGTTTGCCCAGGGGCCTGCCGGCAAGATCGCCATGGACGCGGGGGCCGACTACGTCGGCGCCGACGATGTTGTCAAGCAGATTGAAGAGGGCTGGCTGGAATTCGATACCGCCATGGCCACTCCGGACATGATGCCGAAGGTCGCCAAGCTCGGTAAGATTCTCGGACGCAAAGGCCTTATGCCGAATCCGAAATCCGGCACTGTTGTCCAGGCGGATGACCTGCCCCGGGCCATCGGTGATGCCCGCAAGGGGCGCGTTGAGTATCGGCTGGATAGAACCGCGATAATCCATCTCGCAATCGGCAAGGCCAGTTTCGAGGATCAGAAGCTGCTGGAAAACTTCTCGGCAGTGATGGACGCTATCATCAAGGCCAAACCGAGTGGAGCGAAAGGACAGTACATCAAGAGCGTCACGTTGACGACCACTATGGGGCCCGGGTTCAGACTGGACCTCAGGTCTGCCATGACGCTCGCCGAGTAACCCCGAATCTGTTAGAATACGCGCGTTCGCCAATGACCGCAGGTACCTCGCAAGAGGTTTAAAGCTGGCCTGCCGAGGCGGGGATAGTCCCTGTGACCCATTGGTGGCGCAGGGCTTTTTTTTTGGAGTGAAGATATGCTGAAAGATAAGAAAGCAGAAGTCATCGCCGGACTCAAGAAGAACCTGTCGGACAGCCAGTTCGTGGTTTCCACGACCTATCAGGGTGCAACCGCACAGGACCTTGCCCAGTTGAGATGGACGTTCGCGTCCTCGGGCATCGAATATCACGTGGTCAAGACCACCCTTCTTCGCATTGCCGCCGAGCAGACTGACCGCGCCCGGATAATGCAGATTCTCGAGGGACCCATGGCTCTCGGTTTCTCAGACAATCCCGTTGAGGCGGCCAGGGCAATGCGACAACAGGCGAAGGTGAAGGACTCTCTCATCCAGATTCGCGGCGGACTTCTGGGGAACCGCGTTCTCACGGCCGCCGATGTGCTGGCCCTTGCCGACCTTCCGTCGCGCGAGGTGCTCATCGCACAACTGGCGGCTCAACTGCAGGCGCCGGTCAGCAGGCTGCATCGCGCGCTGTCCTGGCCTTTGCAGGGATTCCGCAACGTTCTTCAGGCACGCATTGAATCGCTCGCTCAGTAATGAAGGAGGTAGAGATATGACAGACGAGACACAGGCGGCCGCGGCCGCAGAGACCCAGGCAGATGAGAAGAAGACCGCCAAGAAGGCGGCCAAGAAGGAAGGCAAGGCTCTCGGCATCGAGGAGATTCTTGCGGCCGTCAAAGAGATGACGGTTATTGAGCTTTCGGAGCTTGTGAAGGCGCTCGAAGAGGAGTTCGGTGTCAGTGCTGCACCGGTCGCAGTCGCCGCCGCGCCGGTCGCCGGCGGGGCCGCCGCTGCCGAGGCTGCGGAAGAAGAAGAAGAGAAGACCGAGTTCACGGTCGTTCTTAAGACCATCGGCGAGAAGAAGATTGAGGTCATCAAGGCTGTGCGCGAGGTCACCGAGCTCGGGCTCAAGCAGGCCAAGGACCTCGTCGAGGGCGCTCCTCAGAACGTCAAGGAGAATGTCTCCAAGGATGAGGCGGCCACCATCAAGTCCAAGCTCGAGGCTGCCGGCGCGACCGTCGAGGTCAAGTAGCATCCGCTGAATACGCTGAATCGGGGAAGGCGCGCACACGACCGTGTGCGCGCCTTCTGTTGTATAGTCTGTCCTGTGAGCCCTGCTCTGGCGACGATTCGAGCGGGTCGCATGTTGTGTCACTTCAGCCGTGAATGTCGCATCGTCTTGCCCTGTGAGTGTCGGCGTATCCGGATAGCGTTGAACGCCGGATGCAGTCCTTTGCTCGACATCCCGACCAGACACGAGTTGTCATCGCATGCCGCGCAGGTTGGCGCCCTGTCGCAGTAGTTCATCTTGCACAACGCGGGCGGGGACTTCGTGCGGACTGGTGCAGCCGAGAGCGGCTATAGCGGCACACACTCCGGCTGCCTGTCCTGTGGCAACGCAGATCGGCGCAGCCCTGAAAGACGAGTGTGCCTCGTACGTTCCCGAGATGCACTTGCCTGCCACCGCCAGGCGGTCTACGCCTCGAGGGAGAAGGCATCTCAGGGGAATGTCGTACGCCTCGTCGGGGGGAAGTCGCCGAATGATTGTGCCGGGACCGTTCGGGTTGTGAATATCGATGGGGTAGGCCCCGCGTGCGATAACATCGTTGAACTTGCGTGCCTGGAGGACGTCGTCGGCTGTGAGGACGTAGTCACCGATGATTCTCCTTGTTCCACGCACGCCCACGGTGCTGCCGGATTGAACTACGTATGCGTCCCGGAACCCCGGGACGTAGTGCCTCAGGAATAGCGCAATCTGGTCCATCTGGCGCCGCCCTTCGCGCTCTGCATGCGACAGGTCACACACGTCGATTCCCGAGGCACCGGTAATACGTGTGCTGTTGACCACCACCTCGCCATTGTGGGGGGTGCCGAAGAGAAGGATGTCTTCCCTTTGCAGAGACAGGTCGCCTCGCAGTGTCGCCTCGCGAATGAGGTCCCAGAGCCCGTGGACTCCGTACCACTGGTCAGGATGCGAACGGACATATGCCAGGAACTGGTCGCGGTCGAAGCCCGTCATGCGGAACATCAGGGTCATCGGACCGGTTACGCCGTCACGCTCGCGGCCGATAACGTACCGTGCCCCCGCGAAGGCGGCGATATCGGCGTCACCTGTGCAGTCTACAACTGTTCGCGCACGTATGACGATTGGGCCTGACTTGGTTTCGAATACCACACCTTCCACGACCCTGCCGCCCAGCACCCCGCTGGCCAGTGAGTGGAGCAGATAGCGGACCCCCGATGCATCCAGCAACTCGAGGGCAACCGACTTAAACACCTCGGGGTCGAACGGGACGACGTAGCCCGTTTCGGGAGTCGGGGCAATCGCGCCATGTCGCTCCACGAGCTTGTCAACGAGTCGCTTCAGCACCCCTGCAATCACCGGCTCGCCGAAGCCGTGGTCCGTTGGAAACAGCGTGACCGAGCCCGCCTGACGTGGCGAAGGCTGCTGCGTGTGGTAGGACATCAACGGCATAACAAGCGCCGCCGTGGCACTGCCGCCGAGGAAGCCGTAGCGTTCGGCGAGCAGTACGTCGGCTCCAGCATCAGCTGCCCCAACCGCGGCGCCCAGCCCTGCCGGACCACCACCGACAACGAGGACGTCCGCCTCCGCGATCACCCCGGCTTCCCGAACCGGCAACGTGACGGTGTTCGCGCAAACCGTTGAGACGTGCTTCAGCGGTGGCATGTCTGAATCCTTCTATGGTGTGCCCGATGTGTCAGGAGGCGGCACTGCCGGTTTCTCGTCACGGACCGGGGGATTCTTCAGTAGAGACACCGCCAGCCTGTTGGTCTTGCGCGCCTCGCGCTTCAGCCGCGGCAGGTGCGCCTTCGACTTCTCCTGCAGGGTGGTTCTCCTGTCCCAGGATCTATCGATATACGCCAGGAGCCGGCCTGCGTTGACGAGGTTGATGGGTGGCATCTCCACCTGGAGCCCTGCGAGCAAGCCGCTCACTTTCGCGGAGTAGGGAAGCGCCACAAAGGGGACGCCCTGCAACGCAGCGAACAGCAAGAAGTGCAGCCGCATGCCCACCGCGAAGTCGCAGTGCCCGATAAGCGAGAGCAGTTGCCCTGAGGTGTAGTCGCCTTTCAGTACATGCGCTCGCTGCGGGCGCAGCATCTGCGAGATGACCGCGTGCGAGTGTTGCACGTCCAGCATCCGACGCTCCATCGGGAAGAACACTACATCGGCATCGTAGCGATCGATAATGAAGTCAGCCGCGTTTGCCAACAGACTATGGTAGAACTTCTCGTCGATGTCTGGAGCCGCAATCCCCGGCTCACGCACCGACATCCCAACAAGGCGTGGCTTGCCCGACATGTGTTCCCGTTCCAGCGCGCCGTCCGGCAGCGGTTCGGGCCGAGAGAGCAGAGCGGGGTCCGCCGTGACGACTATGTCCCGATGCAGACCGATGTCTTCGAGGGTCCTCCGGTCGCTCTTCTCACGCACCGTCACGATGTCTGTCGCGTTAAGTACGTTGCACACCAGCTTCTGGGCGACCACGTCGTCGAGAGGTCCGACTCCGACCGCATACGTCATGTTCGGAACACCCAGCTTCTGGGCTATCTGCAGCTCGCGCAGGTAGATTCTCGCTTCGGCGTCGTACAGTATGCCGCCGCCGCCAAGGATGAAGAGGTCGAGGTCCTCAATCTCGCGAGTGGCCTCCTCGCGTGTCAAATCGCGAGCGGTGACTGCCCTCTCGACGTTGTGGCGCTGCATCGTGTCTTTGGCGTCGCGTGAGAACACGGTTATCTTCGCCGTGACAGTTGCCCGCAGCTGCGTGATGATGCTCTTCAGTATCGCTTCATCGCCCTGATTGAGTCCCCCGTAGGAGCCCGAGATGCCCACCCGGTAGTGTCGTCTGCTCATGTGTTGTTGGCCATCCTGCTGTGTCGTTCAGCCGCCCTCTCAGTATAGCTGAGACGACGCCGGTTGATGGCAACTCCGTCCTCGCCCTACCCCGCATGCCGTTGTCTGGATTTCGCGGACTCGACGCCGCGCAAGATTGATTGTCTAGACGGTGCAGGTTACCATAGGCGTGCAATCATGCTGGGGGTGAACTCATGGCGTCGTCGACTTCTCTCTTCAATCGAATGGTCAGAGCCGCGCAGCTTCAGCCGGCACTCTATGAGGAAGTGGAGGCCGACACCGGCGCGACCGGTCAGGCTTTGCTGGCTGTGGCACTGGTGAGCGTCGCTACCGGCATCGGCGCCGGCATGGACGCCCTGACTGCCGGCGGGACCGGCAATTTCTTCTATGGTCTGATGTTCGGCCTGGCAGGCTCGATAGTGGGATGGCTGCTGTGGGCGCTCTTCGCCTACATCTTTGGGGTGAGTATTCTGAAGGGGCCGCAGACGTCCTCGACGTGGGGCGAACTGTTGCGCACCATGGGGTTAGCCAACTCTCCCGGAGTCCTGCGCATCTTCGCGTTCCTCCCCGGCGTGGGGGGTATCATCGCGTTCGCCGCGTCGGTGTGGACGCTGATTGCGGCCATCATCGCGGTGCGCCAGGCGCTCGACTTCTCGACATGGCGCGCCATCGTGACCGCCCTCATCGGCTGGCTCGCGTACATGTTCCTCGTGTTTGTGTTGTTTGGACTCGTGGGCGGCGGAACGCCGTTGGCTCTGTGAACGGATGCCGGTGGGTGTCCACGAAAGAGCGGAAGACACATATGAGGCTCACGGCAAATAGAATCGCGGGCATCCTCCGGGAGCATGGCTACCGGCTCACGCCGCAGCGCCATGCGGTCCTCAAGGCGCTGGCTTCAAGCCACGAATGCCTCACCCCGGATGCGTTGCTGGAGAGGGCGAGAGTAATCTCCCCCGGCATTGGCCGCGTTACCGTCTATCGAACGCTGGATATTCTCAACCGGCACAACCTCATCTGCAGGGTGCACGCCCCGGATGGGTGCCGGGGCTACATGATGACCCGCCCCAGCGGTCACCACCATCACCTTGTGTGCAGCACCTGTGGCACAACGGTCGACTTCACCGAATGTGACCTGGGACCGCTGGAGGAACGGTTGGCGCGCGAGACGGGCTTCGAACTGCAGGGCCATCTGCTGGAGCTGTATGGCATCTGCCCAGAGTGCCGCAAGGACAAGTCGGGCTAGTCCTTGACCACGCTAGGTATGCATGACGACTTGTCTCGCTGTATAATAGAAACGCAGTTTCAGTTACGCTCATAGACCATGTCAGGAGGCGTGTCGTCGATGGGGAAGCAAGGACGAGGGTGTCACACGTGGATGATAGTGGGCGCCGTACTGGCTTTGTGTGTAGCATCCCTGGGAACAGCGTGCTCTCGTCAGCCCGCCGACACTGGCAGAGTCGTGGTGGCAGTCACGCTCCTGCCGCAGGCGGGCTTCGTTGAGGCAGTCGGCGGCGACAGGGTTGAAGTGGTGGTGATGGTCCCTCCGGGGGCGTCCCCTCATACGTACGAGGTGACGCCGGACCAGATGGTGCTTTTGTCGCGTGCGAAGATGTATGCAAAGGTTGGCTCCGGCGTCGAATTCGAATTGAGCTGGATGGACAGACTCCTGGCGGCCAACCGGCAGATGCTGGTGGTGGATTGCTCCAGGGGCATTCAGCTCATTGAGGCCGACGGGGATGCTCAGGATGAGGAACATGGGGACATCGATACCGATGATGGGGACCACCATCACGCCGGCGCCGACCCTCACATCTGGCTCTCCGTCCGCAACGCGCGCCTCATGGTCGAAAGCGTCTGTGAGGGGCTTGTGCAAGTAGACCCGGCCAATGCCGCGTTCTACCAGGGGAACTGCGACGCGTATCTTGACGCCCTGTCGCTCCTTGACAAGGAACTGGGTGATGCCCTTGACGGGCTCGAGAACCGGCGGTTTATCGTGTTCCATCCGGCGTTCGGCTATTTCGCCCGTGACTACAATCTGATACAAATCGCGGTGGAGCAGGGGGGCAACGAGCCGGACGCTCAGTACATGGTTCGGCTCATCCGTGAGGCGGGAGAGCACGGCATACGGGTGGTGTTCGCTGCACCGCAGCTCGGTACCAGGAGCGCTGAGGTGGTAGCCCGGGAGATTGGCGGCGAGGTGGTTATCATAGACCCTCTTGCCCGGGACTACATCCCCAACATGCGCTCCATAGCCGACGCGATCCGACAGGTGGTGTGATTGACATGGTGGAAGACCCGGTTATCGAATTGCGGGACGTGGGGGTTCGCTACGGAGATGTCCCGGCGCTTGAGGGCATCAATCTGACAGTGCTGCGTCACGACTTCCTGGGCATCATCGGGCCGAATGGCGGCGGAAAGAGCACCCTGCTGAAGGTCATTCTGGGTCTGATATCCCCTGACAGTGGCGTCGTGAAGGTCCTGGGTGAGTCGCCCACGCACAGCAGGCGAGCGGTCGGCTACGTCGCCCAGCGACCCGTCTTCGACCGCGACTTTCCGGCCAGCGTCTGGGACGTGGTCTTGATGGGGCGCTATGCGTTGAGAGGATTGTTCAGGCGCTACGGAACCGCGGATGCGGTCGCCGCCGAGCAGTCTCTTGAACGTGTGGGAATGCTGGATGCCCGCCGAAAGCAGATAGGGCGGCTCTCCGGTGGTGAGCAACAAAGGGTGTTCATCGCTCGTGCGCTTGTGGGGGAACCGCAACTCCTCCTGCTTGATGAGCCCCTGGCCAGTGTGGACCCTTCTATGCAGACAGGGCTGTACGAGTTGCTGGGCGATCTGCGGCACTCCCTCACCGTAGTCATGGTGTCCCACGACATCGGGGCCATCTCCGTGCATGTGGACAGTATCGCCTGTCTCAACCGCAGGCTCTTCCATCACGGCTCACGGGAACTCACCCCGGCGATACTTGAAGCCACGTATCAGTGCCCCGTGCAGCTCATCGCACACGGTCCGGTGCCGCACAGGGTACTGAAGGAGCACTGAGAAATGCTGGAGGCGCTGCAGTACGAGTTCATGCGGAACGCGCTTGCGGCCGGCCTGCTGGCAGCGGTTGCGTGCGGCATCGTGGGCGTCTACGTGGTGGTGAAGCGCATCGTCTTCATCAGCGGCGGCATCGCACACACCTCGTTCGGAGGAATCGGCCTCGGGTATTTCCTCGGCATCAACCCCATCATCGGCGCGCTCTTCTTTGCGCTCGGCTCAGGTCTGGCCATCGGGTTGGTGACACGGCGAACGAGATTGCCGGAGGACACAGCCATCGGTGTTCTCTGGGCGATGGGTATGGCGCTTGGAGTCATCCTCATCGGGTTGACACCCGGCTACGCTCCCGACCTGATGAGCTACCTGTTCGGGAATATCCTCACCGTGCCGTTCAGCGACCTTCTGCTGATGCTGGTGCTGGACGCGGTCATCCTCGGCACGGTCGTTGCGTTGTACAAGGAGTATCTCGTTGTGTCCTTCGACGAGGAGTACGCCACCGCGGTCGGCATGCCCGTCGAGAGGCTGTGGTTGCTGCTCCTCGGCATGATTGCGCTGACGGTGGTTGTGCTCATCCGCGTGGTTGGCATGATTCTGGTCATCGCCCTTCTTACATTTCCGGCTGCAATGGCGCGCCAGTTCACCCATAGCATGAAGACGATGATGGTGCTCTCGGTGGCGCTTGGCGCGCTGTTCACTGTTGGTGGCCTCGCATTGTCTTACGCCCTGAGACTTCCTTCCGGGGCCACCATCATCCTTCTTGCCGGATGTGTGCTTGCGGTGTCTATGATGGTGTCTCGCGCACGCTCAAACCGGTAGGGGGGCATCCCGTGCGACCGACGGCGGGGCGGGCATCAAATCTGACGCCGGGCGGCCGTCGCCGGCTCAGAGAGACTCCGCTCAGGCAAGTCTCGGGTCGCGCGGATGCGTCCCGCCGACGGGCCTAACGCTGCCTCAACGTGAAGAAGGCGTACATGAGCGCACCGAACGCGAGCACTACGATCAGCACTCCGATTGCCACCCATGTTGGCCGGGTTTCTATCGAGACCCTGACGTCAAGTGATGGATTGTAGTCGGAAAGAGTCGGCTCGGCGGCAAGCGAAAGCGTCACGTAGTAGTCCCCGGAGATAGCGTTCTCGGGTGGGGTGATAGAGACCCTGACCTGCTGCTCCTCTCCCGGGGCGAGGTCCTTGATAAGGTCTGGCTCAAACCGCACCACCCACTGCTCGTTTGCGATGCCGCTGGGTCTGGTTGACGATACGGACACCTTGTTCAGAGCGGCCGAGCCCGTGTTGGTCACTATCAGGTCCACGGCCGCGGGACTTCCGGCCGTCGTGGTGGTGTTGAGCCTGTCATCTACGGTGGTGGCCTCGATGCCGTACCACGCGGTGACGACCGCCTTCAGGTTGATCGTATCGCCGATGTCTCCGGAAGACACCTTCAATTCTATGGGATACTCGCCTGGTGCGAGGTTCTCCCACCACGGGGCGGCGGCGACCACAACCATGGATTGCGGCACGCCAAGAGCGCGCAGTTGCATCGCCTTGGCTCTCGTATCGAGTTTCCAGCTGGACTCGGCGACGAATACTTCCCATCCGTCAGGACCTGACAACTCGAAATCGAATATCCTGCTCTGTAGCCTGCCGGTATCCGCGATGGACTGCTCGTACGTCATGTCGGTGAGTCGATACGTAAGCTCGACCTGGAACATGAACGTGGTGTCTGCCGGACCAGTCGCCGACGGATACTTGCAGCTAACGGTAATGGCGTCAGGCCGCATCTCCTCCTCGGCGTTCACCGCGTTCGCGGAAAGAACGAATGGGACAAGACCGCCCAGCAAGACTGCCGCCAGCATAGTAACCAATCCGGACTTGCGCATGCGCCGTAACCTCCAGAATAGGGTGAGCTCAACCCGCCGGTTCACCGCAGCGCGCTGCACTGCGTGCCGCATAGAGTAATACCAGAACAGTGTTAAGTTCCTGTGAATTATACGCAATACGCAGGGGATACGTCATTGTGTCCGCAGGATTGGGGGACTCGAGGAGGCCGGCCGGTTGGAGGTTAACGCCCATTTCCGGCCTATCAAGCTGCCTCGATCAGGGCCACTCCAAATGCCCCCGGGCCAAGATAAGATCCTAGTGTGGCTCCACACTGTGCTTGCAGCATCCTGTCGCAGGGAAAGTGGTCGGCTAGCCTCAGAGCGAGCGCCTTCATGCCGGCTTCATCAGTCGTGTGGCCGACCGCGAGGTGAGCGGGTCGGCCAAAGCCTTGTGCCAGCTCGATGATGCGATCGAGTGAGCGTTGCCTGCCGCGTACACGCTCAATGGGGTACGCAATCCCGTCGCGTAGCCCGACAAGAGGCTTGGTGTTCAGGAGCGAGCCGAAAAGCGCAGTGGCCATTCCGATTCGTCCCCCCCGGCGCAGGTACTCCAACGTCCCCAACACTCCGAAGAACCTCGTCCTTGGTACTGCCTCCAACGTGGCACGAACTATCTCGTGTAGAGTTGCCCCCTCACGCGCCATTCGTGCGGCTTGCACCACTAGGAGACCGAGCCCGAGGGAAGCAGTGGCGCTGTCGACGACCTCTACGTGGCATTGGGGGCGCACCGTGGCGCTCGCCGCCGTGGCGGCAGCATGAGTGGCACTCAGCTTTGAGGAAAGATGGATGGACACCACTGCATCGGTGCCGTCACCAAGTGCCCTGTAGGCCGCCTCAAATTCTCCTACTGAGGGCGCCGACGTCCGCGGAAATGGCTGACCGGGAGACGCAAGCCGGCGATAGAAGTCGTCTTTCGTGATGGTGTGCCCATCCTGAAAATGCTCCGCGCCGAAGTAGATATGGAGAGGTACCACCGCTATACACAGGTCGTCGACTATTTCCTGTGGCAGGTCCGCGGTGCTGTCCGTGAGAACCCGCACGTTCATAGTGTCACGCTACCACATCGGGTTGGCCGGACGCCAGAGGTAACCTGGCCATTACCCCGAGTTCCTGCGTCTGGCAGCGCGCACGTTTCAAGTAGATGCCGGTGAGTCCACCGGTCGTCCGGCGTCACTGCGCCGCATCCAGTCGCACGTGCCTGGGTAGAGAACAGAGGCGCTAGTGCGCCGGTGTCTCTATCTGGCTGCCGGGGCTCTCCTCCTCGATCAACGCAACGACCAGCGTGCCGGGACCGAGGTACGTGCCCAGGGTTGCTCCGCAGCGCGTTCGCAGTATCTCGTCGATCGGGAAGAACTGTGACAGGCGGGAGGCGAACTGCTCCATCTCAGCCTCCGTCGTTGTGTGGGCAACTGCAAGGCTTGTGATTGAGGTGAAGCCGGCAACCCTCTCGCAGATGCGGTCGAGAGCCCGCTCGCGGCCGCGCACCCGTTCAATGGGGTGGACGATGCCTTCCCTTACGCCGATTATCGGCTTCACGTTCAGCATCGAACCGAGGAATGTGGCGGCTCTGCCGATGCGTCCCCCCTTGTGGAGGTACTCAAGCGTATCGACGACTCCGAAAAGCTGCGTGCGCGGCACAGCGGCCTCCGTGGCACGAACGATGTCATCCAGCTTTGCGCCGCCGCGGGCCATCTTGGCCGCCTGTACCACCAGCAGTCCCAACCCTATCGAGGCGGAGAGACTGTCCACCATCTCTATCCTGCAGGGTGCTTCGACGCCATCGCGTGCGACCAGTGCGGAAGCGTAGGTGGCGCTCAGCTTCGTGCTGATATGTATCGAGATAATCTCGTCGGTCTCCTGGGCCAGTCGCTCATACGTTTCCAGGAACATTCCGGAGGAGGGAGCTGACGTCTTCGGCAGTATGTCGCCGGTAGTGAGGAGGTTGTAGAACCCCTCGGTAGATATGGTCACGCCATCCTGGAACGTCTCCTCGCCGAAGTGGATGTGGAGGGGAACCACCACGATGCCCAGTTCTTCGGCGACCTGTGTTGGCAGGTCAGCCGTGCTATCGGTCACAACCCTTACGGTCATCTCAGTCCCCCTTTCCGGCAGCGTACGTGCACAGCGGCGAAAGTAGCAGCGGATGCCATAGCAAACGTACCGCATAACGGTCTATCGGTCAACCGGACCAGCCGCTTACGTGGGTTGCGGCGTCACCGGCGACGCGCAGAGCGTCCGCGCCAGCAGTATGTGTCGAGGAACCGTATCTGGTTAGCACCGGCTACGCCGGCCACACGATTCTGCGATAATGTATCCGGATGGTGCGGGTGCGCGTCGCGCGCCCGGCGGAGGAGCATTTCTCGATGGCTGACGTTATTGCGGGCCGGCAGCCGGTTCTCGAGGCGCTGAAGGCAGAACGGCCCATCAACAGGCTACTCGTCTCTCAGGACTCCGGCCGGCACAGCACTCTTGCTGAGATTCTGCATCTGGCACAGTCACAGAGAATCCCTGTCGATTTTGTCTCGAGACTCGCCCTGGATCAGGCGAGCGGCGCCGCCGCTCACCAGGGAGTGCTTGCATATGCCGGCTCCAAAGCGTACGTCACTCTCGACGACCTCCTCGCTATCTCGCGCGAACGGAAGGAGCAGCCACTCTATTGTCTGCTGGACGGCATCGAAGACCCGCAGAACCTCGGCGCCATCCTGAGAACGTCCAACGCGGCCGGTGTCCATGGAGTCGTTGTCCGCTCCCGCAGAGCAGTTGGACTGACGGCGGCGGTTTCCAGGGCTTCGGCGGGAGCTATCGAGTATGTTCCCGTCGCGCGAGTCAGCAACATCGCGTATACCATGGAGGCACTGCAGAGGCAGAACGTGTGGGTCGTGGGGATCGACGGTCGTGGAGATGTCTTGTACACGGAAATCGACTACACGACACCCACTGCCATAGTGATAGGTGGGGAGGGACAGGGTGTTTCCGACCTTGTCCGCAGGAAGTGCGACACGGTCGCACGCATTCCCATGCGGGGTGACATCAGTTCTTTGAACGCCTCCGTTGCAGCCGCGCTTGTGCTGTATGAGGCGTATCGCCAGAGAGGCTGGTGACGTCTGCGCTCCATGCGGAGTCAACTGTGGCGGCCGCAAGCCGCTCGTGACGTCTGAGAAGGCGTGTGGCGACGGGACGCTCACCTGTACTACACTCCCCGGAGCACAATGAAGAAGCCGCTTGTGATTCTCGGAGTTGCCGCCGCTTTGGTGGTTGCACTCTACTGGTGGAATCAGGCTCAGGGGCCTGTGGAGCCGCCCGAGACCATGCCGGATGCTGGCATTGGTGAGGGGATGGCAGTCGTGCTTGGCGGCGGGCTGGACATTCCGTGGGGCATAGCTTTTCTCCCCGATGGAGACATGCTCATCACCGAGCGCCCGGGACGGATACGGCTGTACGACGCCGAGACGGGGCTTCTCGATGGCCCGCTGCTGGTGATTGGAGACGTGGTACACAGGGGAGAAGGGGGGCTGCTTGGTATCGCCGTACATCCTCAGTTCCCGGAGCAACCGTATGTGTACGTGTATTACACGTACCAGGAGGCGCAGGCGCTGGCCAACTGTGTCGTGCGCTACACCCTCGTCGGGGGCAGCCTCGGCAACAGGCAGGTCCTCCTCGCAGGCATTCCCGGGGCGAATATCCACAACGGCGGACGGTTGAAGTTCGGACCGGATGGGTGTCTCTACGTGACGACTGGCGACGCCGCCGTGCCCGAACGTGCCCAGGACGTCGGCTCCCTTGCGGGCAAGATACTCCGTCTGGCTGATGACGGCTCGATTCCCACAGACAACCCCTCTCCTGACTCTCCGGTGTACTCACTCGGGCACAGGAATCCTCAAGGACTGGCGTGGGATGATGAAGGATGGCTGTGGTCGACTGAACACGGACAGAACGCCACTGACGAAGTGAACCGAATCCGCCCGGGGGCGAACTATGGATGGCCTGTGATTCGTGGAGATGAGACGGCGGCAGGACTGGAGTCGCCGGTGCTTCACAGCGGTCGCGATACGTGGGCGCCATCCGGGCTCGCGTATCTCGACGGTTCGCTTTTCTTCGCAGGTTTGCGTGGCGGTAGCCTTTTCGAGGTCCAGCTGCCCTCCACGGTTCTGGTACGGCACCTTTACGGTGAGTTCGGGCGCGTGCGCGAGGTGGTGGTTGGGCCGGATGGCAGTCTCTACCTCCTGACCAGCAACAGGGACGGGCGAGGGACTCCCGCAGCCGATGACGACCGTCTTATCCGTGTGGACTTAGAGAAGCTCTGACCCTTGATGTGGGGCAGTCGCAGCCAACGGCGGATTCTCGGCTTGACAGTTCTCGACTTGACAGTTGCTGCGGCGCCCCATACACTGCACGTCTGCGATTGTCACGTTGAATTGAGAACGATGAATAGCTTCCGGGTTCTGTTCGTCTTTGCGTGGTGGTTTATCTTTACGGCCCGCACGCCCGGGAGCGGTCTTGCCACGTGATGTAACTCAGAAATCACTGTAACGCAGGAAGGACCCTCCCGGAGGGTCCTTCTTCTTTTGTAGCGCCAACGTCAACAACCGGGTGAACACAATCAGTACAAAGACTGGGGGAGAACGAGATGATTATCATGAAGACCGATGCCACCGAAGAAGACATACTCAGAGTTGTAGCCGAAGTCGAGGAGAGCGGATTGCGGGCGGCGGTGATTCGTGGCGAGTATCAGACCGTAATCGGGCCGGTGGGTGACGAGCGTAAGCTGGACTTCGACCGGCTATCCACCTTCTCCGGCGTGAAGGAAGCGGAGAGAGTAGAGGCGCCGTACAAGCTCATAAGCAAGGAGTACGCGCGCTTCTTCGGCGAGCCTGGTGCACACAGGACTGTCACGATTGGGAAGGTCCATGTTGGAAACGGCGAACCGGTGATTATGGCCGGCCCCTGCGCGGTGGAGAGCAAACACCAGATAATGCGCATTGCCGAAGAAGTCAAGCGAGCCGGCGCTCACGTGCTGCGCGGAGGCATCTTCAAGCCGAGGAGTTCCGTACATGCGTTCCAGGGGGTTGGGTCCGCGAGTGTGCACGATGCCGAAGAGGCGCTGAGCTGGCTGAAAGAGGCCGGTGCTGCATTCGATATGCCGATTGTCACCGAGGTTCGCGGCGAATCGATGGTTGACCTGATCGCGCAATATGTGGACATAATGCACATAGGGGCGCGGAACATGTATGACCAGGACCTGTTGGTGCAAGTGGCCCGGAAGGGGAAGCCCGTGCTCCTGAAACGCCACTTCGGTGCGAGTATCGAGGAACTCCTTTCGTTCAGCGAGTACATCGCTGCGGAGGGAAACAAAGACATCATCCTGTGCGAACGGGGAATCGTTCCCGTCGGAAAGGGCAAGAGCTACACCAGGTATACGCTCGACCTGGCGGCCATCCCCGTCATCCACAGCGAAACGTATCTGCCCGTGATTGTGGACCCGAGCCACGGCACCGGGCGACAAGACCTCATCTTCGACATGAGTTGCGCGGCAGTGGCTGCCGGCGCGGACGGACTGATGATTGAAAGCCATTACAATCCGGCCGAGTCGCTGGTGGATGGGCCCCAGATGGTGACTCCGGATGAGTTGAAGGAGATTATCGACGCGTGCCGCGTCCTGTACCGCACGAGGCGGACGGCTGTGCACACACGGCGCGAGTGAAAGTGGCGTCGCCTCGATGGGAGTTCAACGTGCGCCGGTCCAGTCGGGTGATTTGTGGCCCAACGCCGGGGCAAAGCCTGTCGCGTGCTACTATCTTCATCTGGGCCGCACGGGCCTTCGGTTGATGCTGCACCATGAAGGTAGTACGTATAACCCCCACGGATAGCGCCTCCCTCGACGCATTCGCCCAGGTGATGGTGGACGCATTCGCGACCGAGGATATCCACTCCTACATATTCGATTTCGCCCGGGGAGGCACTCGTCAGACACTTGTGCGGGCGGCACGAGTTGAGCTGGAGTCGTACGCAGGCGTCAGGGACCATGTTCTGGTGGCGGTAATGGGCGGACGCGTTGTGGGTGGCGCCATGGTCAGCAGGAATGCGCGGCGGCCTGTGCGACGGAGGATGTTCCAGGGGCTTCGCTGGTTGCTGGCTGCTGTGCCGCTGGCGCCGGCGGTGCGCTGGAGGAGGCTGCGACGTCTGCACACCGCCACAGGTCTCTCGCGGCCCGTTGTGGGCGAGCACTACACACTTGCCGCACTCACGGTTCACCCCGACTTCCAGGGGCGTGGCATAGGTTCGGCGCTTCTGGATGAGGTGCACAGGCTCAGTGAGCTCGACCCGGGAGTGATCGGCGTGTACCTGTACACGGGCGCTCGAAAGAACCAGCTCATGTACGAACGCAAGGGCTATCAGACGATAGAGGCTCGTCAGACCGAAGCGCTGACCGTGTATCACATGTTCCGCACAAATGGCGGCAGCTTTGTCACCGTGGACTCCAGCGACTAGTCGCGAGCGGCCGGTCATCCAGACGGGCCTGTCTCTTCTTGAGAGTGGCACTTGGGGCGCTTCATGTCCGAACTGGTGGCCTCGTATTCCGTCAATCCGTGACTGCAGCGTGATACCTCCGTTTGAGTTATCGTATATATGGTTGAATAGAGACGCGCGGGCCGTCTACGGCCATCGCGAGGATGTATCTGGACAGGGGGTGTGGCAATGCGAAAAACACTACTACTGGCGTCAGCGATGACACTCATCATCGGCCTGGTTGGGTGCGCGCCTACGGCGTCGGCCGATGAGGTAAGGTCCGACGAACCGCGGCAGGCGGCGACTTCCTTGCCGGCGAATGAACTGACAGAACTGGTCAATGGCAACAACATGTTCGCGTTCGATCTCTATCGGCAGGTCCGACAGGGCGCGGACAATCTCTTCTTCTCTCCGTATAGCATCTCCATGGCATTGGCCATGACCTACGCAGGAGCGCGAGGCGATACGGCACATGAGATGGCGGGGGCGATGCAGTTCTACCTGCCCGCAGACAGCCTGCATCCGGCGTTCAACTACGTGGATCAGCAACTCGCCACCCGAGGCGAGGGGGCGCAGGGCAAGGATGAGAAGGGCTTTCGTCTGAACGTCGTGAATGCCATCTGGGGGCAGAAGGATCACGCATTCGAGTCCGACTACCTCGACGTACTTGCACGCAATTACGGGGCAGGTCTTCGGGTCCTGGACTTCAAGACCCAGCCCGAGCCG
>Ga0351960_1087_pt1 | contig 16689 bp, 12 predicted proteins | sample TotcelT113001M14_FD_205808 | JGI IMG/M metagenome (GOLD analysis project Ga0351960, IMG submission 205808) | Enriched cells from coal bed in the Powder River Basin, Montana, United States - Total cells T11 rep3 HSBNCT.T11.300.1.M14 ... | reverse complement strand
CTCAGGACTTCACTCAGTATGAGCGGTTTCCAGAAGAATCTAGCGGTCAGTATACTTCGCCTCTTCGGACAGGATCAGGACAGGCTTCGTCCCTCGCAGGGCTCAGGACTTCACTCAGTATGAGCGGTTTCCAGAGAAGCCTAGAAGAAGAAAGATTCGGTGCGAACGGGGTTCTCCCGCTCGCCTACTCGATAACTCAATTTTACGCAATAACGCCTTCAAGCCACTTCGTAACGACCTTCTTGAGCGCTTCAGGTCCGTCTGCGCCAACGCTGCCTTGAATATCGTCTCCCGTAGAGCCACACTTTATGCCTGCTTCAGCCAAAACGCCCGCAAGGATCTTGATATTGATACGTGCAGAAAGCTCCGGTGAGCGGTGCACAAAGAAGACTGATGTGCCTGCCGTTGTTGAAACAACGCAATAAATGCCCGTACGGCGCTGGCCAAGGGCATAGGCCACTTCGCGCAGCTCTTTTGCCGGTAGGTCTTCTGTTTGTACAAAGCCCCAAGGCACCTGCTTGATGTCCGGTGCTTGATCGGCCCAGCCTGGCACTTGTGCCAGTGCATGCGCACGGCGCAGTTTGGCAACGGTTTTTTCTGCGTCTCGCAATTCGCGAACAGTGCGATCGACCACACTGACCACTTCCGTGGGCTGCACTTTAAATTGCGTTGCCAGTGTTTTTGTTGCATCAAAAACTTGCTGGAAGAGCGCAAGCGCCTGGCGACCCGTTACGGCCGTGATACGGCGCACGCCAGCAGAAAGAGCCGTATTGCTCGTAATCTTGCACAAGCCAATCTGCCCGGTTGCCGTTACGTGGGTCCCGCCACACAGTTCAGCCGAAAAGCCGGGAACTTGGACGAGACGTACGCTTTCAGGATTATATTTTTCGCCAAAAAATGCCTTGGCGCCTTTGGCACACGCGTCCTTGTAGGTCGTTTCAGTTGTTGTCACCGGAGTATTTGCCAAAATTTGCGCGTTTACTATCTGTTCAACTTTGTGCAACTCCTCAGAACTGACCTGTTCGTGATGGGTAAAGTCAAAGCGTGCGTACTCGTCACAAACGAGCGAACCAGCCTGTTTGATCTGCGATCCCAAAACCTGCTCAAGTGCTGCTTGTAGCAAGTGCGTTGCGGTATGATTGCGCATGAGATCGAGCCTGAACGTCTTATCAACGCGAAGTGTTACCTCGTCGCCAATATACAGCGCAAATGGTGTTTCAAGGGCGATTGCTATGGCATTGTCTACTTTGCGTACTTCTCTGACGGGTAACTGTGCTGACTCAATAATCACCATACCCCTATCAGAGACCTGGCCGCCGCTTTCGGCGTAGAATGGTGATTCTTGCGGAATTATCCAACAGAGTGAGCCTGCAGGTACGTTGGTCGTCTCTTTTCCCTCAAAGACGAGTGTCGCAATTTTTGTTTTCTGCTCAAGCGTTGTGTAGCCGGTAAATAACGTCGTGATGTTTGCCGCAAGCTCAAATTTTTCTTGCTCACTTGCCTTGCGGCCGGACTGTTCACGCTGCTTTTCCATGGCCTGTTCAAAGCCCGCTATATCGACTTTGTAGCCACGCCCATGGGCGACAATAGAGGTCAACTCAAAAGGGAAGCCATAGGTGTCATACAGCTTAAATACCTGTTCGCCGGTCAAAATTTTGGTTGCGGCGCTTTCTTGCAAGTATTTCTCGATAACCGGCTGGCCTTGGGTTAAATTATGCGAGAATTTTTCAAGTTCACCGGTGATAATACGTTCGATAAGAACTTTATTAGTGCGTAATTCAGGATAAATACCGCCCATGTCTTCGATAAAGACGGGTACTAGCTTTGCGAAGAACATAATATCGCCAAGTTTTTGTGCAAAAAGCGCAGCTCGACGAATGATTTTGCGCAGCACATACCCGCGACTTTCGTTTGAAGGGATTGCGCCATCGGCAATTGCCAAGCAGGCTGATCTGATATGTTCGGCGAGTACCCGAAACGCGACGCGAGTCTCTTCATCAGCGCCCTGGTATTTCTTACCAGAAAACTTTTCGATTGCGCTGATCAGGGGCGCGAAAACATCCGTTTCAAAAATTGAGTCGGTGTTTTGCATGACTGAACAGAGCCGTTCGAGACCCATGCCGGTATCGATACCGGTGGCTTTGAGCGGGAGTTCTCGCCCGTCGGCTTCGCGGCCAAATTGCATAAAGACCAGGTTCCAGATTTCTAAAAAGCGTTCACAATCATCGCCGGGTCGGGCGTTGCGCTCTTCTTCTGTCTTTGCACCGCGGTCATAATAAATTTCTGAGCAGGGTCCGCAGGGGCCAGTATCGCCCATCTGCCAAAAGTTGTCAGCGCGCCCAAGACGTACGATATGATCTTCAGGAACGCCGATCTGTTTGTGCCAGATATCGTAGGCCTCTTGGTCGCTCTCGTAGACACTTGGGTATAATTTGTCGGCTGGAAGATTTAATTCTTTGGTTAAAAAATCCCAGGCGAATTGGATCGCCTCTTTTTTGAAATAATCGGCAAACGAAAAATTGCCGAGCATCTCAAAAAACGTGCAGTGCCGCTTGGTGCGGCCGACGTTGTCCAAGTCGTTATGCTTGCCACCGGCACGTATGCATTTTTGGATGGTGACAGCGCGTGTGTAACTTCGTTTTTCTTTGCCCAAGAAAATATCTTTAAACTGGTTCATGCCAGCGTTGGCGAAGAGCAACGTTGGATCTTCGGCGGGTACAAGCGATGAACTCGCGACTTTGGTATGTCCTTGTCGCACAAAGTATTCAAAAAATTTTTGACGTATTTCTATAGATTTCATAATGGTTAACCACAAAAAAAAGGGATACAAGCCATTCTCCAGTGTACAAGATCAGAGTAAAAATGAAACAAGTTGTTGGGGGCAGTCGCTGCGCGCAAAAAATCCTTACAAATAAAATTTTTGTAAAAATTATTTTTTCAAGACTGTTGATTTCTTTGCATGTTTTATAATATTATTACAATTAGAAGTAAAGGTAAAATTAAAAACACTACAGAACAAAGCAAGGCTAAAAAAGCTGCTTGAGGGACGGAGGATGCTATGAAACATCGAGCATTATTTTTACTTATTTTGGCTGCTGGAATAGTCATGGTCGCGGGCTCGTATGCCTGTTGTGGCAAAGGCGGCGCTCGATTTGCTCTTGAGGAAGAACCTGCTGGGGTAGTGATGAGCTTGGCTACCGAAGCCAGAGCGCCTTTTACAGAGGGTGTCGAGGTGGTGCGTGTTGATCTTGAAGATGTCGACTAATGATAAAATTTTTTAATAATTATTATTTTTATTATTTTTTAAATGCAAAATGAATTGTTTATTGCAAATAGAAGTGTATAGAAACACATAACCAAAACGGAGGATGTATGAAACATCTAACATTACTTTTACTTATTCTGGCGGCTGTTGGGACAGTCGTAGTTTCAGGCGTGTATGCCTGCTGTGGCAGAGGTGGGGCTCGATTCGCTCTTGATGAAGAGACTGAGGTTAGTAGCCCTATGTCGGAGAGTGTTCCCGAAACGGAAAACATTACTTTTGAATAGGGCGCCTGCGCGCTACTTGTGCTGGATTGCTTGGGGACGAACGACCATCGTTCGTCCCCAAGCACGCTTTGTGTGTAAAGAATTTTTGACGTCTTGCGAGAGATTGCATATGGTTAACCACAAAAAAGAGGGGTCCAAGACCGAAAGTCCAGAGTACAAGATTGGGATACAAATGAAATATCTTTTCCGAACGGTGCGGCCTGCAACCGGTGCAACTTTTCAGGGTTGCCCGGGCGTAAAAATAGTTGTGTGGGGAATGGTGCTGATGGGTTTAATTTGCCACTCTGGGGCTCAGGCCTATGTGTTCCCTCATGAAACAGGGCCGGTCAAGTTGACTTGGTCGGGATATATTAACACCGATGCCTCATTTGATACGCGTCAAACCTTCTCGTTTAGGGAAGGGCTGACGCTGGCTACGCCCTTGCCAAGGGACGTTGCAGATGATGGTGTTGATACCAATAAATATGGTTCTTTTAACTGGAACAGTGTTGCATCTTCGTTAAGCGTACGAATTGATGGGCCACCGCTGTTTTGTTCGCAAAAAACGTATGCCGTTATTGGTATGGACTTTCGGGGTGTCGATGACGCGACGATGGCTCTTTTGCGCTTTTATCCTGCCTATGTCAATCTTGATTGGCAAAAAATATCACTTCTGTTGGGCCAGTGCCTGACCCCCCTACTCCCACCGGGGATTAATTCTCGGAGGGTGATGTACGACGGGAGTCCGTGGCCATTTTTTGATACGGATCCGTCACTCCCACAAGTACGGGTGACTTTTTATCCCGAAAGCGGCTATCAAAACCCTGATCAAATTATAATTGCGTGCGTTGGCAGGACGCGAACGACGCCTTCGGCAGGGCCCGATGGGCCACTTGTTATTTATGCGCGCAACGGGCTTATGCCCGCTTTTCATATGCAGGGTCGTAAATATGTGAGCGATGCTCTATGCTTAGGCTTATGCGTTGAGGCAAAACGGCTTATTCCACGGCTGCGAACCACCACCGTTACCGGTAAGCATTATGCTGAGCATGAGAGTGTTAATGGGGTGGTCGTGTCGGGTTATGGTTGTATGCAAACTGATGATTTTGCCCTCAAAATCAAGGGGAGTTATGTGGTGAATGGGGGCGATTATGAATTTGTTAGTGGGTATGCCGTAAAAACGCGCGACCCGGTAACTGATAGGTGTACCTACACGCCCTTGCGGTGCTTCGCGTGTTGGGGGGAGGCCGATATATTTCCTCGGTGTGCATGGAGTCCGGGGCTTTTTATTGGTTTTACCCAAAACCTTGGGGCATCAGAGCATTTGTATAGTGACCCGGTGACGCATCAGCCGATTGTCTATAGTTATGCTGCAGACTTAGATTATCTGGTAAGCCTGATACCGCGTCTCTGGCACACTAGGGACAATTTTGCTGTTGGCTTCGAGTTAGACCTTTCGTGGGCATCATTTGGAGCTCTTGATAGTTATGGTAGGCCTGATGGAACCAAGCCCGTTTTTAACGCACGCTTGCTTGGATCCTGTTTTTATCGTTTTTGAGTTAGCTCTATAGAGATACCTTTTTAGTCCTTGGGCTTTATCACTTTCCCGTCGTCTCGACCCTCTACGTGTTTCGGGCCCAATGCTTCCAAACATCGCCACATTTCCGGTTTGTTGGCAAGTTCGCGAGCGGTTTTATTTGCATCGTTTAACTGTGCTATTGGGGCCCCTGCCCGCGCGAAGAGCCTGCCTAATTCGAGATTATTGCGCATCGCGGCCCAATGAAGCGCGGTGTTGCCGTCTTGATCAACCTTGTTTAGCGCTTTTATTGTACAAAGAAGGTGGCATAAATCGATCTTATTGCAATGAATTGCAATGTGCAGTGGGGTATAGCCATTGATATTTTGTGTGTCTGTATCGGCCTTGTGTATAAGCAGGTACAAAAGGGTACCAATTGCGCCCGAATATGCCGTGGCGTGGAGCGGCGTTTCATTGGTGGTTTGTTGTACGATGTTTACTGACACTTTCATCTCTTCATGCAGCTTTTTGAGTGCTTTTGTCAGCCCCCTGCGGGCCGCACAATGCATGAGCGTGTCCCCATTTTTGGTGTACGCGCTGAAAGCCTTTTTTACATTTTGTTTTTTTTCGGTTACTTGCTTTTTGTAGGCATCCATGAGTGCAAGGAGGGTGTCTGTTGCCTTTTCTTCGGCTTCGTTTTGTTGGGTCATTAAATCGTAGATGTGATCAATAGAAAGGGGTTGTGTTGTGAGATATTCTTGTTGTTGCATGCTGAGTAGACTTGTGACTACAACGATTCCACAGATACCGAGTGTTCCTATCTTCCTGACCATACTGCCTCCCGCGTTTTGCACGTGTCAATGAGTCGCATCACCACCAGTGTGCGCCTACAAAAAGCGCGATGACAAGGGTTTAATCTTCTTTTGTTGCCGGGGTCATCGCGCTTAGGGATTTTGATGTTCGTTTTTTTACTTAGTTTTTTCTTTTCGCACGGCTTTAAACAGCGTGATGATACGGTTATTTTTTGGATCAGGGATAATAATCGTCAAGTCTGTTTCTATGATTTTTTCGGGCATCTTGAGTTCAGACTTTGGCGTGGTGCCGTAGAACGCGTTTCGGCGTTCTTCCTTGGTTAACATCTTTGCTTCTTTTTTGATCTGGTACCGGCGGTTTTTAACCAAGGCGGTCTGTTCTATGAGCGGGTGAAACGAGACACAGCGGTGAAAGCAGACGTTAGTATCATCGCTTGTCCCATAGGTAAGGATAACTCCATAGGTGTCGCCCGTATTTAAATCAGTTATCTCTGCGGGAATGGAGTAGGACATATCCCCTTTTCGTGCGCCCTCACCGGTCCACGGGCAAGCTATCGCAAGGGATAAATACTGATCAACTTCTTTGGGGAAACTATGGAACCAGATAAGATCTTTTTTTTCATCTTCGGTGTACTCGCGATTGTCGTTGTACTTTTCCTGCCACTCTTTTATCGCTTTTTGTACGTCGTCTTTGTCTCCAAACCACCGCTTGACCCGGTCTGCGTATTTGTAGGGAAATTCTATTGGTTTTGCGTAAAAGCGAGGAAGGTTTGGTGTTTTTATGATTTTTTCTTGGATTGGTTCTTGCTTGGTGTTGTGCTGCGTGGGACTGGTTGTTTGATTTTTTTCTTCTGGGGTCGCGTTTTTTTGTGGTGTTTTTTGGGGAATTGGCTCCTGAAGATATTGGAGCTCAGTTTTTATTAAAAAAAATAAACCACATCCTTAGGATGTGGTAAGAAACAAGTGCTATGCAAGTTTCGACCCATCGTTCAAACTTAAGTTGAGTTGCTTCCCCGCAACATGACTTAAAGGATGAACAATGAGTCGATATCTTAGATTATCACATGCTATTTGGTATTGTCACTACCACATTGTGTGGGTCCCAAAATATAGGTTTAGAATTTTAAAAGACGAGGTCAAGATCGAAGTAGAAGAGGCCATCAGAATGTATTCAGAATGGCTTGGATGCAAAATAGATGAGCTGAATGTGCAAGAGGACCACGTCCACTTGGTGGTGATGATTCCGCCAAAGGTTTCGGTTTCAAAATACATTGGGGTTGTAAAAGGTAGAAGCGCAATCCGGATATTTGCAAAGTTTCCAAAATTGCGAAAGAGGTATTGGGGAAATCATTTTTGGGCTCGGGGGTATTGTTGCGATACGCTTGGGTTGGACGTGGAGAAAATTCGTAAATATGTGCGTTACCAAGAAGAAATAGAAAAGCAGTCGGAAATTAGATGTCAAGGCAAGGTAAAAAGTTCCTCTTTCTAGCAAAGTAAAAAGTTCCCCTTTTTAACTATTGCCTCTGCCGCCGGCGGGCGGTCTTCACCCTGCTCTCACTTCTCTTCGTTTTGCATCAAAATCCCTTTGCTCAAGCGGCAATTTAACCGTCTGCGCATATTCGCTTTCTCCAGAATAGTATGACTTTTGAGTAATGCATGTTTCTTCTGGGCTTAACTTATGCGAGCGTCCCTTCAACTCAATAAAACTGAGCGCTACGTCTCTTGCGGACAATAAAATTGCCCCATCCAGAAGCTCGCTAACCAAAACTCGATCCTTTGGCCGCACGATTATGTCTTGCGTTTGAGAGATTTGAAAAATTCTACGTTTAAATTGCACAACAAAATCATTTGCTACGACGCGAGTTGACTTGAAACATAAAATCGCATTGAGGTCGTAGCCGAGCGTTGGTCTATGGGCATCGCCACTTTGAGCTGCTGCAACAGCAAAGCGTGCATTGTGATTGTCAAGAAACTTGCTTGTCGCCAAAAATTGATTTGCGCCATCAATTGTAGAAATTCCTGCCAAGCGCAATTCCTTGACTAATCGATCTTGCAAGACCCCATTGGCACGCTCTACCCGGCCCTTTGCTTGGGGACTGTGAGCATGTTTTACTTCAATAGAAAGGGCTTCGCACCCGCGCTTCCATTCTGTTTTTTTGGTGCGATTAGAATTGTTGCGGTTAACCGAAAAAACCACCCCAAAGTCAACATAAAATGCAATTGGGCGGCCACATTTTTGTATGTAATTTTTGGTTGCGGTCATAACCGCATGTTTCGATTCGCTGTGGACAAATTCAATCCAAAGCAGCCTGCTCGTCGCGTCATCAATAAACACAAGCAAGGTGCACTGCTGGCCGCGCCCCTCCAGCCAATCATGTGGTGATCCATCCAGTTGAACGAGCATGCCAAACATCGGGCTTCGTTCTCGACGCTTGCGATGAACTACACGCGCCTTCTTTCCTTGCCATAACCCTGCGCGAATCATTGCCTGGCGCAATGTTTCTTTACTGACCTTAATGCCATGCAACTCCTCAAGCTTTTCAGCTGCAATTGTTGGCCTAAAACCCTGCCAATTGCCGCGCAACAAGTCGAGCGCCAGTGCTTCTTGTGCGGGATCCCAGCGCCGCCTGCTTGGTTTACCCCTGCCCTTATGCACGAGCCCACTTGCGCCTTCGTTCTTGAAACGGCCAAGTTTTTTACGAATCCAGCGCGGAGTTACCTTTAGTCTATTTGCAGCTTCTAGCTGCGTTATTTGACCATTTTTCAGTTCTTCAAATACAACCAGCTGTTCCCGTTCTTTTGTACTCATGGTAAGATTTCCCATAGAAGTTCCAGGTTTTGGTTTTTTGATTTTAGACAAATCTTAATCTACCAAAACCGGAACTTTTTACTTTGCTCTATGAGAGGAACTTATCACTTTGCTGCAACACAGTCGGAAATTAGAGGTTAAATATTTTAGGGGGAGCAACTCTTTAGCCGAAACCCCTTTCAGGGGTTGTTTTCTAAAGCCACCACCTCTGGTGGTGGTTTAGGGTTTTACTTCGGTTAAAAACTTAGTCGCTTCCCTGAGAGCCTTACATGTTTGTGAAACTAAGTTTTCGAGAGTAGCGATTTTTTCCGGGGGCTGTCCGACAAACAATTTCGTCAGATTGTTTTTAACAATAAAAAAGTCTAAGCACAGACAATCGTTAAGCCTTGATGTGCTGAGATGTTCTAGGACATCTTTGTGCAATACACATGTTTGCGCTCGTTTAATTGTTAAGAGTGGAGCGTCCGCTGAATGTGTTGGCCTTGATAGTTGTTTCTGGTAGGCAAGGCGCTTGGCGGCGAGCGCGAGGATTTTCCCCTTGGTTTTTATGAAGGGGGATAGAGAATTTTGTGATTCCGCGATAAAATTTTCGTCTGATTCGTCAAAAACAGCCTCAAATCTATTGATAATTTCAGTGCGATTTATGTTGTTTTTTTGTGCAAGAATTTCGCTAGAAGCCTTCTCGTCGTTATCGTTAAGTTCGTAATATTTGACGGCAAATGCGCGTTCGGTACTTGTTTCGGGTACTATTGTAGAAGCATTTTTTTTAAGTTCTGTTATCTCGTACATGGTTTTAAACCACTTGTGTAGCAGTACAATCTCCCCGCATACGGTCTGTGTCCAGGCTCTTTGTTTTTCGACAAGGTCTTGCAATTGGGTCAAATGGAGTATATAAGTTTTGGGTAATGTTTTGGGAGGCAATCCTAAATAGTGTTTAAGTGGACAATCAGGAAGATTTTGTTGGGGAAGCTTAGTCTCGGGTTTCTTTTTTTTCTTACTTTTCCCCAGGAGGTGTTTCTGGTGGGGTTGGTTTGGGTCAATAAACTTGCTCCCTATTTTTAAAAACACAGCACTACTTGTTTTATTGCTTCCAAGGCCGGCAGCAAGCACTACTAGTGCGATTAAAGACTTATAATTCGTTGCCATTTTGATTCTCCTGTTTGGTTAAATTTTTTTACTTATTGTTTTCTTTTCGTACGGCTTTAAACAGCGTGATGATACGGTTATTTTTTTGATCAGGAATAATAATCGTCAAGTCTGATTCTATGGTTTTTTCGGGCATCTTGAGTTCAGACTTTGGCGTGGTGCCGTAGAACGCGTTTCGGCGTTCTTCCTTGGTCAACGTCTTTGCTTCTTTTTTGATCTGGTACCGGCGGTTTTTAACCAAGTCCTCTAGTTCTTTAAGCGGGTGGAGCGAGATGCAGCGGTGAAAGCATTTGTAGGTCTTATTGTTTACGCCAAAAGTAAAGATAACTCCATAGGTGTCGCCCGTATTTAAATCAGTTATCTCTGCGGGAATGGCATATGAGATATCCCCTTCTTGTGCGTCCTCACCGGTCCACGGGCAAGCTACCGCTAGAGATAAATACTTATCAACCTCTGGGGTGAAGCTGTGGTTCCAGAGGAGATCTTTCTTTTCATCTTTGGTGTACTCGAGATTGTTGTTGTATTTCCCCTGCCACTCTTCTATCGCTTTTCGCACGTCATCTTTGTCTCCAAGCCACCGCTTGACCCGGTCTGTGTATTCATAGGGGAATTCTATTGGCTGTGCGTAAAAGCGAGGAAGCTTTGGAAGTCCGGGCTCTTCTTTTACAGGATTGGTTGTGGAGTTTGGTTTTGATTCCTGAGGGAGATCGCTTTTTTGAGTCTGTTCTTTTGGGGGAATTATTTCTTTTTTTCGCGTTTTCTGGGGAATCGTTTTTTTGGGCAACAGCTCGTGAACGCGCTGAATTTCGCGCTTGATTTCATCGGCAAAGCATGCTGCTTTTACGAGGGTGTTACGCGCGTCATCGCGGAGCTTTGCATACCGTGGTTCAAACTTTTCAAGCTCTCCTACGCGTTTTTCGTCTGAAAGCGTGGTAGCGCGCGATTTCTTGTGATCGAACTCAAGCGCGAGCATGTTATCGAGGAGTGGGGCGTTTAGGAATAGGTCATTCCCAACTTTTTTAAGGACGCTGTCTTTTAGGAGGCACGTTTGCAAATTCCCATATTTTGTGACGGGGATGTTTTCTAGGGTTAATGTGCGTTCATATAGGTCGAATTTTTGTACAAGGTATCCGCATTCCTCCAGCAGTAGTAACTTTTTCCCGCAGGATTTAATAAAAGGGGACGATGAAAGTTGAGAATCTTTAAGAAAGCTTCTGTCTATTTGGCTCAAAACCGCTACAGTCGCTTTTTTTCCCCCTGTTTCACTGGCCTCATGTAGGCGTTTTTGTACTGCGGCGTACCGAATAAAAAATGATCGGTCTTCAGGAGTTGTTGGTTTTAAATGGTCTGTATCGATGGAAAGCCTGATCTGGCCGATAAAAGCTTTGCAATGTTTGGTGCGATTGTCTTCATATTCACGGACGTCATTGAGCCACCGACTTTGTTGTTCAACAACATCAAGTAATTGGTTTAGGTGCGCCGCATAGGTCTGAAGCGATGTCTCTTGAGGGAGCTCTAAGTACTTTTGAAGCGGGCAATCAAGAAGTTTTTGCGTAAGAGAACTCGTCTTTTTTTGTTGCGTCAGCTGCTTCTTGTTCTTTCCCCCTGGCCTTTTTTTCCCCAGACGGCGTCCTTGGTGGGGTTGGCTTAGGTCAACAAGCTTGCCTCCCATCTTGAAAAAGACTTTATCTTGCATGGCATTACTTGTTTGATTGATTCCAAGGCCAATGCCAAGCACTACTAGTGCAATTAAAGTTTTGTACTTTGTTTCCATTATTATTCTCTTGGGATTTTTATACTAATATATTTTATAATTATTATATATAATAAAAATTATAACACTAATGTCAAAAAATACAAATTTCCTGCGATAAATAATCAAGACGATCGTTGGTTATTTCGTAATGCGCATAATGCGTGTGGGGTGTCGCAATGGGCTTTGTTTTTACGTGATTTTAGCGTGTATGGGTGAGCATTATGCCTTTGGTACCAGCTTGTGTGTGTGAGGGTGCCGGCGGATAGATTGCTTATAGGGAAGTTACTTCGAACGCAACCAGACGCCGTTCGCCCTGAGCCCCGCTCGTCCTGCCGTGCCCGCCATAGCCCGCTCATCCTGATTCGCCTTCGCTCCCGAGGAGCTTCGTCGTAATTCCAGCCCGAAGCAACGCCATAGCCCATCCATGGGCGACGGCGGGTGTCGAAGGACAGTTGCGAAGGCTGGGAGCCTGTCCCCTGTTCGCCAAGGCTACGGAGGGTAGACTCCGGATGCGAATATCAGGCGCGTGTGTTTTGAATTATGCGGCTGGTTCAGGTATACTGGAATTAAGAATAACGCTTTCATTACAAAATAATACTCTATAAACCTATGACCGATCCAATCGCCTACGGCAATTTATGTACCCTCTTTTATGACGCCACCAAGGGCTATGCACCAGAGCGTGAGCTTAACTTTTATGCGTCTTTTATCGAGCGCTATCCGGGCCGTGTCCTGGAGGCCATGTCTGGCTCTGGACGCCTACAAATCCCCCTTGTGTTGCGGGGTTACACCGTTGATGGTGTTGATACGTCTGATACCATGCTTGCAAGCTGCCGTGCGCGCTGCGCAGAGTTATGTCTTAAACCAGAACTTTATAATCAACCCCTACAAGAGCTTGCTCTACCTCATCGTTATGCAACGGTTACTATCGCCGTCGGGTCTTTTCAGCTTATTTATGACAGGATACAGGCGCTTGAGGCGCTTAAAAAAATACACGCCCATATGCACCCTACAGGGAGCAATTTATTAATCGATATTTTTACGCCAGATTTTGCAAACGGCGAAAAGCATTCGACGCGCATTGCGCGGCTTGATAACCAGCGGGTTATTCGTTTGCAAACGCGCGAAATATTTGATGAGCACGCGCGAATTGCTGATGCATTTTGTAATTATGAGTTAATTGTAAATGGCGTTCTCGAACAGCACGAGCACGAACTTATTCAGGTGACTTGGTATACTGACCAGGAGCTCAAGGAGCTCTTTAATGCTTCCGGCTTTACGATTGTCGCGATCCATGACGAACAATTCCGTGCTAGTGGGCCGTCTCGCATTGTGCAGGCGCAGCCACAGTAGATTTTGAGAGTTTTGCCTCTGTTCTCGCTCGTCCTAATTAAAATCAAAATAGCGTTGATTTATTTTTCAAATAGTTTATATTAATTTATGTATTCTAGATATAATTAAAAAATTATAATGCAAAAACCAATAATTGTAGGACGATAAATGTATGTATTTGATCACAAAAAAAATAACCTTGCTTGGGATGGTGCTTTTCTTGGGCACGGGGTCAATGCCACTTTTACAGGGAATGAATAAAACAACATTGATGCAAGAGAATGAGATACAAAGGAAACGTTTAGTATTTGATGCTGTGTCCCGGAATGATTTTGAGCAATTCAAAAAAATGGTCCGTGATCCCAATGAGCAAGATGATAAGAAGCGTACGCTTTTGCTCCTTGCGGTTCGGTATAGCCGTGTTGAAATGGTTAAATTTCTACTGGCCCCTACCTGGAAATATAAAGTTGATGTCAACTGTGCAGACGGCGAAGGCGCTTGCCCGCTAACTGTGGCTGTTCGGCAGGTATTGGATAAAGAAGGGGATATGAGCCTTGAAATTGTTAAGATGCTTGTTGGGCATGGTGCTGATATTAACGGGGGTAATGGTCCGCTAGCCAGCCCTCTCGAAATTGCCTGCACGGGTACGAATTTCGCGTTGGTGAACTATCTTGTTCGATCAGGGGCTAATATCAACGGAAAAGTCTCTTGGGATGGTTGTATACAGGGATTTTCCCCCATACACATGGCCTGTACCTATAGAAATTTTGCGATTATAAAGTATCTTGTCGAACACGGGGCCAATATTAATATGCAAAGTAAGAGAGGCCTTACTTGTTTGCACTTGCTTTACCTGCCCAAGGACGGTGACAATATTGCCCACACCTATGACATCATGCAATATCTTATCAAGAAGGGTGCTAACCCGGAAATAAAAGACCGTGCTGGCTTGCTTCCGGTGCAGTACGCTTCCAAACAGATTCTTAGTAAGCTTCTCGACTTTAAACAAGAACAAAAAAAAGAAAAGCCGCTCAATTATGTTATTGCACTTAACAGGGGCCTCGATGCACCAGGATTTGGATCCGAATTGCTGGCGGCGTATCGTGGATGGATGGGTGCAATAACCGAAGATATTGTTGATGCCATCACCAGCCAACAAATTATCGTACTCAGTACCTCCTTACTCCATGGTCTTTTGCTTTTTGCCGATGATCCATTGACAGAAGAGCGCGTCAAGTGGTGGCTGAAAAATGGAAAAACTCAAGAATTTAGAACCTTTGATGAGGCTCGTAATAACCTTCAAAAAGAGATTTTGCAATCTCAAAAAAAATTGAATCTTTGCAGACAGATGGCAAGAAATTCTCAGGAGAAGATGAAGTCTGGGAACAACGACCTAACACGCACCTTTAATGTGCGACAGTGTGAAAAGTATGACGCGGTAGCTCGTGTGCATGATCCTGAAACCATTAAAAATCAAGTTCTTACGACTTTAGAGAATGCCTACAATGCTTACTTGTCTGAAAAGGGCAATTATGTCGTTCTGATTCCCCGAAGGTTGGGATTTGCGCAGCTACCACTGTGCCGTTTGGCGGGTTTCCGGGACGAAGTTCTTAAGCTGGTGTATTCCGATACAATTTCCTTTGATAGTTTTCAAAAGACGATTGCTCGTTATGAAAAGGTTTGTATAGATGCCAGTGAGCTTGCAAATCTCTTTGATCCAACTAACAAAAGGCGTAAGAATATTGTCCTTACGGGGCACGGAAACCAATCTGTATTCGCGGGATTGGACGCGAATGGTACTCACGAAGTTCTTAATAAAATAAATGAGATAAATGGCGCATCTGTGTTGTTTAGTACTTGCTGTTTAGGTGGAAAGGTCATATTGGATCTGTTCAAGACAACGAAGACGTTTGATTTGCGCAAGATGAAGTACCCTATTATTGCTAGCGCTACATCAGAGAATTCCATTAATTCTACGATATTCTTCGAAAAGTATTTTTCTTATATGGATCTTTATATAACTAAAAACAGCCGTGGGGATCTTATACAAGCACTCAAGACATTGCATAGTCTGGATCCTAGCAAAGAAACACCTTCAATGTATGAACCGCGTGGGGTGGGCGCCTTTGAGCCTGTGGTGGTTGAGGAAAAAAAGGTAATAAACCTTTCGTATTTTACAGAGGAACAGTTGAGCCGGGAATCAGAATTAATTGTCGAGGACGGCAAATGTCTGCTGTATAATATTGCTCGCATTGGCATTCCGTTGAAGATTGGAAAATCTTCTCAGCTTGTTTCGGTGGCTAAGGGAGCTTTCATCCATCTGTTTACAGAGATTACGGCAAAGGATATGAGCTTGGTACAATGCATTAGTACGCTCGTCAGTACTATGACCTCATCAAAACGGCTGTATTTCGTTCAGAAACTTACTTGTAACGATGGCGAAATTAAGGGACTTGCCATTTTTGTGACGCCCAAGAAAGTCGAAGTAAGATGGCGGAATGACGCAAATATGCCGGAAAAATATCATTTATATTCAGTCGAGCACAGGGTAGAGGTTGGAATGGGCTTTACGAGTAACGATATAGCCACAGCCAAGAGTACTCGTTTGGAACATACAAATGGGCAAGCCTATGAAGACGGGGTCAAGGGCTGGATATCTGATTTAGAAAAAGGATCAAATATTGAACAAGTTCTCAAGGATGCTTCCCTGGGACGGGATAAGCTGCCAGCCCTGCTGGAAAATATACGCAGCATAGTTAGTCTCACAGGAACGGGAAAACGTCCTGTTGTGGATTATGGGGATCTATTGCTGGGTCTGCTATAGACCTCGTACTTTAAAAACAACTAACCCGGGGTACTCTCACTCGCAAGTCTATGAGCGGGAAGTTTGATGGGGCGCAGCCCCATCTCCCCAACTTCTGTACCCGTCCTTCGGCAGGCTTCCCCCTGCGCCAAGGCTCCGGAGGACAGGCAGGATGAGCGGGGGGACCGAGTTAAGCCCTGGTTGATTAGTTGTCTTTTGGGTAACAGCTCTATGGAGCTCGTACTTTAAAAGCAACTAACCCTGGGGCCTTGTATTTGTGAAAATATAGGCGGGGAGTTTGTGGGGCCGCAGGCCCCACGCCCAATTTCTATGCCCGCAGGGGGCCGAAGGCAGCTCCGAGCGATTGGTTGTTTTTTAGATAACAGCTCTATATATACTTTGACCAGAATGGGTCTTAAACGATAATTGAAGACAAAAAATATCCCGCGCGAGTCGAAGGTTTTCGATTCAGACGGGATACTTTTATGGAGGTTTAATTTTGGCGAGTGCTTTCTAAAATCTAAAAGTTCAAAGCCCTTATCTCGCTGTATAGTTTAATTATATAACAAAATAAAATAATTGCAAATATGTTTTGTTTGTTTTTTAAAAAACTTTTTTCTATGCGCTATTAACGCCCTGTTAAGGGCTTAATGGGGGGTGTTATCGCCATTGTCTTTGCGTGAGCTGTTTTTCTTGCAGACTTATCAGGAAGCTGCTTTAGAGAGGTTGGTTTGCTTTCGAGTATACAATAGAGGCAGGGGGCAGCGTGTTTTAGTTACACCTAAACTTGAGGACCACAAAACGAGCCTATGTAGTACGCAATCTCGGGCGGGATTTGAGTTGTTTTAGGATCGCGTGTTTTTGGCTTGCCCATCACGGCACAGAGCCTTGACGCCAACAGGTCCTTTCGCCTTTGCAGTTCCTGCTTGAGGGCGATTTCTGCTTCTTCACAGTTGTATTTTTCGGCCGTTTTAATAGTTTCCAAGA
>Ga0351960_1086_pt1 | contig 16695 bp, 13 predicted proteins | sample TotcelT113001M14_FD_205808 | JGI IMG/M metagenome (GOLD analysis project Ga0351960, IMG submission 205808) | Enriched cells from coal bed in the Powder River Basin, Montana, United States - Total cells T11 rep3 HSBNCT.T11.300.1.M14 ... | reverse complement strand
CGGAAGAACACGCTGGGTTTTTGAGATGGATGCAAGCTCTAAGTCTTCTCCCATTCCCTCTACTGAAATTCTCGTAATTGGAGACGATGAGGGCTATGTGTATGGAGTTGATTTTATTAAGGGTACTTCCTATTTTAAGAAATCTATCGAAAGTCCTGTTACTTCTCCGTTTGCTTACGGTTATTTTGACAAGCGAATGATGGTTGCTGGCACTGATACATCCTATACTGCCTTTGGTACATCAAATGGCAATCCAATGTGGTCATATAAAGTTGAAAGAGCTTCTGTGCCTCCAATAGGCGCTGGAGACAAAATATGGTTTCCTGGAGCCATGCATACGCTTCTAGCAGTAGATGCTTTTTCAGGTACAAAAGCATCTGAAATGAAGCTTGATTCCGATATTTCAACCGCTATGGCCATATCTAATGGCCGTATTGCTGTAGGCACCGAGAAAGGCAGTATCTATGTCTTTTGCCCCAGTGATAACGATTTTTCCATTGAAATGAAACCTGACATCGGAGTCATGACCCCTGGACAAATTTATAGTTTCCAGATTAATGTTTCAACTGACAAAGATTTTAATGATAATATAGCTTTTACTGTAGGAGGTTTTCCCTGTAGTTGCAAGGGCGTAGGACGGTATTTTGATCGCACTACCATCAATGGATCCGGAACCCTGAATCTTGTTATTGATACTACTGATGATGCTAGCCCTGAACGTTTTCGAGTTACTATCAGCGCATATTCTCAGAGCGGTATCAAGCGAGAAACTTCTTCTGTGCTTGTTATCCAACCCTCCCTCTCTATTAATATGCTTGAATTTGGACCAATTCAACCAGTTCAGGCGGGACAAGATTTTTCAGTTGACCTCCATATTAAGGACGCAGTAAATATTCGCTCTATATTAAGCAAAATTAAATACCCTTCCGATCAACTCTTTCTTCATCGTGCAGAGCCAGGATTGTTTTTTGGCGACGATGCTACTAAATATATATTCGACTGGCTCAACGATGACGAAACCGGAACTCTTCTAATTGGTCTTACCAAAAAAGATATAGGAGCTCCAGGTTCTGGTACGGTTGCCCGTTTATATTTTCGTGCCAAAAAACCTGCCGATATTGAGCTTTCTTTTGAGCAAACCTCTATCCGAGATTCGTTTCTTCAGGAAGTAGCCTTCCAAACAAAAAAACTCGAATTAGCCATAGTCCAAGGAAAACAAAAACTTATACAACTCGGCATTGCCAAGCCATACATAATCATCGATAATGCTGAATACAAATTAGATGCACCTCCGGTGATTCAACAAGGTCGTACTCTTGTTCCGATTCGACGGATTGCTGAAGAAATGGAAGCTGAGGTCGGTTGGGAAGCTATAGATCAACGAGTGACACTTAATCGCTTTGACAAAAAAATTGAATTATGGATTGGCCGACCCAGATGCAAGGTAAATGGCGTAGAAAAGGATCTTCCTTCGAATGTGTCTCCCGTAATCCTTCAACAACGAACTTTCCTCCCTCTTCGTTTTGTTGCTGAAGAGCTTGACGGAATTGTGGAATGGATTGCAGACACGCAAACCATAAAAATCCGCTACCCAGGATATTAAGCAAAGGAGATTAAAAAAATGAAAAGCAATTTAATGGAATGTGTTCCAAATATTTCTAATGGCTCAGACCCAGAGCTTATTGAATACTGCCTTGATGCTATACGACAAAATCCTTCCCTTAAGTTAATTGATTATTCTTCCGATTCAGATCATAATCGCACCGTAATTACCTTTGTAGGTGAAAGTGAAGCTCTTATTGAAGGGGCATTTGAACTTAGTAAAAGAGCTATACAAAAAATAGATTTGAATTTTCAAAAGGGTACGCATCCTCGTATGGGAGCTATCGACGTGATTCCTTTTGTTCCCCTTGGAAACACCTCCATACAGGAATGCATCAAGACCAGTGAAATTCTAGCAGAAAAAGTTGCTACGCATCTTAAACTTCCAGTGTATCTTTATGCTCTCTCTGCCAGGGCAGAAAACCGAAAAAAACTACCTTCCATTCGCAAGGGTGAATTCGAAGGTTTTGCAGAAAAAATCAAACTCCCCGAATGGACCCCTGATTTTGGTCCCTGCGAAAGACATTCGACTGCAGGAGTAGTAGCTATCGGTGCTCGAGAATTTTTAGTTGCATTTAATATTTATCTTCACACTCCTCATGAGTCTATTGCGGAACAAATAGCTAAAAATCTTCGCGAAAGTAGTGGAGGTCATCGTTTTCTTCAAGCAAAAGGCATGTTCATTGCAGAAAAAGGTTTAGCTCAAGTTTCCATGAATATTTTGGACTACAACAAACTGCCTATATACCGCGTTATTGAAATGGTTCGAATGGAAGCCAAACGATTTGGAGTTGCCATAGCAGAATCTGAATTGATAGGTCTTGCTCCTATGCAAGCCCTTTTGGATACTGCAGCCTACTATATGCAATTGCCATCCCTAAAACCAGAACAAATAGTAGAAACTAAAATATGGGAGTAATGTATGATGCAATCATCATACATTATGCAGAAATATTCCTAAAGGGTTCCTCGGTCAAGCGTCATTTTGAATTAATCTTACTTGAGAGAATTCGACAAAAGCTACTTTGGCTTGGATACACAGAATTTCAACTCTCTGTAAAGGATCATGCACTTTGGATCCATGGCCAGATTAGCCAGGATCATTACGCTTATCTAGCAAAAACTTTTGGAGTTCGGTATTTGTTACCCATCATTTATTGTAAAAACAGTCTGAATTCCATCAAAGAAGCTTCCAAACGTCTTCAAGAGCTTTCACAAAACCATGAATCTCCAAGTTCTTTTCGGGTGAAAGCAAAAAAAGAAAAAGGTTTGTCAATAGCCAGTAAAACCGTAGAGCTTGAAGTTTTGCATTTTTTTCCTCAATGGAAGCTCAGTCTCTCAAATCCTTCTCTGATTGTTCATGCAGTTTTAAAAAAAAGACATTCTTACCTTGGTTTTCAAAGATTTGATGGCCCAGGTGGCTTGCCCTATGGCGCTTCCGGAAAAGTGATTGCTTTGGTTTCCAAAGGTATAGATTCAACGGTAGCAGCTTGGATGATAGCAAAACGAGGCTGTGAATTAGTGCTTCTTCATTTTGGAGACAGCTCTATAGACAAAATTAGGGTATTGCTTGAATCCTATGCAGGCAAAAAAATTAAACTCATCCAACTTCCTCATCAAACTTATTTAAACCAGCTTAAAGATACCTATGCAGGCAAATATCTTTGTATTTTTTGCAAAGTTGGAATGTATTACGCTGCCCAATACTATGCCGAAAAAACCCATTCGCAAGCAATTGTAACTGGAGAGAATCTTGGTCAGGTTGCATCACAAACCCTGAACAATATGGTTTCGATGAGCAGTGTTGCTTCCATGCTTTTGCTTAGACCTCTTGTTGGTATGGATAAAGAAGCTATCATCAACCTAGCTAAACAAATAGGTTCTTTTGCTTTGTACATCAATCCCCAATGTGCCTTTGTCCCATCACATCCATCTACTGCTATTTCAAGCGAAAAATTATCAGGTCTCGTTCAATCTGAAGCTTTTACCAAGGCTTTGTGTGAATGGAAATTGCATTGGCCAGAATATGAAAAACAACCATAAAAAACTAATCTTTATTAGTCTGCTTTTCAGCCTCGCTGGAGTTTTGCTCCTTTACTTTCAAATAGACGATCTACCTATACAAAATATATTTTTTCCCTGGTTAATCCTTGCTTTGCTTGCTGTCACATTCTTTTGGATCAGTGAAGCTCTATGTCTTCGTTTTTTGTTGCAGGGCTTAAACTGCTATATTAGATTTCCGATTGCTTTGAGTTCTTCGCTAATGGGGTTTTTCTTTTCAGCCGTAACTCCATTTAGCATTGGTAGCGTTCCAGCACAACTGGTTTATCTGGAAAGCAAAGGGATCAGCCTTGATAAAGCAATACCCGCATTGATGATGAAAACGATGATTAATCTATTTATGCGCGGAGGTCTTTCACTTTTGTTGCTTTTGCTTTATCCTTCTCTTTTTTCTGGCAAGAATAGTGCTTTAGTGCAAATGGTATTAATCTTTTATGGTACCAGCATATTGTTTACTTATTTTATTGTTTTTCATAGTTCAAAACGTGCCATTAGATATAGGATAAATTTCGCTCAACTATGTTTGCGTTTGAGCAAAAAGATAGCATTCTTAAAAATACCCCTTAGCAAATTGAGTGAATCAATAGGGCAAATGCAGTATTCTTTACGTTCCTATTCTTCTAGAGGCTACTTACTGCCAAAAACAGGATCTATCATGCTACTTGGCTTTTCAATTCTAAGCACTGTTCCTTATTGGATTTTACTTGCTTTTAGTATTCATACTTCTCTTTCTTCCAGTGTTTTACTTCATTCCTCCTATTATTTGCTTCAACCCATTTTGCCTACTCCTGGAGGGAGTGGCTTGGCTGAAATGTCTTTTTCAGCAATAAGCAGGCAATACTTTGGACTTGCTTCCCTATGGCTTGTGATTCTTTGGCGAATATTTACTTATTTTCTTCCAATGGCTGTTGGCTTCATGTTTCTGCTTGTATCAATGGCTCGATCAAAAAAATAACCAATGAGTGGCTTTTTCCTTTAAAACTGAACCTGTTTCATTATTTTCTATATTTTATGTGAATTTGATTTTTGAAGAAGGAGAGTTGAAAATGAAAATAATGGCTGATCTAAAAAGAATCGTCGCCTTAGTTTTGACGAATCTTATGCTGCTTTCTCTAATACCTGTTTTTTTATCACAGGATGTACAGGCCTCTGAAGGCCTAAGAGTGAGCTATAGTCCTTACCCCCTGACTGCGGGATGTGTATCAGAATTAGTCGATCCTGCAAGTCCTTTTACTTTGTATGTTACAGATGGAAATGGTGAACCAGTCGATTTGACGATGGGTAATACCATTGATCATCGCACTGTATGGAATTATCTGTTCAAAGACCATCACCCTACCACTTTGGGTCAGTATTATTGGACTAGAACTGATTTACACAATGACGATGCTTCACGCCTTAGCAACAAGTCTTTATATGGATTTGAACCAATTACCATAGATTTTACTCAGGCCTCACAAGGTAAATACATTTTTAAAAACTTTGTTGCCAATGATGCTGGTTTCTTTTACATTACCGTCTATACTCCCGATCGTCGTAGGGCTGGTACCGTAAAAGTTGAAGTTGTACAACCCCAAGTATCTTATGAGATTATTAACACCGAAGATCCAGAACAACGTGTTTTTACAGTTCCAGGTGATCCCGATTTTATACTCACAGCAGCTGACAATCGTCTGTATAATATTACTGCCTATGCTTTTAATGCGCAAGGAATCCCTATTCGTGGTACGGATAAGGATGTAAATGTATGTTCAGGGCTTCGCGAATATGCTCGTTTTACTCCTTTCACTACACGACCCGCTAATTTTAATTTTACAAGAAAACCTGCTACCTATCGAGATTTATACCGAGCTAACTCCTCTTACCCTGATTTTTTAACCGATCAAGGTGGAAGATACTATCTCTATCTTGGAATAGACTATAATACCAATGGTGTTATCGATGTGCTTAACAAAGAAGCCCATTCAATTGGTGCTTTCAATGTACATGATATCGATGAACAAAAAAGAATCTATATAACAAATTATTATACCTATTACGTAAGCTCTAATATCCAATGGGAAAATGGTACATTTGCTACTGTTCCACAATTTGATATTTCCCCTCCTGAGATTGGTTGGGGTCTTGGTTCGATTTATAATAGCTCTCATGACGGAGGGTATCTTTTTGCCGATATCAATCGCGACGGAAAGCTTACTTATCGGGATTCTTTAATTTTCGATTCCATGGGTCGCTGTTCCTTTTATGTATTCTCAGACGATATCACTACTATCGGTGGTTTGGTAGCCTGTAACCCCTTTGGTGAAAGAGATGTAGCAGGAGGACCTCCATTATCTCAGAGTGGTCCACAAAATGCAGAAAGCAGATTTCGTCCGGATCATACCTTTTATTTAGATTTTGATGCGATAGCTCAAACTATCATTGGATCAGGAAAACCCGTTATTCGAGTATACAATCCTGGCACAGGACTTGAACTTACCAAAGAATACATTAATCCAAACAATTACGATCTGATTTATAGCGTTGAAAATCATTTACGCATTGTGTTGGAGCCAGCCGATCCTCGAGATTTAGCACTTTCGAAAGAAGGCATTATCAGTTTGCAGGGAGCCCAACACCAAAACTCCATCTATGGCAGACTTAATGCTGAAAAATTTGATGATACTACTGTTACCTCTGCAACCATGCATTTTACCCCCACTGGTGCAGGCGAGAGAATTGCCTGGATGGATTGCATTTTTGAAAACACTCAGGACTGGGCTCCACACCAATTCAAACTTGAAAAGCTTTTATATTTTGATTCACTCGGTGGAAGTGGATTAAAAGTAACTCCATCGACTATTTATGTTAAAGAAGACAATGAAGTTTTCATCCTTGTGACCGAAATAGGTACTGAAAGACCAGTGCCTAATGCTACTGTTAAGGCCTATGGCTGCGGTATTGATTATATCGGGAAAACGAATCAGGATGGTCGTATTAATACCATTATGCATCCTACTTCAACTGGTGAAATCGTCATAGATGTTTCTGTCGACAAAATGCTTCCTGGAAAATCCAGTATTCGAGTCGTAGAAAAAGAAAAAACTTTGTTTCTTGAGTTGGATCCTTTTAAAACTCCCACCAATGTCCGAGATATTATCATCTCAGGAAGAACTCTTCCTGAAGCAACGATAAGAGTTGACAATAAAACAGTACAGGTAAATTCAACAGGGGCTTTTTCTTTTCAATATCAGCTTACTGAAGGTAACAATTTTATACAAGTTATTGCTTCGCGCAAAGAAATTGAAATAAAAAAAGTTGCTGAAGTTTTTCTCGACACTCAGGGTCCTTCCATCATGCTCGATCCTTTCGAAAAGATTATAGATCAAGTAGAATTGTTAGTAACAGGAAGAGTTGAACCTGACGCCCGTGTTCGTATCAATGATCTTCCCGCTTTTGTTGTACATGATCTTTTTAAAGTCAAGGTACCTATTAAAAAAGGTTTAAACATTTTATATGTTGAAGCTTGGGATGCTCTTGGCAATAAATCTACCCTTAGCGTCGAAGTATATAATTATCAGCAAATTTTAATTGAATTAGTCATTGGTAAAGCTCAAGCCTTAGTAAACAATGAGCCTGTGAATCTGGATATTCCTCCGCTAATCATAGCCGGTAGGACTTTAGTACCTGTAAGATTTATTGCCGAAGCGTTTGGCTCAAAAGTCGAATGGGCCAATGATACCCAAACCATCACTATCGAATTAGACCAAACTACAATATTGCTACAGATAGGCAATCAAACTGCATTTATCAATGGAAAAGCTCATCTCCTAGATGCTCCTCCGATGATAATCAATAGCAGAACGATGGTCCCCATTCGTTTTATAGCTGAAGCTCTTGGAGCTACGGTAGAATGGGTAAAAGAAACTGAAAGCATTATTATTCGACGTTTGATCTGATTTAGATCAAAGAAACTATAATTTGATTTGAATACAAGGCTCCTTTTGGACTCAAAAGGAGCCTTGTATCTTTTATTTCCAAAAAACCTTTATCAACCCAGAACATTACCTTATCCTGATTTGAAACTTCGATATCTGTTAGACATATGCCTTCACTCAAGAGCCTTAAGCCCAACATAATCTTTTCTTTAACTTTCCTTTTTTTAGTGATTCTTTCTTTCCAAATAGTTGCTTTTTTCCCAGAAGAAATAAGCTTCTGATATCTTCCCAGTTGAATCGTATTCTTAGTTCTCCATGGAGGGATATAACCTATAGCTGCAACTCCCAGACCCAGGTAAGGATCACCTTTCCAGTAGTGCATATTATGTTTGCATTCAAACCCAGGACGACAAAAATTAGATATTTCATAATGTTTCCACCGAGAGTTATGTAAATACTGCATCCACTCTTCATAAAAACTTAAACTTGATAGTTCGTCTGGAAGCTTTACTGTTCCTTTCTCAATGGAAACCAGCATAGGCGACTTTGCTGAAAGATCCAGCAAATAGCATGAAAGATGAGTTAAAGGCAATTGATTTACCATTTTTTGGTTGATGCGCCATGTTTGGAGGTTTTCTCCTGGAAGCCCTGATATAAGATCAATGCTGATATTTCGAAAACCAGCCTTATATGCATTTTCAACAGCAAGAATGGCTTGCTTTTGATCATGGATGCGACCAGTACTTTTTAATACTTCAGTATCAAAGGATTGAACTCCAATGCTGATACGATTGATACCCATATTGGCGTATTCTTGAAGCTTGAGCAGACTAAGAGATTCAGGATTAGCTTCAATGCTGATTTCTGGCATATTGGGACAGGATAGTTCGGATAAAAAAAGCTCTAACAAAGGCCTGAAGCTTGATGGATCCAATAAGCTAGGTGTTCCGCCTCCGATAAAAAGCGTATCAAAGATAAGATCTTTGTTTTCTGAGAGATAAACCTGGTATTCTTGAAATACTAAGTTTAAATAGTTTTCGTTTGGCTTTTTCTCATATGAAACAAAATCACAGTAACTGCATTTTTTTTTGCAGAAAGGTACATGGAGATAGACTCCACCTAGGGACATTGTTGAAGCTTAAAAGCCTTCCATGTGTTTTGAAGGAGCATGGTAGTGGTAAGAGAACCAACTCCTCCTGGCACAGGGCTAATATATGAACACAATGGAGCTACAGAGTTAAAATCAACATCTCCCACCAACTTACCTTGGATAAAGTTGATTCCAATATCTACCACTACGGCTCCTGGTTTGACGAAACCTTGATCAATAAGTTTTGCTTGCCCTATTGCTACAAGTAAAATATCAGCCAACAATGTTTCGTTGGGGAGATAGCTGGTTTTGGAATGAGCAATGGTCACTGTGCAATTATGTTGTAATAACAGAAGGGATAGAGGTTTGCCAACGATATTGGATCGACCGATAACGACAGCTTTTTTTCCGCTGAGGGGTATTCCATAGCTTTCGAGCAAATGAATCACAGCCAGGGGGGTGGCAGGTGCGAACAAGGGGTTCCCACATAAAAGTTTTCCAAGATTTAATGGGTGCAAGCCGTCAACATCTTTGTTAGGATCTATTGAAGACACGATACGATCTTGATTTATGTTTTTGGGTAAAGGCATCTGAAGGATGATTCCATTGATTTCAGGATTTAAATTTGCTTCACTAATAGTCTCAAGCAAGCTACTTTCGGTACAATCAGCAGAAAGGGATATATGTTGAGAATAGATGCCAACTTCAGCACATGATTTTTCTTTGTTTTTAATATATGATAAGGCTTCAGAGCTTTCGCCGACCATAATCGATAGAAGGCAGGGCCTTTTTGGATAAACTTTTTGGATTTCTTTACTTAAGATGTCACGTAAAATTGCAGATTGATGTTTGCCGTCCAATAAAATCATGTCTAGCCTTCCTTTTGAATCTCTGCGCTAAGATACCTTAAAAACCCAAGCTCTTGAGGATGATTTGAGAGGAGAGCCAAGATCTTGTCGCAGTGTAATTGAATTTGAGAACAATGGTCCGGGAGTAGCGATAATATGCTGTGATACTTAAGACATAATAAAAGCCCATATTCTTTTGAAAAAGTAAAAATAAGCTCCCGTGAGAAATGAGTCGACCCAGAAAGCAATAAAAGACCAACCATGGCACAGAAAACCATAGCTCCATAGCGATGGGCTATATTGGTTTCAGCAATGGGGGGTAGTTGTTTTCGATTGTAATCGGTCTGATAGTGGGTGGCAATACTTTTTAGGGTTTCTTCCAGAAGTGTCTGGCATCGGTGATGTTGGTGCATTTTTGAAAATTCAATACCCCCCTGCACCAAATAAAGATCTGCATGCATCATAATGAGTTTAAAATGTTTTTGGTGCATATCTCCAACAAAGCTTCGATCAAAATATAGGGTAGATTTAAGTAAGAACATTACAAACAAAGCAAATTGTTTTATTTGATCATGGCTGATTTCTATTTGAGAAGAAGCATGGTACATCAATTGCAAGAGCGATTCAATGAAGGGCTCTGCGTCATTTAGCTCAAAACGCTCAGACAATGGAAATGAATTTTCGATTAAAATAAAACACTCCCACACTTCTTTTTTCCATTCAGAAAAGGAAGTGTGGGAGTGTTGGAAAAGCATTATGGCTTCAGCTTAACGCTTACGATATTGTCTAGCCTTACGAGCTCCCCTTAAACCTGCTTTAACTCGTTCTTTGACGCGAGCATCGCGAGTAAGAAAACCCTTGTCACGAAGAGATTGCTTGAAATTTGGATCAAATTCACTTAATGCTTTTGCAATAGCATGTCGCAGTGCATCTGTTTGAGAGGAGATGCCTCCTCCTAAAATACGAGCAGTAACGTCAAATTGTTTTGGTCGTTTTACGGTTTCGAAGGGCTCAGTAGAACGTAACTGCAACAACTGAGAAGGAAAATATACTTCAAAGGCTTTACCATTAACCCTAATGGAACCGGTACCGGGTTTGAGCATAATTCTGGCGATTGAAGTTTTGCGATATCCAGTGGCTAAAATTCCGGACATAAATTACACTCCTTGAATATTATGATTGACATCTAAGGGGATAGGGTTTTGGGCTGCATGGGGATGTCTGGTGCTAGCGTAAACATTTAGCTTTTTGAAACGTTTGCGGCCGAGGGGAGAATGTTTGATCATGCCCCAGACTGCCTTACGAAGCATGTATTCTGGTTTACGTTCTCGCATGCGGAACAAAGGAGTTTTTTTAAGGCCTCCAGCATATCCAGAATGGTTATAATAGATAAAATCTTTCTCTTTGTTGCCTGAAACTCGTACTTTTTCAGCATTAATAACAATCACAAAATCGCCTACATCAGCATTGGGAGTAAATTCAGGCTTATTTTTCCCTATAAGAATGGTCGCAATCTGATTGGCCAATCTGCCTAAAACTTGCTGATTAGCATCTATCAGATACCATTTCCGCTCAACTTCTTTTTCATTAAAAAAATGCGTATCCATTCAACAACCTCACATATTCATTAATTAAGACTCAAGAAAAAGAATATACCATTGCTTTGAATAAAGTCAACTTGTAGTACTGGCACAATCACTATATTCAAATATGTTACAATACTATATATAAGAATGATTTATTGACAATGCCATCTTGTTTAGTATAAGTATTGAAGTTATTGGGAATTACCCTTTCCTTAAGGAGGATGAAAGTGGAACTAAAAGAATTTAAAACGGAAAATTATCAGGCTCAAGCCGACGTCTTTTTTACAAAAGACGAAGTAAACGAGTACTTTCAAAATGCTTATCGAAGTTTTCTTCCCCTGGTTCAGGTACCTGGTTTTAGAAAAGGAAAGGTTCCTATGGATATTGCCAAACAATATCTAAACCAGGAAAAACTTTTAGAAGAAGTCATTGAAAAAATGGTATATAAAAGTATCGATATTTTAAATCAAAACAAAACAGAGCATGATTTTATTTATCCACCTTCTCTAAATTCTGAAATATGGCCAGTTGAAAATGAAGAATATACTATTAAAATGCTTGTCGATTTCTTTCCTGAGATCGATTTTACTTCTCTTGATTCATTAAATATTCCCATCGAAGTACCCAAAAGTAAAAACGATATAGAAAAAGAGCTTATAAATTCTTTATTGGATGCTAACGCCAGCTTTAAAGAAATTGAAGATCAGGCACAGATGGGCCACTATGCTTTTTTGGAATATAGTTATAATTTTGAGAGCGAACACCCAAAATTTTATCCTACTATGATAGAATTGGGCAAAAACCAGATTTTACCTGATATTGACCAGGAAATCATGCAAATGAAACCGGGAGATGAAAAAACCTTCACCCATACCCCTCCAGATCAGGATCCTATCTCCATTAAAATACGACTGACGGGCATCAAAGAGAAGCTGTTGCCAAGCCTCGAACAAACTTTATTGGACAACCTGAATATCAACAAAAGTATAGATGAGTACAAGGCTGAAGTTTCTGAGCAAGCAGAAAAAAGCTACAATGACTATGTTAAAGATGTAAAATGGGGTGCTTTTTTTGAAGAATGGTTCAAGGACCACACCATAGAACAACTGCCTTCAAGCATATTAGACCATTATATGGATCAAACCTTGAACATCTTCGAACAAGATCTTTCCGAATCCAAGCTTAGTCTGGAAGAATTTTATGCAAAATCTGGAAAAACTGAAGAAGAATTAATGGAGCAATTGAAACCAAAAGCTGTCAGTAGAGCCAATGTTGACCTCATCATCAGATCAATTTTACGACAAAATCCTGAATTGACTCCAAAAGAAAATGAAGTCGATGAAGAAACTCAACAATATTTGGGTAAATATAAAGATGGAGCATTAGACAAGAAAAAGGTAAGAGAGTATTGCGACTCTCTCATCAGAAGAAAAAATGCTCTAAATTGGCTTATGAGTAAAGTGAGTTTCACTGAAAAGAAATAGCGAGGTAAAATATGTCTCTTATTCCATGGGTAGTTGAGCAAACAGCTTTCGGAGAACGGCAGTACGATATTTACTCCCGACTCCTTAAAGATAGAATTGTATTTATTGGTGGTGATATGATTGACGACCATCTCTCCAACAGTATAGTAGCACAACTCCTTTTTCTATCCGCTGAAAATGATGCTGAAGACATCAAAATGTACATCAACAGCCCAGGAGGCATTGTTACAGCTGGTCTTGCCATTTACGACACCATGCAGTTTATAAAGCCAGACGTGTCAACTACCTGCATTGGTCAAGCTTCAAGTATGGGAGCTTTTTTACTGAGTTCCGGTACTAAAGGCAAGCGTTATGCTCTTCCTCATGCTCGAATCATGATACACCAACCGATGGGTGGAGCTCAAGGGCAGGCTACGGATGTCGAAATCCAAGCTCGAGAACTATTACGTACCAAAAAAACCCTTAACGATATCCTCGCTAAGCATACCGGACAAGCTATTGAAGTGGTCGAAAGAGACACTGAACGCGATTTTTTTATGTCTGCTCAGGAAGCTTTGGAGTACGGCATTATTGATAAAGTAATCGAAGGAGGCAAGTAAAGCAATCCAAAAAGATTTGCTTGAAAACACTGAATGACTTACAAAGAACAAGACAACAACGAACGAATAATCGATTTTAAAACTGCACCTTTAGTCCCAATCCGTAATGTAATTATTTTTCCTAACATCGTACAGCCCCTTACTGTGGGTCGTCCCCGATCCATTAATGCGATCGAAGCGGCTCTTCGAAAAGATCGATTTGTAGTTGTATCTACTCAAAAAAATGAATTTGTAGAAGACCCTGGTCCCTCTGATATGTATCCTGTAGGCGTAGGAGCTGAAGTTTTACAGGTCATCCGCCTTCCCGACTCCACCCTTAGAGTTATTATTGAAGGATTTACCCGTGTACGAGTCAAGCGCTTTATCGACATGGAACAACGTTATGAGGTAGATGTCGATACCTTGAGCACTACTTTGCATGAAGGGCCCTATATCCAAGCTTTATCTCGAGAGCTTATTGATTCCTTTGAGCAGTATTTTCAACTCAACAAACGCATGTCGCCCGAAAACTATGTGGATTTAGTCAATATACGCGATCTTGACCGTCTCACTGATCTGATTTCTTCTGCAGTCATTCTAAATGTCGAAGAAAAACAATCCCTTCTAGAAATACTAGACATAAAAGAACGTCTTCACAAGCTATTAGAGCTAATCAAGCGCGAAGTCAGCGTATTACAGCTTCAAGGTCAGATTGAATCTGAAGTTAAAAATAAATTCGACAAAACACAAAAGGAATATTACCTTCGAGAGCAATTGCGCGCCATACAAAAAGAACTGGGAGATTCAGAGAGCGAATACACCGAAGAAGTCAAAAAATATCGCGAAAAAATGGAAAGCCTTGAGCTTCCGGAAGATATCAAAAAAGTAGTCGAAGATGAATTGACACGATTGATGAAAATGCCCCCAATGATGGCTGAAGCCGGTGTAGTTCGAAACTATATCGAATGGGTTTTAGCTCTTCCCTGGAACAAAGAAACCCCAGATGCGCTTGATTTACAGCTTGCCAAAGAAATGCTTGATGAAGATCATTATGGATTGCAGGATGTCAAAGAGCGCATCCTCGAATACTTAGCCGTACGCAAGCTTTCCGAAAAAATAAAAGCTCCCATTCTTTGCCTGGTAGGACCGCCCGGTGTCGGAAAAACTTCCCTTGGAAAATCGGTAGCTCGAGCCATGGGAAGAAAATTCATACGAATGTCTTTAGGTGGCATTCGAGATGAAGCTGAAATCAGAGGACACCGTAGAACTTACGTTGGAGCCCTACCCGGTCGCATTATTCAAGGCATGAAAGAAGCTGCCACCAAAAATCCTATTTTCCTTTTGGATGAAATTGATAAAATTGGCACTGATTTCAGAGGCGACCCTTCTTCTGCTCTTCTTGAAGCTCTCGACCCAGAGCAAAACTTCGCCTTTTCAGACCATTTTCTAGAAGTTCCTTTTGATCTTTCCAAAGTCTTTTTTATCACTACCGCCAATGTTTCTCATACCATTCCTGCCGCACTGAAAGATCGCATGGAATTCATTAATTTATCCGGTTATACCGAAGACGAAAAGTTTAATATTGCTAAAAATTTCATCATCAAAAAACAATTAGCAGCCAATGGACTAAAGGATACTGACATTTCAATGCCCGACGAAACCATTCGCTCCATCATTAATCAATATACCTCAGAGGCGGGATTACGAAACCTCGAACGTCAAATAGCTAAAGTTTTCAGAAAAGTTGCTTTCAGCAAAGCCTCCAAACTTTCAAAATTTAGAAAAATGACCATCAAAAAAGATAAACTTATGGATTATCTCAAAGCTCCAGTTTTTCGACATGAAGTAGCTGGAGTAGAATATGATCCCGGCATGGTTACAGGTCTTTCAGTTACTCAGGTGGGCGGAGAAATACTCTTTATTGAAGCCATCAAAATGCCTGGAAAGGGCAACTTGATCCTTACTGGCCAGCTTGGAGACGTAATGAAAGAGAGTGCTACCGCTGCCATGAGTTATATTCGCAGTAGGGCCGACCAAATTAATTTAAATCCTGATTTTCAGGAGAAAATCGATATTCACATTCATGTACCAGAGGGTGCTATACCCAAAGATGGTCCTTCTGCAGGAATCGCTCTTTTTTCAGCTATTTGCTCCCTTTTGCTTGGCAAAAAAATAGCTGCAGATATTGCTATGACAGGTGAAATCACCTTAAAAGGCAGAGTTTTGCCTATTGGTGGATTGAAAGATAAACTGTTGGCAGCACACCGTGCTGGCATCAAACAAGTTATCATTCCTAAAGATAATGAAAAAGATATTATATACATCGACCAGGAAATTATCAGCAAACTTAAGATTCATTTCGTTTCTCACCTGGATGAGGTATTTGACTTATTACTACGCAAGGAGTAGTTTTTAATTTTGATATTATATGATAAAATATAACATATGGATGCTATAGGTAAAACCTTAAAGGAAAAGCGAATTGAAAAGGGTTTGACGATTGAAGATGTATCTGATTCCATCAAAATCAGAAGAAAATATCTTGAAGCCATAGAAAGTGGCAATTATAGCGAAATTCCAGACAAAGTTTATACCAAGAGTTTTTTAAAGATTTATGCTGAATATCTTGGCCTCGATCAGGTATATGTCCTAAAGCGCTACCTTGACGAGGTTTCTCAGGAAGAAAACGTATTAATACCGACCAAGACCGTCGGTGCTCAAAGCGAAAGAAATTACCGAAACGCAAAGGACAAAAACAACATTAAGTTTTTTACCTTTGTTTCCGTTGTGTTAGCCCTTTTACTCCTTACCTGGATTACAGTCAGCCTTGTTAAACGAAACAAGGTTGAGCCCACACTCCTCAATTCTCCTACTACCCAAGAGCCCATCTCATCAGAACTCACCACCGAAGCACCCTCCATACAGATTCCACCAAGCCCTCCAGCCCAGGAGCAAAGCCCTTCCTCTCCCACTCAGGTCCCGATTTCCCCCGAAAACATCGAACCACCCGACCAAAAACCCCCATTATCCTTCGACAAACTCGTCCTCTCCATCAACACCAAAGAAAAAGTATGGGTTAGCTACACTATGGATGACACAAAAAAAGAATCGTTTACATTGCCTGCCCAAACTACCCGCATTATCGAAGCCGAAAGAAAGATTTTTTTTCAAATTGGCAATGCGGGAGGATTGAATATAACTATCAATCAATTTGAATTGGGAATGATCGGAAAATCAGGTGAGGTGATGGATCTTGAGGTAATTCTTTCACCAGGTCAATCAATAAAGGTGAATGTGATTGCAAATGGAAAGATCATCGATACCAAAACCTATACCCCATAGCAAAGCCCCATTTAAAAAAGCCCTTGTTATTAATTTAGGCTGCCCCAAAAATCTTGTAGAAACTGAAAAAGTTTGCTTTTTGCTCAATTCTCATGGTATTTCAATAGTTTCTGAAAAAGATAATTATGATGCTGTGTTTATTAACACTTGCAGTTTTCTTAAAGCATCTAGAATAGAAACCCAGGAA
>Ga0351960_1081_pt1 | contig 17486 bp, 13 predicted proteins | sample TotcelT113001M14_FD_205808 | JGI IMG/M metagenome (GOLD analysis project Ga0351960, IMG submission 205808) | Enriched cells from coal bed in the Powder River Basin, Montana, United States - Total cells T11 rep3 HSBNCT.T11.300.1.M14 ... | reverse complement strand
GCCCTTCTTTTGCATCACCCTGAGATTGAGATACTGACTACTTACCTGGAAACTGTTGGAGATAGAGATCAAACCACCTCTTTACGTTCCCTAGACAAGACCGATTTCTTCACCAAAGAAATAGACCTGCTGCTTCAGGAAAAGAAAGCAAGGATCGGGATCCATTCGGCCAAAGACCTTCCAGATCCGCTCGCGGCTGGGTTAACTACCGTTGCCTTGACAACAGGATTGACCGGTGCAGATGCCCTGGTTATACGTCCGGGGTATTTATTTGAAGCACTTCCATCGGGATCGATCATAGCAACCTCTTCTATGCGCCGTGAGGAAACCGTTAAAAAACTGCGTCCGGATTTACGGTTTGTGGATATCCGTGGGACAATAGAGCAACGCCTGGCCAAATTGACATCCCAGGAGGTGGACGGCGTTGTAATCGCTGAAGCCGCGTTGCTGCGCTTAGCCTTTCACCATCTGAACAGGATCATCCTTCCAGGCGCAACGGTAGCCGGTCAAGGCCAGCTTGCAGTCGTAGCGCGTGCTGATGATCACGAAATGAAAGTGATATTCTCCTGTTTGGACTGCCGGATCCATCGATGAAAAAAGTTCTTTACACAGGGATCGAGAAGCCTGCACCAGTGTCCGGCATTGAATACATCCATTATCCACTTATTAGAATTGTACCTCGTCCATGGGGAGAACCTGCGATTCAAAAAGCTTTGGAGGAGTGGCCAGCCTTCACACATGTGGTATTCACAAGCAAAACAGCTGTAGACATCCTCTGTAAGTATCTTCAGGCAGATGGAATGTATTTCCAAGACTTTCCCTCAAAACAATATGTATCCGTAGGACAAGCGACAGCCCGTCGAATGAATGTGCATGGCGTGGTTGCCCCGCTAATAGCCCAGGAGGAAACTGCGGAGGGGATCATCAAAATACTGGAAAAGATGGATCTTACAAAGGCCTATCTTTTTTGGCCGCATTCGGCGATATCTCGGCCGGTATTGAGTGAATTTTTTCTGATGAATGGATATCGTTTTATGGAGTGCATTCTTTACGACACGCTTCCGAATAGAATGGTGGAGCTTCCTTCATGGGAAGGGATTGAAGAAATTGTGTTTACAAGTCCATCCACAGTCTTTGCATTTCTTGAGATATTCGGTGTTTTTCCTGAAGGAGTGGCTTTACGCTCTATTGGTCCTGTGACAGCAAACGTCCTTCAAGGTAAACTCTTCTACGTTTGAAGGTTCTTGTAACCGCTTCCCAATAGCATCTAAAAAGTGAAATAAGCCTTCGACGAAAGCTGATTCACAGCATTCTCCAATGCGTGGAGTTTTTCATAAGTGGTAATAATCTTGAATAATCTTTTTTAGTGTTTCGGAAAAAAAAGGAAGAACATCCTTAACTGTTTTCCAAACAACTGCATGATCGACATCAAAATAAGCATACCGATCATTTGTTTCCATGGAATTTCAGAAAACCGATCCTGGGTCTGCTGAGAAACTTTTCCGGCAGATTCACCTATTATTTCTAATTCTCTAAGAATTCCTGATAAAAGAAGTCTATCAGTATCTAGATCTTCTCGATTTTTTCCTTCTATAAATGATATACCGCACGCGGGTAGATTGTTAAACTTTCAGTGAAAAATTTTTGAAAATTTGGTGAATTAAATTTTGTAGCTGTGTATTTTGTATGGCACTGATTATTCCTGGTGACCACATGATACACGCGATTATTCCTCCTGAAGATGTAGAAAAAATCAATACTCAAAGATTCCTGTGCGATGATCCTATAATAAGTCGCCGTTTACATGTTCTTTTTCTGAAAAGTTTAAATGTTCCCCACCACCTGATATGCGAATATGTCGATATTACCCCACCTGCCCTAATCAAAGTGATTAGAAATTACATCCGGGGTGGGCTTGAAGAAGTGATGCGATTGAATTGGAAGCCTCGACATGCCGTATTAGATGATCACCGTGAAATAATCGAAAAGCATTTTAGGGAATATCCGCCAGAATCGGTAGCTGCTGCAAGAGTCGAAATCGAAAAGCTAACTGGTATCAAGAGAGGTAATACTCAAATACGAAATTTCCTCCTTAAAATTGGCATGAAGTCGAGAAAAGTAGCCGGAATTCCGTCGAAAGCTGATCCCGAAGAACAGGAAGAGTTTAAAAAAAAAGTCTGGAACCAGCCTTAGAGGAAGCTAAAGACGGCAAGGCTGCCGTGTATTTTGTCGATTCGGCTCATTTTGTTATGGGCGCTTTCTTGGCAACTCTATGGTCGTTTACACGAATATTTGTAAAAACATCAAGCGGTCGGAAACGGTTTAATGTTTTGGGTGCGTTGAATGCTGTCACGCTCGAACTCGTCACCGTAGTTAATGATAGCTATATTAATGCCTGGTCTGTGGCTGATCTTCTTCAGAAAATAAGAAATCTGCATCCTGGAGAAAAAATTGTTTTGATTCTTGACAATGCCAAATACCAGAAATGTCATGTTGTACAATGTGCAGCAAATATGTTGAATATACACTTGCTATATTTACCAGCATACTCACCGAATCTCAATTTGATAGAGAGGGTTTGGAAATTTATTAGGAAAAAAAGCCTGAACTGCAAATATTATGAAAATTTTGATTTGTTCAAATCGGGGATAGGAGAGTGCATTTCAAAATTCAAGAGTGAGTATAATGAGGAGTTAAAAACACTTTTGACGTGGTCATTTCAAACTTTTCCAAAGGAAGATATCCGTGAGAAAGCTGCATAAAAAAGTTTAACAAGCTAACCGCGTGCGGTATAAAATAGCATTCGTAGAATCCAACATATGTCGAAGTCTAACCAAATCTTTGTTAACCATAAATAGTCTTTGCGCTTGATAACACTTCAGAGCGAAAATAGGGGCTTAAGTCATTTGCAGTTTTTAGATCGACATTCCTGCCTACGATGGTACTAAGTTCAGATTCCATATCAACAAGATCAAATAAATTAGGAATATGCTCGACGTCAAAACTGACAAGAACATCTACATCACTTTTAGGACTGAAATGCGATGTCAAAATTGAACCAAATAAAGCAAGGCGAAGAATATGATGTTTTTTGCAAAACGCTCCAATTTTATCCTTACTCAAAGCAATAGCTGGCTCCATCAAAAAACCTCAGACGATTATGTTCATATAAGATCAATATAAACCATCGACTGATATTTTTAAAGCGACGAAGATCAAAATCCACAGTCTTTGCATTTCTTGAGATATTCGGTGTTTTTCCTGAAGGAGTAGCTTTACGCTCTATTGGTCCTGTGACAGCAAACGTCCTCCAAAATATATCTTCTAGCAGTTACGTTTGAAAAAAACCGATCCTGGATCTGCAGAAAAACTTTTTCCAGCAGCTTCCCCTATTATTTCTATTCTCGAAGAATTCCTGATAAAAGAAGTCTGTCCGCACCTAGATATTCTCGATTTTTTTCTTCAATGGTTTAAAAGATAGTTGAAATGTGCTGCTATGTGCCATTTTTTGTCAGTTCTCACCTGTCTAGTTCTTAAAATTTGCGTAATTTGGTATGATGTTAATTGAGGTGAAAGAATGGAAAAAGTAGACACAATTTCAAACATCAAAAAACGATCTTTACCCATTCTACGGCGTCATTCTGTCAAACGAGCTGCAATTTTTGGCTCATTTGCCCGCGGAGAGGCTAAAGCGAAAAGCGATGTTGATCTCCTTATTGAATATAAAGGAAAAAATAAAAGCCTTTTTGATCTTGTTGATCTTAAATCTGAATTGGAAAATTCTTTAGGAAGAAAGGTAGATATTGTTACTTATGGTTCGATCTATTGGAGAATACGCGAACGAATTCTTAGCGAGCAGGTTGTCATTTTGTGAAAAAAGATCCTATGGTATTTGTTGGTCACATTATTGAGTCGATAGAACTAATTGAGAGATACTCTGAAAAATTGACGGAAGAAACATTTAAAAAAGATCAAGGCATGCAAGATGCTATTATTCGTCGTCTTGAAATCATTGGTGAGGCAGTAAAGAATATTTCCTTAACCTTTAGAACAAAACACCCCGAGGTTCCTTGGAAACAAATGGCCGGAATGAGAGACATTTTGATTCATGAATACTTTGATGTGGATCTGTCTCTATACCTCGCGCGGTCTAAAACTTGAATTTTGAACAGCGCGAAAGCTCCCGCGGTTGAACGATCGAAAGCGACCCAATATTGTAATATGGGGTCGCTTTCGATCGATTCAACCCCGGGGCTTTGGCGTAGTTCAAAATTCAAGTTTTAGACCGCGCGAGGTATCACTTGGGCTGTTGTGAAGCGAGAGCTTCCTCTTATCAAAGAAAAGCTACAAAACTTGTTACGTTCATAATCATTTATACATCAAACAATTATTGCACCGGAGCCGGCCCAGAGAGGCTGTGAAAAAATTAGAATCCAGCCGATTTTGACGAGATTTTTTCGCAGATTTAAAACTACACCCCCTTCCTAAACGTCCCGCGTGCCGTTATGGAAGGGGGTGGAGTTTGAAAGATGCAAAAAAGATCGATAAAATCGGCTTGAATCTCTATTTTTTCACAGCCTCAGAGACCGTGCCAGGAGGATTTTGATACCAGCCCGGATCTGCATAACTGGACAAGCCCTCCCGAACTTTTAAAATGGTGAACATTCCCGACATTTCAATTATCCCAAACTGGCCGGGAACCCCCATGCGTAAATAATTCGAGGGCCCTTCTTTGTGGTGCGTCCCATGATGATCGAACATTTCTCCCATACCATTCGACCCCATAGCCATATACCCTGGAAACAATTTGCGAAGGATCTTTTCCGATTCTTTCTGGTTTGTTCCAATCATATTGGGAAGGTCATGCGCCATCCCGTTCATTGTATGATGCGCTTTGTGACAATGCAAAGCCCAGTCTCCAGGTTCATCTGCGGTGAATTCAATCTCCCGAGTCTCTCCCACTGGCACATTGACGGTGACAACTTCATAACAATGGGAAGAAGGCATCCTTCTAGCCCCTTTTGCAGTTATCTTGAAGATATACCCGTGCAGATGGATTGGATGACTGTTCATGCTGAGGTTGGCCAACCGGATCCTGACCTTTTCTCCTTTTTTTACAACCAAAGAATCCGTGCCCGGGAATACTTTGCTGTTGAAGGTAAAATAATTGAAGTCTTGCATGACCATAGGATTAGGAGTTGCAGCACCAATTGGAATCGACCACTCCATCAGAAAAATTGCAAAATCCCTATCTACCTTTTCTTCCTGGCTAACATTTTTTGGATGGATGATAAAAAATCCCATCATCCCTAAACCGAGCTGTGTCAACTCATCATAGTGAGAATGGTACATATAGGTGCCGCTTTGCCTCAGCGTGAACTCATATTTGTATGTTTCCCCTGGGGGGATGGGCGGTTGGTTTAAACCAGTGACCCCGTCCATTCCGTTTGGCAGCAAAATACCATGCCAATGCACAGTTGTAGGCTCCGGGAGAAGGTTTGTGACGAGGATCCTGACGCGATCGCCTTCCACCGCTTCAATCGTCGGCCCTGGGGTCTGGCCATTATATCCCCAGCAGTTGACAGTAAACCCGGGAGCAAACTCTCGTTTTACCGGTTCGGCAGTCAGATGAAAAACCTTGACCCCCTCTTCTATTCTCCAAGGCAAAGTACTGCCATTGGGTGTGATAACCGGAGTAAAAGCGGTCCGAGAATCTTCCTGTGCAGACACTAGAGAAAAGAAAACGCATAGGATTGCTGATAAATAGGTGAAGAATATCATCGTGTCTCACATCCTCCCGACTGATCATCTATTTGAGCAGGATTAAAATGCCCCCCTATATAACGGTCAAGTTCCACTTTAGCCAGCCAATAGTCCTTCAAGGCATTATTATAACCCATCAGAGCTTGCAGTTCCTGCTGTTTTCCTGCCAAGAGCTTGTACACATTCAATGCCATCGCATTGACATATGCCTGAGAAAGAAGCACGACCTGTTTGTGATGCGGCACTATTGTTTTTTTGTAATCCATAACCAGTTTTCTCTGAAGAAGCAATCTTTCGCGGACGGATCGGCCTTCCGCAACAATATTTCTCTTGAGAGATTCCCATCGATGGATGCTTTGTCTGAATAGCGCTTCAATCCGCAACCGATCCCCTTGTCCCGTGTTGAAAAAAGGAATGCCAAAGGATAAAGCCGGTCCGGTATTGCGTACCCCTTCGGCATCTTGGGCGGAAGAAACGCCTAAGCTAGCTTCCGTATAGGTCCACCATTGTTTTAACCCATACATGCGGGCAATGCGTTCGATTTCCCATCGGGCTATGGCTAGATCGAGTCTTTGTGAAAGGGCTATTTCCTCTATATCTTCCATGGAAAACTCTTCATCCAGGATTTCATCCAGCGCGGAATCAATCCTCCAGTTAACATCGTCACTTAGCCCGAGCAGCTTGTCTATCTTTTCACGCAAATGTATCAAGCGATTTTTAACGTCTGATAACTTAGCGTTCATTTCCAAATATTCGTTTGTTCGGTCGAGAAACTCTAGTTCATTAACCGTGCCGGCCGAGAATTGTTCCTGTGCTAGGAGATGCGAAGCCTTTGCAGCTTCGACAGCTTCTGCGAGTAGTTGGTAATTTGTTTGTTCCGCTTGAAAATGGATGAATGCCTCTTGAATATCAAATGCGAGTTCGAGAATGCCGTGGGCCACACGCAGTTGAATCTGTTGATAGTCAGCCTCTGCCAATTTTTTCCTGAGGGGCATGGAGATGATATCGATAAAACTTTGGAGAAGGGAGCATTCTATATCAGGGAAGACGTGTTTTTGATCTGAAAAACGGACCAGACCGCTAAATAGGGGATTTTTCAGAAGTCCAGCTTCTATTACATCGGCGTGTGCGATCCCTATTTCTTCGAATAGAGCTTGAATAGAAGGGTTATTGAATAGCCCAATTTGCACGGCAGAATCAATCGTCAAATTCGTATCAGGAACCAGCAATGATGTTTCAGACAACAAAGAATCAGCGGGTTCCCATTGAACGACTTTCTCGATCCGATCCTCAATGAATGCAGAGACAGTGGAATCGTCGGCGACGGGCAATCGATGCCCACAGCTGGATAAGGGCGTAAAAAGGAGTAATATAGATACAAGGTGAATCGGTGTCAGGTATATTCTAGAATGTGTCGATCTCATGATGGAGAAAATAACGACAGCAAGAAATAATAAAAAGAAAAAAATTGAAATTCGAGCAGATCTTGGTATTCTTTACCACAATGGACACAGCCGAAACAATAGGAGAACGATGTGAGGAGCACATAACCATGCAATCCTCACATACTTCCTGAGTGCTTAATTGAAATAAATTAAGCCTTCTTTCCTTCTTCCATCAACAAAAGCTGCTTTTCATTTTCTTTCCAGGCAGCATAGTTCGCAGAAATCTTTTCATAAGCTATTTGGCTTACTAATTGGCAACCCAAACCCACAAAATAGCTAGCGCTACCGGCAATGAAGAGTATCCCTGAGCCCATAAATCCTTCGAGCATAGAATTTAGTATTAAGCAATTATGCTGCACCTCTTCCAGTTTTTCAGGGCCAATTATAAATTGACCCAGAGCTAAGCCCGCAAAGAAAGTTGTAGTGCTTCCAACAATAATTAATGTGGTGAGCAACACATCTTTCGCGGCTTCTTTTCCTCGTTCTCGCAACCTAATAACTGCTTGGGCTGCTGAGCCTGCTATAGGAACTACGATAGTACTTCCAATGACTGTATCATGAATAAAATCTTGCAAACTACCAGGATAGAGCGATTTTGCATGCCATTCCTCCTCTTGAAGAGAAATCAAGTGCCCTAAAGAATAAGCTCCATAGCCCACCATGCCGATCAAGGCTGAAACCGAACCGATTTTCAGGACTTTGGGCATTACTTCTGAGAGAACATAACGCTGCATGGATTCACGAGGGGCAATTGCTTCAAAAACACGCGAACCAAGTCTTTGAATTTTGTAATTTAAAGGTGAAATCGTCTGTCTAATAGCCGTTTGACACCCATGTGTAAATTCAGTAAATCTTGCATAAATTCTTTGTCTTATTTCGATGCGACTACACATTTTCCTTCTCCCTTTCTTATGACTTTGGTCGACGACTATAAATAATCGATTCTTTCTTCTCAAGGCAGAAAAGCTTTGCTGCGGATGTCAAGTAGGACATGTTTTAGCTAGATCAAATAGAGAAAAACCGATAAAATCATACTCAATTCCTGAAAGTTTGCAGCAAAGAGGTGCTGGTTGAACCCCTTTGCGCCTTTGCGTTAAATTGATACAAGATTGGATCTTAATACAGTAGTATTAAAATCCCTCGGTAGTTCAGTAGCCATGTTATGTGAGGAAATTCAACGCAAAGACACAAAAACGCAAAGACGCAAAGGGGATTGAGTATATCAGCGCCTCTTTATACCAGCGCCTCTTTACGCCAGCGTCTCTTTGCTGCAAACTTTAGGAATAACCACGACCCATTTTCATCCTTACCTTGAGAGTCCATAATGCTTGAAGAAATCCAAAACGAATCTTTTGATGCGAGAGAGCTGCGAATCTTATCTTTTTGGAAAAATAACCGCATTTTCGAACGTTCTGTGGAAGAACGGAAACACCAGCCCTTGTTTTCCTTCTACGACGGCCCTCCTTTCGCCACAGGCCTTCCGCATTATGGACATTACCTTGCCGGAACTATCAAGGATGTCGTCTTGCGATTTAAAACCATGGAAGGTTACCACGTTCCCCGCCGCTTCGGTTGGGATTGCCATGGCCTTCCCATCGAACAGGAAATTGAAAAAGCCTTCAACCTTTCCGGAGCTACCTCCATTGAAGATTTCGGGGTCGCCAATTTCAATGAAGAATGCCGAAAAATTGTTCTCCGCTACACCGAAGAATGGAAATCTTTAGTCACAAGAATGGGCCGCTGGGTTGATTTCGACCATACCTATCGCACTATGGATATCACTTTCATGGAATCGGTCTGGTGGGTTTTCAAAGAACTCTATGAAAAAGGTCTTGTGTACGAAGGCTACAAAGTCATGCCCTTCTCCGCCAAATTAGGCACCCCTCTTTCCAACTTCGAGGCCGGTGAAAATTACAAAGATGTGGATGATCCCTCGTTGACAATTTCTTTTGCACTTGCTGATGAACCTAATACTTACATCCTGGCATGGACGACTACCCCTTGGACACTCGTTTCCAACCTAGCCTTAATGGCAGGCCCTGCTATCGACTACGTCAAAATCCGCGACCATGCCTCCGGCAAAAACTATATCCTGGCCAAAACAAGACTGCCGGCCTATTACAAAAATGAAGCCGATTACACAGTCGTCGCAGAATTCAAAGGCGAAGCGCTTTACAACCGCCACTATATTCCCTTGCTTCCATATTTTGCCGACAGAGCCACAAAAGGAGCCTTCCGCATCCTTCTTGAGGAATCCGTCACCGTCGAAGACGGCACAGGGATTGTTCACTGCGCTCCAGCCTTTGGAGAAGTCGACTTCTATGCCTGCCGCAAAGAAGGGATCGATCTGGTATGTCCAGTAGATTCCAATGGCAAGTTCACGCAAGAAATCCCCGAATATACGGGGCAATTCGTCAAGGATTGTGACAAAGAGATCATCCGCCGCTTAAAAAGCGAAGGCAAGGTCATTCACCAAGCCACGATCCGGCACCGTTATCCGTTTTGCTGGAGATCTGACACACCTCTTATCTATAAAGCCGTCACGACCTGGTTTGTGGCTGTGGAAAAAATCAAAGAGGCTTTATTGGAATCCAACGCGCAAATCCATTGGACACCCGAACACATAAAAAACGGACGCTTTGGTAAATGGCTGGAAAATGCCCGGGACTGGGCAATCAGCAGAAACCGATATTGGGGCACTCCGATTCCGATTTGGCGGGCCGCCGATGGAGAGCTGCTTGTACTGGGAAGCATAGCGGAGTTGGAATCGGCTACCGGCAAAAAAATCGACGACCTCCATCGCCATTTCCTCGATGACGTGCTGATTGTAAAAAATGGAAAAGAATATCATCGCATTCCGGAGGTTTTTGACTGCTGGTTCGAATCCGGATCTATGCCCTATGCCCAAAGCCATTACCCCTTCGAAAACAAAGAAGCTTTCGAACTCGGATTCCCGGCCGATTTCATCGGCGAAGGACTAGATCAAACGAGAGGCTGGTTTTATACACTCACCATTTTATCGACGGCTTTATTTCAAAGACCGGCCTTCAAGAATGTGGTTGTCAACGGCATCGTTTTGGCTGAAGACGGGACAAAGATGTCGAAAAGACTGAAAAACTACCCGGACCCAAGTCTGGTCGTGCATAAATATGGAGCAGACGCTGTTAGATTGTATATGATGCATAGTCCGGCGGTGCGTGCCGAGGATCTTTGTTTTACTGAGGCCGGAGTCGAACTTGTCCTGCGCCAAATTTTAATCCCCTTCTGGAATGCCTACAGTTTTTTTGTCACGTATGCCCGGATTTATCATTGGAAGCCGGAAGGAAAGGATTTCTATCCCGAGGCGCCAATAGACAGGTGGATCCTCTCCTTGCTGTATAAGCTCAATAAAGATGTGCGCGAAGGCATGGACCGTTACGATTTAAGCCTAGCCGTAGAGCCATTTGTTGGTTTTGTCGACCAATTGACTAATTGGTATATCCGTAGAAGCCGCCGCCGTTTCTGGGAAGAAGAAGATTCCCAAGACCGAAGACAAGCATTTGCTACTTTGCACCGTGTATTGATCGAATTGTCAAAAATTGCCGCGCCATTTGTCCCTTTCATTTGTGAAGCGATCTATGGAAATCTTAGAGACGCCGCCATGCCGGAATCGGTCCATCTATGCGACTATCCGGTTTATTATCCCGAGCATAGGGATTTGACCTTAGAAAAAGCCATGGCATTTGTCCAAACAACTGTCAGCTTGGGACATTCATTGCGCAAAGAACATAAATTGAAAGTGAGACAGCCTTTGCAGGCTGCCTATATTGCTTCCGAAAATCGCGAGATCATCGAATTCTTAAGGAATCAAAATTCATTGATCCTCGATGAATTAAATGTAAAGGAACTTGTATTCAGTAATGATGAGCATCAATTCGTAACTCTAAAAGCGAAGCCTAATTTCCGAGTTCTTGGAAAGAAAGTGGGTCGATTGATGAAAGCTGTTCAGCTTGCTATTGATGCTTTGGATCAATATCAACTAGAAGCGCTGCGATTGGGAAATCCTATCCAGTTGGTTGTCGAAAACGAGACCATCGTCTTAGTTCCCGAAGATCTAGAAGTAGAGAGGATCATTAAAGAAGGGGTGGTGGCTGCCAATGAAGGTGCTATAACCATTGCATTGGATACAACTTTAAACGATCAGTTGATGATGGAAGGACTAGCGCGCGAAATTGTCAATAAAATCAATTCCATGCGAAGGGAAGCCGGACTGGCGGTAACCGATCGGATTGACGTCAAGTTACAAACAACTGAACGTGTGCAAAGCTGTTTTTCCCTGTTTGGCGACTACATACGTGGCGAAATCTTGGCCGTGCAGATCGATTTTATAGATTGCGACGGAACGGAATGGGACCTCAATGGCGAACCAGCAAAGATTGCAGTGACAATGGCTCATTGACCGTGGCCGATATATACCTCGCGAGGTATAGCACTTTTCCTGACATTTTCAGGCTCTTTAAGGATACTTAATAGAGCCTTTGTTTGTCTGCTGAGGGGATGCGAGCGCGATCATTCAAATGCCAAGTTTTAGATCGGGCGAGGTAGACCTGGGTCGAAGAATTTTTGAAAGCTATCAATTTTTTCAGTGTCTGAAAATCATATTCTTACTATAAGTCATTTCAGTGTTGGTAAATACCACCAATGAAATTATGTCATTTTAAAGGTCTAGTGAGCATTTTTAATCAATTTCTTAAGATCTGCAGTCTATGCCTTCTATTGTTCGGCTGTATTCCTCAGCCTCAAAGTTTTGACTATAGGCACTTAATCGAATTACCTGAGAATATCTCTCAACAAATAGAACCGACTTTCAAGCATAATGAGATCCCTCCACAATTTACTCTGCAAGAAGCGATAAAAATAGCCCTTTCAGCTAACCCGCAAGTCGATGAAACTTTAGCAAGAATACGGCAGGCTGAAGCCGTTATAGGAGAAGTCAATGCCGAATTTCTGCCGGTTATCGCAACCCAAACCTCCTATGTTTATGCAGACGCCCCATCTGTCTATCTGTTTAAAAAAATTGATCAACGCACGTTTAAAAGCACAACCAACTTTAATTACCCAGGAATCATTTCTAATTTCGAGTCAGGCTTATCTATAGCTGCAAATATCTATAGAGGAGGACGAAGCATCTTAAATCGTTGGAAAGCAGAAACTGGAAAAGATATCAAATGCATAGATCATATGACTTTGAGAAATGTATTGACCTCTGCCGTTATAGAAGCCTATTACAATTGCTTAGCCCTATCAGAAGCGGTGGCTGTTATGAAAGTCGCAGAACAGATGATAAAACAAGAAGTCGAAATTGCCGATAACCAATTAGAAGAAGGAACTTTGATGAGATCAGACCTTCTGTTCCTCAAAGTCCGTCATGCGGAATCTAAAGAAGAAGTCATCAAAGCGCAAAATTCCTTACAATTGGCCTTTAGTTCCTTGGCAAACCTTTTAGGTGGAGATGCCGATACGAAAATCGACATCGTCGAAGAAATGGAAGATTGGATTCCTTTGCCGTCCAATTATGAAAGTGCCTTAGCCTTGGCATTAAGTGTAAGACCCGAACTTTTAGGGGCAAGAAAGCAGGTAGAAATGGCTGCCATAGATTTAGAAATTGCAAGACGTGATTTCCTTCCCACAGTCGATGTATTTGGAAAGGTTTACTGGGATGACCCGCATCTACAATATGCTGCTAAACGCACTAACTGGGAAACAGGCTTTGGATTAACTTGGTCCCTATACGATGGTAATAAGCGCTATTATTCCATAGAAAAATCCAACGAGATCCTTCAAGAACTACTCGCACAGGACCGTAAAACCACACTAGCCATACAACTCGATATAAAACAAGCCTTTCTTAATTATGAATCTGTCCAGGCACGAATTGCAGCTTCAGACATCTCCTTAGAACATGCGACAGAAAACTTGCGAGTCGTTAGAGAAGAGTATTTGGAAGGTGCTAGATCAGTCACAGATTACTTGGAAGCGGAAATTATGTATACTCAAACTCGCCTAAGAAAAATCCAGGCATTTTTTGATCTTAAAAAAGCAAAAGCTGCAATTGCTATGTCTGCCGGTTTGTTTTCTATTGTTATGAGGAATGAATGAAAAATTGGTTGTCACCCCAGAAAAGAGGCCCTTTACTTATTTTGACCGGAGTTTTAATCGTTCTAATAGGGATATCGGTATTTTATTATATCGGGGTCGCTAAGGAACAATTTCCAACCAACCAGCAAAATGTTCCACCAAAACATCTTACTATTGCAGAAAAACAAAAAGTTCCATTGTATGCTGTAGTGGTCGGGAATATTATGCCTTCTTTAAATAGTACTTTATCTGCGGAAATTCCTGCGCAGGTCAAAGAAGTCCTCGTCAAGCCTGGCGACAAAATTGAAAAAGATCAACTTTTATTAAAACTTGATGATAAACAATATGCTTTGGAACTTGAGCAAGCCCAAAGTGAATGGACCGCCACGAAAGCGAATTTCGATGAGGCTGACCGAAATTATCAACGAACCCAAAGACTGCTCGAGAAAATGGCTTCTACACAAGTAGCTGGGGAAAAAGCTCAAACAGCTTACGAAAATGCTCAATCCAAGCTTCAAACGGCAAGCAAAAATATTGAAAGATTAAAAATACGCTTGGAAAAAACAAACATACTTGCGCCATATACTGGACTGGTGGGAGAAAAATTTATTGATAGTGGTGATTATGTTATGCCAGGTACGCCGTTGTTTATCATTTATGGAGCAGAACCTTTTGAGATTGAAGCGAAAGTTCCGGAGAACTATATCTCTCTATTAAAGATCGGTGACGAAGTAAGTATAGATGTAGATGCATTTCATCTAAAAACAAAAGCAACGATTACCGAAATTATTCCTTATGGTGATTCTAAAAGTCATATTTTTATGGTCAAAGCTCGTTTGAAAAATCAAGCAGCGACTCTGCCAAAAGCATTTGGGAAAATGACTTTTCCTGTAGGAGAACAGGAAGCTGTACTCATTCCTGTAGACTATATTCAACGCTTTGGACAATTAGAAATTATTACCGTTCTGACCAATAATGTTTGGCAACGCCGTTATGTGAGGACAGGCCAGCGATTTAATAAAAAAATTATTATCTTATCTGGTTTAGAAGGAGGAGAAACAATAGGCCATGATTGACGGGAAAAAAGACGAGGAACAAGATCTCCCGAAAGGAATAATTGCCACAATCGTTAAAAGATCACTCGATTCCTTTTTGTCATTTTTATTGTTAATTATCGGTTTTTCCTTAGGCTTGGCAGCATTGTTATTGACGCCTGAGGAAGAGGAGCCGCAAATTGTGGTACCTATGGCGGACGTATATGTCAATGTACCTGGGTCGGATGCTAAAGAAGTGGAAAACCTCGTTAGTACCCCATTGGAACAACTTTTATGGCAAATCGACGGCGTCGAATATGTTTATTCCACTTCTATGGACAATCAAGCGGTTGTCACTGTCCGGTATTATGTAGGGGAAGATCGTCAAAAAGCTTTGGTCAACCTATATAACAAAATCAATTCGCACATCGATGAAGCTCCACCAATTGTAAAAAATTGGATTATAAAACCTATCGAAATCGATGATGTACCGATCGTTAATTTGACTTTTCACTCGGAAACCTATAAAGATGACCAGCTCAAACGCATCGTTGAAGAGATGCGCGCACACCTAGAAGAAGTAGAAAACATATCACGTACAATCATTGTGGGAGGAAGAGATGAGCAGTTACGAGTAGCCATCAACCCCAATTCTTTAAAGGCGCATAACCTTACACTTCTTGAAGTTGTGGAAAGCATCAGCACGGCGGACTCACTACTGACTTCCGGAAGTTTTGACCACGATAATCGCACATTCTTCCTGCGTGCGGGCCCTCAATTAAAACATCTTCAAGACGTTCAACAACTCGTTGTAGGCGTATTCGATAACAAACCGGTCTATCTGGCGGATGTAGCCGATATCTCGATTGAACCTCAAGAAGCAGAAAATTATTCACGCATACTTTATAAAACAGGGCACGATTTTCCAAAACAGGCTATCGCAGTAACAATCGGATTGGCAAAGAAAAAGGGAACTAATGCAGTTGTTGTTGCAGACGAGATCCTATCAAAAGTTGAGGAATTAAAAAAATCTGTTTTACCAAGTGAAGTAACCGTTACCGTAACCAGAAATTATGGTGACACAGCATATCAAAAAGTTAAAGAACTAATTAAAAGTTTATTCTATGGCATTGTGACTATAGTCGTGATATTGTTAATTTTTCTTGGATTGAGAGAAGGATTCATTGTAGCTCTTTCAGTCCCCTTCAGTTTTGCATTGGCATTATATACCAATTATCTATTTGGATATACGATCAATCGAGTAACTCTTTTTGCTCTCATCCTGACTTTAGGATTGGTTGTCGATGACCCTATTATTAATGTTGACAACATACAAAGACATTTATTCAAACGAAAACACTCTCGTTTCAAAGCCATTGTATTAGCCGTACAGGAAGTCTTACCTCCGGTGATCATTTCCACTTTGACTATTGTGGTTTCTTTTCTCCCTATGTTTTATATCACAGGCATGATGGGCCCTTATATGCGCCCTATGGCGATCAATGTTCCTCTAGCGGTTATATATTCAACAATTGCAGCTTTGACCATTGTCCCTTGGGCTGCTTACCATCTCCTTGAAGGACGAGAGCCTGATGTCGAAGTAAAAAAGAACACTCTAGCAGACAAACTCATGAACCTGTATACAGACTTTCTTCGCTTATTTCTTGAACACAAACGTTATCGTTGGGGACTTCTTGCCACAATTTTGGCATTAGTACTCTTATCAGGTCTCTTAGTTACCACGCATTTAGTACCTTTGAAGATGCTGCCATTCGATAATAAAAACGAACTGCAGCTCGTCATCGATATGCCGGAGGGAACAACGTTGGAATATACTGATGCCGTAGCGAGAGATTTTGAAAATTATTTGATTGAACAGCCAGAAGTAGAAAACCTGGTATCGTTTGTGGGCACACATAGTCCAATCGATTTTAATGGTTTGGTACGCCATTATTATTTTAGAAATCAACCAAACCAAGCAGACATTCGAATTAATTTAATTGATAAGACAATCAGAAAAGACCAAAGCCACGAAATTGCTTTAAGGATACGTCAGAACATTGACGAAATCGGCAAACGTAATAATGCCAAGTATTTCATCTTAGAATCTCCCCCAGGACCTCCAGTCGTTTCAACAATTGTGGCTGAAGTCTATGGTTCTCCCGGCGTTTCCTATGATCGCTTGATTGAAGGTGCTCATAATATAGCCGCTCGTTTAGATCAAATACCCGGGGCCGAAGATATTGACATCACTGCTAAAAAACCAGCTTCAGAATTTTTGTACAATCTAGATAAAGTTAAAAGTTCTATAGCAGGAATTCAGATGAAAGACGCCGCAGAAAGCCTAGATATTGCTATGCGCGGTAGACAGCCAACTATCTTGCATAAAGAATCAGAAAGGAAACCGATGCTTGTGGAGGTCCGCTTATCTGAAGCAGACCGTTCAAATAAAGAAATCATAGGAAACATAGGTATAAAATCAAAAAAAGGAGATCTAGTCACATTGAATGAATTAGGAGTTTTTGATCTCAAGACCCGAAGCATACCCATCTATCATAAAAATCTCAGAAAAATAGTCTATGTATTTGCAGAAACTATTGGGAGGACTCCTGCTGAAATTGTATTGGATTTAAATAACACTCTTAGAGAAAACCCTCTATCAAAAGATTTGTCGGTTGATCTAGCAGGTGAGGGTGAATGGTTCATTACCTTAAAGGTATTCAGGGATCTTGGAATCGCCTTTGGAGCTGCATTATTAGGAATTTATTTGATCCTTGCCATACAAACAAATTCTTTGGTTCTTCCTTTAGTACAAATGAGCGCCATTCCATTGACGATCATTGGTGTTTTACCAGGCTTCTTTTTATTGAACTTCTTGACTAAAAATACGATTAATGGGTACGAAAACCCCGTGTTTTTCACAGCAACTGCCATGATAGGGTTAATAGCATTAGGGGGAATTGTTATCCGCAACTCGAGTGTATTGATCAGTTTTATTCAAGATAAGATAGCACAAGGGATTTCCATGAAAGAGGCTATTTTAGAAAGCGGAGTAGTGCGCATGCGTCCAATTATATTGACTGCTTTGACAACCGCCATAGGAGTTTGGCCCATTACTTTAGATCCT
>Ga0351960_1079_pt1 | contig 18086 bp, 13 predicted proteins | sample TotcelT113001M14_FD_205808 | JGI IMG/M metagenome (GOLD analysis project Ga0351960, IMG submission 205808) | Enriched cells from coal bed in the Powder River Basin, Montana, United States - Total cells T11 rep3 HSBNCT.T11.300.1.M14 ... | reverse complement strand
TTGACAGAAGCAGGGAGAAAGGAACAATTCCTCCGTTTTGCCAAACATACAGCTGCTCGCCTTGCCGTCGAAGAGGATTTCTTGGACCTCCTATCGATCTGCGAAGACTTTTTCCACCGGCTCGATCTAGAGCCTCAGGAAATCGCTATTCAAAAAATTATTAATGAGCGCCCGCATAAGTCCTCCGAGGAGAAAATTAAACCTCAAGATCCAGATCTTTTGCGGCTTATCAAGCTTTTATGACAAAATTCTGAATCCTTGACTTTAATGCCGAAAAAGTAGATACCATAAGCATCCAAAACACAACCTATTGTAGCCCTTCACGTCCAGGGATACTACATCTTGTGTCTTGAAGTAACCAACACATTCATGGGAGATTTGAGCATGACGAAACCTACAGCACGGGCAATGGCTACAGCTTTGCGCACCTATCATCGTCCAATTCGAGAAGGTGACACTTTGCTGGAAAGCTGGGAACAAGTGGTAGAAAGGGTTGTTTCTCATCAGCGCTGGCTATGGGAACGCGCACTTTCACGTTCGCTGAACGAAAGGGAAGAGCACGAACTTGAAGAGCTTCGCCGATTGATCCTTAACCGCTGCATAGCGCCGGCAGGCCGTACTCTATGGCTTGGGGGCACCGAACTAAGCCGGAAAAGGGAATCGAGCATGTTCAATTGTTCTTACACTCATGTAGAAACTGTTTATGACGTGGTAGACGTCTTATGGCTTCTTTTGCAGGGATGCGGCGTTGGATTCCGGCCGATTACAGGCACGTTGAATGGCTTCCGCCGTCCGCTTCAGGAAATCCGGGTCATCCGTTCGAACAGAACGGAAAAAGGGGGCTATGAACATAACGTCGAAACGTACAATCCGGAAACCCAAACCTGGACAATCCGTGTAGGTGACTCCGCCATTGCATGGGCTAAGGCTGTAGGCAAGCTGGTAGCGGGAAAATTCCCAGCCCGGACATTGGTCCTCGACTTCTCCGAGATCCGGCCAGCAGGTGCGCGATTGAAGGGTTATGGATGGATTTCTTCCGGCGACGAACAAATCGCCAAGGCGTTCAAGGCTATAGCAAAAATTTTGTCGGACCGTGCAGACCAGTTATTGACAAGGATCGATATCCTGGACATCGTCAACTGGCTGGGCACAATTCTATCTAGCCGCAGGTCCGCTCAAATAGCTCTTTTCGAATACGGACAGCCGGAATGGGAAGAATTCGCGGTAGCAAAAAAAGAATGGTGGCTGAAAGGAAACACACAGAGGCAGCAATCAAACAATAGCTTGTTATTCCATACAAAACCTTCAAAAGATGAACTGGAAAAACTTTTCCAACTGATCTTGGATTCCGGAGGATCAGAGCCGGGTTTCATCAACGCGGAAGAAGCTGAAAGACGAGCCCCTTGGTTTAAAGGCTGCAATCCCTGTGTAGAAATTTTACTGGGGAACAAAAGCTTCTGCAATTTGACCGAGGTCAATGTCCTTGCCTTCAAAGGCGATAAAGTTGGTTTGGAAAGAGCCTTATGCTTAGCTGGGAGAATGAACTATCGGCAGACTATGGTAAACTTGCGGGATGAAATTCTGCAGGAAGCCTGGCATTTGAACAATGACTTTCTCCACTTGTGCGGCGTGGGGCTGACAGGGATCAGGGCCCGTCCCGATTTAACAGCTTATGATTACAAGAGGATGCGCAACATAACCGTCAGCGCAGCCTACAGCATGGCAAATGAGTTGAATGCACCGCTGCCGAAGAATGTAACCTGCATTAAACCTAGCGGAACAGTCAGCAAGATCATGGGATCGGAAACATGGGGCGAGGTTCCGGAAGGGATTCACTTGCCGCTTGGTAAATATATTTTTAATAATATTACCTACTCCAAACATGATCCACTGGTCGAAAGATTCAGAGCAGCCGGCTATCAGGTCACGGAAAAGCCATATGAACCTGAATCTGTCCTTGTTAAATTCCCGGTCAAGTATGATAATATCCCATTTACAAGAACGACGGTGACAAGGAAGAATGGAAAAGTTGAAGAAGTGGAAGTCAATGGAGACTCTGCTATTCAACAGTTGGAATGGTATCGCCTTTTGCAAGAAACATGGTGCGAACAAAACGTGTCGAATACCATCTCTTACGATCCTTCTGAGGTTCCTGCAATTATCAATTGGCTGCAGGAAAACTGGGATACCTATGTAGGTGTATCTTTCTTGTTCCGCAATGACCCGACAAAGAATGCTGAAGACTTGGGTTATGCCTATCTTCCGCAAGAAGTTGTCACACAAAAGATTTTTGCGGAATATGCAGCGAAGTTGAAGCCTATCGATTACACCGGCATTGAGATGCGTGACGAAGAACTTTCGGAAGCATGCTTGACAGGTGCATGTCCTGTGCGTTGATAGAAAACTAAAAGGCATAAGAGAGTTCTCTCTTATGCTCTTTTTGAAAGATAGACGGTTTATGCAAGAAATAAGAAAACGGCTAGAAAATTTTATCAGCGATCCGGATGTTCTGGTCAAAATAGATGGGTTCATCATCATCTTGAAGAAGTATTTTTCTTTCAACGAAACTGCTTATGATCAAATTCAAGAAGCTCTCATTTTCTCGGCACAGAAACATCAGCATCAAACGAGAAGAAATCGAAAGACTCCCTATATTGTTCATCCCATAGGAGTGGCTTGCCAGCTCTTAGAAACAGGGAACGTTCGGGATCCAGAAGTCCTTATCGCCGCATTACTCCATGATACTGTAGAAGACACCCACACTACACTGGACGAAATCCGGGCGATTTTTGGAGAACAAGTCGCCTCTTTTGTTGCGGAAGTCTCCGACGATAAATCTTTGCCAAAAGCAAGGCGTAAAGAACTGCAGATTGAAAAAGCCCCGTATAAAACGCATGGCGCTGCGCAGATTAAGCTGGCGGATGCTTTGTGTAATCTTATTGACTTGACCGAAGAACCTCCCTTCAATTGGAGCCAAACGAGAAAAGAAAATTATTGTCGTTGGGCACAATCAGTAACAAATAGCTTACCTAAAGTAAACCTTCCATTAAAACAAAAAGTCGACGAAGCGATTTCCCGGTTCTGGGAATCCCATCATTGATCAAATTCCACATGACTATATGAATTCTTTATCACGTTTAGAACTGAAAAATGCTCATTGCTTAACCGAAGAAGATCTGCGTAGCAATCCCATGAACATCAGCAACACCACGCTGAATGCGCATATCGAAATCATCACGGGCCAGCTGGCAAAAATCTGTTCCTCCATTACCTCACCGACAATCACCAGTTTATGTACTTTGGTGCGACACTTGAAATCCAATCGCGTCATTTGTATTCAAGGAGGTGAAGATGCTTTGCAAGTCGGCGGCCTAAAATTGCAGTTTTGCCATGGTCTGGACATTGTGGCGCAGAGAGATAAAATAATTGCTTACGTATCACCGTTGACTTATTTTCTCACATATGTCCCCTTGATCGCAAAAGGACGTGATCTGAAAGTTTTACAAAACATACAAATTCTATTCGATTGTAAAAACGATTATAAACCTTTTGTTCAGAATATCGCTGAGATATGCATGGAGCGGAATAATGATCATACATCCGCAATGATCGACCGACGCATAAACATGATCAAAAGTGTAAACAAGAACCGTTATGTTCCCCTCACTCACGACATAATAGAAATTACAACTTCAGAAGCAAGGACAGTTAAGATCTTTCAAGAGGTTGCCGGACAAAATTACTTCGAGGCTTATGCTCAATTAAATTTTCTAGCTACCCATGAAAACAGACTTCGCATGGGAGAAGATCTCCTTCAAGCAGTTTCATGGCTGCATAAAAACAATATCGTGCATAGGGACATAAAAATCGAAAATGTTTTGACTATAGAATTCAATGTGGGAAATGACATACATGCCCATCTCTTATTATCTGATTTTGAAGGATCTGTTAATCTTAACGACACCAGTAACAACATAATGTCATTTTTTGGATCTATTCCTTACCTTGCCCCAGAAATGCTTTTCATGGCGGATTCCACTTTGGCAGCTAAATATTTCCCGGCTGTCGACATCAAAAAATTGATAGGAAAGCCTTTGGATGCATATGGTGTGGGAACAGTTTTTTATTTTCTCAATTCAACTAAGCTGCCGTCTTATTTCAAAAATTGCCAAATAACAACAAACTTTTTACGCTATGCCTTAACAATTAAAAACGATCCTACAAGGGAACAAGAATTTCTGGTTTACCAAAATAAATTTCACATGCTTTACGATAAATGGTTTGCAGAATTGAAAACAATGTCGGAAAAAAATATAAACAGTCCGGTTGACAGTCTATCGAAAGTAACGGCCAGGCTCCTTAATCCCGATCCCACAAAACGTATGACCATTGAAGAAGCATTGAAAATTATCCGAGAGATCCGAGAAAAGCAGTTAAGGGTAAAGTATTCGCAAAGAGGTCTGAGGAACATATCCTAGAAGGCCATCCGGGGTCAGAACTTTAATCCAGAGCCCGTCAGAGCTCGTAGAGATTACTTGGATTTTCATCCCCCCCGACAACAGTTTTTCTGTGACTTTGGCATATTGTTCCCCTGCATCTCTATATAAAGAAGAGGATTTGACCATTACTCCTTCCACAGGCGAGAGATAGCGGCTGTAGAAAAGGCTGCCTAAAAGAATGACTGCACACAGAACGCAAAATGCAATAACAGTCTTTAATACCTTAGCCTGGGTCCAGAGAAACAAAGAGCTAAAAAATAACAGAAAGATGCCAAAAATGGCGGACAACTGCAACCGTTCCGGCAATGAAAGGCGGCTGTGAAAAAATAGAGCAGCCCTTACAGGATCCTCCTCGGGCAAAGGAGGCAGGTGAAGCTTATCCAATGCTATTGATAGATTGTGATGGACTGTGTCATTGCGAGGCATTAGACGGTCCGCCTGATAATAATAGAAGATAGACCAGGGATAGGCTCCAAGCTGGAAATAGGTATTTCCGATATCATAATATAACTTACCTGTCCCGAACTCAGGACGATAAACGGATTCCAAAGCCGTCAGGATAGATAACGATTGGTTAAAAGCTTTTTCACGCTCTCCTACGGACACGGCGATCTCTCCTTTCTTGTAAAGATCGATCGCCCCCTTTAATTTTGCTTCTTCATTATAGCGAGCGAGATAAAAATATCCGATACCGCCAATGAATACCGCAAGAGAAAGGATAGCGGTGAGTCCATAAGCATTTCCAAAAATATTTTTCACAATATCCCGTCCCTTAAGCTTTATTAAATTCGATAAAACAATTGTTCAGCCTCATCCAAAATTTCTTGGCCCAGAGAACCTCCTCGTCCAGAATACCTCATCTCATCCACTCGGTTCAGAAAATTCCTGACTTCTCCAGCAATTCCATCTTTAGGAAGACTTTGGAAAGACGTTTTTCCGAGCTTCTCCTCTCCGATCACCCCTCGTTCAGCCAATCTCATGAGGAACATTTGTTGGATCAAGCGATAGAACTCTGCCGAATCAAGCTGACTCTCACGCCACTGGGAATATATCTCTTCGCTTTTTATCGCCTTTTCTTCCTGTTTCTCTTCCGATAATAATTTCTTCCAACCAACTTGCAACAGGAAAGCAGCCGTTCCAAACGGGATCCACAAAAGCGCCCACCAGTTTCCTAATGGCAGATCATACAAATCGGACATCGAAAGTTGCATAACTCCTTCAATTTCAATGGCTTGCGTTTTCGAAGAAAAAGAAGGCTGTTCCCTTTGCGGAGCCGCAGGAGGAGGTGAGGGCGGTGGTGCTAAAGCCTCGGACGCTGCAGCTTTCACTTGTATGGGAATCGGCTCGCTTTGCAAACGTTTGTAAGTCTTAGCATCCGGATCAAACCACGAAAATTCCAAAGAAGGAATTGCTTTTACGGCATCAGTAAGCGGACGCAATTGTGCAACAAAAGAAAGTGTAGAACCTTTGACCACACCTGCTGGAGGGAGATCGCTAACGCTGAAGATTCCGCTATAACCTGGCTGGCAGCAAAGACTCGGGAGAGGAACATTTTCAAGGTGACCGGAACCCGTGATATCGATTTGCAAAGACAATTGATCGCCTACGCGAACGGAAGCAGGGGACAACAATTTCATGGAAAAAGCTGTGAATTTTCCTACGGCGCCATTAAACGAAGCGGGCTTACCTTCAGCAGGAAAGGGAAGTACAGTGACTGATATAGCCGGAGCTTCGCCTAAAAGCTTAGGTTTAAAGTATTCTCTCCCACCCACAGTATCCTGTCGATAAACATATCCTTCAATGATCGAAGGACCATACGAATAAACACCAGGGGCGATGGCTTCAACCTCTTGCGTAATTTCTTGAATGCTGATCGGGCCTTTATCAAAAGAACGGATATCTTTTTCTCCAATTTTTCGAAATCCTGGAGCCTCCAGCATCGGCAGCACTTCTCTAGTTAATTCGATGTTATCATTAAAGGTATAGCGATAAAGGAAACGCACTCTTTGAGTCGGGTAAAGCACGGAAGGGCCATCAATGACTGCTTCCAAACCCAGAAAGGCCTTCCCTTTGGCAGTCTCTTCGCCGCCCATTTCCGTTACTTCGTATGTAGAAGGAGCCGATAGAGCTTCCTTTCCACCCACTTTCACTCGTATTTCCGGTAAGAGCTGTAAGCCTTTTGGACCCGGGTCCATAACGAAACTATAGATCGAAATCAGTAGAGAGTTGCCAGGCCTTACTCTCGTTTCCTGCACTAAATCGACTTTGAGAGGCACATTGCCCATCCGAAAACTATTGATATCAACCTTGTCATTTTCATCATGGGAAATCGTGATGGTGCCTTTGGCTTTTCGTCCTGCTAAGACTTTACTGTCATCAATGGATGCATTCACTTTCATGTCCTGGCAGAAGACTGCTCCCGGAATGAGCACAAGCCCTATAATAAGAAGCAACAGCCTGGCGGTCACCATGGTTTTGCTCCTTGCTTTATGGGCGCGGAATTTTTCTTACCCCGGTCTTGCTGGTCCATTTCCTGTAAATATTGCAGTACATCTTCAAAAGATGGCGTCTGTTCATTTTTCTTAGAAGGCAGTTGCTGGGGTTTACGGGATTCCATTTTTTTTGTACCTTCAGACGATTGCCCTCCACCACTAGTATAACAGCCATTTGTGCCGGTCGGAGGCTCTTGCATTTTAGCCAGAGCCTGCTCCCACAATTTTACAGCAGTTTCTTGCAGAGGGATCGCATACGAACTTCTCAACGAAGCGGCCTTCATCAATTCCGCGGCTTGTTTTGCAGCTGAATAGCCTTTATGGAATAGGGGAAGAGCCTCTTTCCAAGGATGGGATTGACAACGATGGTCTGGCGGCGTGAGAGGCGGAGGGCTTTGAAAAACCTCGTGTTGATTGGCCAACACTGCCGGAATAAATTCATTGGAAACCGCAAGGACTTTTTCCTGGACTGCCAAGGTCAAAGCCGCGAGAGTTGAGTCCTTTTCATCAGTCACAGAGATCCGCTGCCAAAGTCGATCCAAAGATAATGCATTTTGCTGCACAAGCAGCAAATACCTTAACAAATCTACCGGCGATTGTGAATGATCGATTTTCCAGAGAAACTGTTCCAGGACCTCTAGTCCATTTGTCAGATAAAATCTTGCTGCAAGCCGTTTCGACTCATCCAAGGCATGGAGGCTTTTTTCGATGAAGGCGTTGGTCTTGTCCAGCATTTGCTTCCACTCGGCTTTATTTTTCCCGGCATCAATTTGCGAGGTCTCGATTGTTTGCATCCATTCACTTTGCAAGGAACGCAAAGTTGTTTCCTGCAACGGATTTTCCGCCAATGCTAATTGAAGTGATTCATGCAGTCGCTGGGCTAATTCTTTTAAAGGATCTCCCCCCAGCAAAAGTCTAAGAAGTTGACGCAATGAGGATTCCATTTTTTTCCATGAGAGGAGAGCTTCTGCTATTTCTCCGGATTGCAACTGCTTGCCGGCTTCAGTAAAAAACGATTCTGCAGATAAAAAAAGCTCCCTTTCCTTCGAGGTATAGATGGCTTTTTCTAACCCCTGCTCTAAATTTATTTTGGCATTTTTCCAAGCAGGCACCCAGCTTTTTGCTTCCTCGTAAAATACCCCTACATACTCTTTACGGATATCGGGAGTCAAGATTTTTTTATTCAGCAAAGCTAGCTGCCTTAGCTGCACTTGAGCGGCTGCAGTAAAAAGAGAAATTGCTTCGCTCAAACTACTTTTTGTCTGAAGATAGAGGTCCATTTCTTCAAAAGCCGAAGAGAGGGCTTCATAAGCCGCAGATAATAATATAGTAAGGTCTTTTTGGTCTGTGCATTCCGTCAACCCCTTCTCTTTTTGCAACACACATCCTTCTCTCTCAGCTTCTTTCGCAGCTACTATCGTTTCATGCAAGAGAAAAATGGCTCTCGCTAAGTCTCCCCGATTCAACTCCTCATTTTGCAATAAAGCCTTAGCTTGTTCGTAACGCGCCACAGCAATATTTGTCCATGCTCTTTCGGCAAGCAAGGGAGGAAGCCCCGGTTCAATCACAAGGGAACCCCACAGTTGAATAGCCTGGTCCCCCTTCTTCTCAGCAAGATAAACACCACCCATATCGTATTGGAGAACAGCCTTCTCCCATGCCGTTTGCGCCTTTCCTTCCAATTCCTTATAGACCTTCAAAGCTTCAGCATAATTGCCAGCTTCTTTATTCTCTTGTGCTCTAAGCCACACACTATCAATAGCATAGGATTTTTGATCCGAAGCGAGGCTCAAACTTGCGAAAACAAATCCTACAATCCAACATTTCTGGACATAACAAGGCGGCCACACTAAAATGAGCAATAGCATAACCACGGCAATTCCCAAGGGTAATTGATAATAAAGGTCGTATAATAAATCCCTTTGGGTGGACACCGCTTCATCAACACCTTCCTCATAATAGGGCTTATTCTCCGCCGCCAATTTCAGGATATCCTTGGCGATTTCTGGGGCTGCGGCATAAGATGCCGAAAAGTACATACCTCTTCCTTTTACAATCAATGACTTAAGAATATCTTCTTGCAGAACAGAACGTACGGGTTGTCCTTGGAATGACACATCCGGGACTAGACCCCCAGTAGAGGAACCAATACCAACCGCAAATAGCTGCACGTTCCCCCCTAAGCTTTTGCCAATCAAATTAGATAAATTTTTTAAGGCAGCGTATCTTGGAGCCCCTTGCAGATCTTCAATGGCGGTATCTCCTCCATCCGATAAAAAAACTAAGGTTTTCTGTTTCGAAGAAGTAGACAAAAGAGCCTGGATATTGGCATTGTCGAGCAGGCTCACAAAATCGGTACCGGCTACATCGCCTTCATTGATCGATACCTGGCGCAGCATCAATCGAAAAAACACATAATCGAGTGTAGGAGGGACAAGTTTAGCGACCTCTGCGGTAAAGGTATACAGTGAGATCATTTCGCCGGTGAGCTGACTGGCAATTTCATCGGCAATTTCTTTGGCAAAATTCAAACGGCTAAGGCCATTGGGCGCATCTTTAACTTCCATTGAAGCCGAGGCATCAAGAAGTATGACCACCTCTTGGGCACGACGCCTTTGTTTTGCTTTGTCTTGCTGCTCTTCATGCCGGGTTTCTTCAGGATAATGTCCATTGCCTTTGGGTTGCATCAAGGCGTATGCTAAACAACACCAGGCCAAACAATACAAAGCAGAAGTTCCCCAAAATTGAACGGAAGAACGGCGAATGAGCAGCGGCGTGAGGACGGGTGACTTTTCGAAGAGGTCCGCATAATATCTTCTATAATGAAATAAAGACCAGAACAGCCAAAAAAGCAGAAAAGCGATTGAAAACAGCCAAATGGCTCGAGGGGCCTCATATAGTATAGCCCCTTGTATCATGGGATTCTCCGCAAGACAATGGTATGGAGAAATAAGGCAGCAAAAAGACAGCACATCCCCAAACCGATCAGGAATGGATACAAAGAAAATCGTGCATAGAAAAACTGCTGTTCGGGAGGAAGCGTAGTAAATATCCCTTGGGTTGGACTGCTTTGAATGGGAATTTTACTTTTTTCCAATCTATCGATTTCTCGATAGATTTCCTTTAAGCCTGCATTTCCTCCCACCATGAAAAATTGCCCTCCGGTATTTTCTGTAGCCCTTTTTAACTGACGTCGATTTGGCGCATATTCCTCCGAAGCTAATTTTGGTTCTACATTGACGATATACAAGCGGATGCCGTTGGCCTTGGCATAAGCGGCAGCTTCCGGAATATCCATATTGCGTAAGCGGCGTCCTTTGTCTAAGGGGTTAGGATCTTGCAGACCATCAGTCACAAGAACGATGACAGAGCTTTTGATTTCATAGGCAGGGCGTTCTTCCTGCTTTAACTCCTGAGCGTAGTGGCGTGTTGCCGCAATCATATTGGCGGTCTTAAAGATAGCATAACCTATCGAAGTACCGTCCTGGTCTTTATCCTGTTGAACAGTTAATTTCTGCAGCTGTTCCAAAAGAGCTCGATGGTCAAGTGTTAAAGGAGCTAATACTTCTGCGCCACGCGAAAAAGCAATCATCCCGATCAAGTCATTCGGCCGTCCTTTAAGTCCAGCAGAACGATCGCCTTCGATGAATTGTTTGGTTACCTGCTTCAATAAATCGATTTTGGACATCATTCCTCTAGATCCTTCTGAAGAAACTTCTTCCGACATGGATCCCGAACGGTCGAGGACAAGGGAAATTGCAATGCCTTCCGTAGGTTGGCTAATTTGATCGTTTTGCGCAAAAGGCTGCTTGGGCAGTAAAAAATGCGGATCGGCCATTGCCAACAAGAAGACCGTCATAGCAGCCGCTTCCAAATAAAAGGGAAGTTTGCCATTGCGGACTTTCCATCCATAGTTACCCTCGTTTAAGTAATCGACAGAAGAGAAAAAAAGACGAGGTTCTTCGCGCCAGCGTATATAACGCAAAATTCCTAGCCACACAGCTGTGAAAGCGATAGAAATCCAAAACCCCATAGGGTCGATGACGAAGATAGCATTTTGCAAATTCATAGTTTTTCTTGTTCGGCAGACCAAAATCCTATATTATCGGATTATACTCTTTTGCGGAAATCGCCATGATGCGTTGTAATCAAAAATAGGTTTTATTATGGGTCAACTTCAAACTGATGCAGAAAGAAGGCTTATTACGCCTCGTTCAATCCAAGAATTTTCTCCATTGGAAGAAAAGAAATCGGGAAATGAAAGCGAAAATCACAAATCCGTAAATTTGATGATGCAAATCCTTGCTCAACAAAATTCCGAGCAAGACCCCAAAAATGTAGATACCATCAGAAAATTCTTTGAAGCTGTACTCATACCTAAAGAAAAAAATACCGCACCGCTTGAAAGGGCCCGCATCGATCAAAAACAAGCGGATTTCGTAGACGCCTTATCCCGCATTCCCATCTCAGATTTACTGCAATTGCATCTCCCTGTTGGCAACTTACCGCCGGATTGCACGGAACTGCTCAATCGCGTATTTTGCAAGCATGTTGTGACGATCCAGCAACAGATCACGGAAAGCCGGACAGAGAACAACCAGGAAGAAGTAAAAGCTTTGCAAAAGACGTTAAAGAAGATTTTCAAAGTCTGGCTTAATAACAACATGGTCGACAAAGCAATTTTCATTGCCAAAAACAAACTGAGCGCAGCTAATCAATCGTATGTCATGCAGTTTATCGTGAAAGCCTTGGTCGAGCCAAAAGATCCCGAACAAAAAGACCTAGGTACTGCTTACAAACTTGCCCAACAAGTCCCTGTGGACCTCTATCGAGATGCGACGCTTGAAAAAGTCATCTCAGGTTTCAAAGCAGAAAAAAAATGGATCTCGGCCTTTGAGGCATCCGAACAAATCAAAGGAAAAAGCAAAGCCGGCGTCCAGTGCCAGATCATCATGTTGATGCTCGCCCAAAACCCTCTTCGTCAGGCCGAATTGCAGCTCATTGTAAACTTCATTGAGAAAATGCCACCCCATCAAGAAAAAAAGCTGGCCTTGGAAGCATTGTCCTCCTCCGAATTCCTATCCGTCGACAATCCCCTTCGCAGTAAAATTGCGGCTTTGATCGCCAAGAATGAAAGCTTCTCTCAAATGCAAACCCCTCAAATGCAAGCTCCTTCAAGATTTTCCACCCACAAAGTGCGCGGCGGCTAATGGCCGCATACGAAATGAAACGAAAGGTAAGTGACGCGAAAACCACTACGATTTTTTCAACAATAAAGCATTCGTAATGACTGAAACAGAGCTCATCGCCATAGCCGCAGCAGCAATCATCGGATTTAATAAGCCAAAGGCTGCCAACGGAATTGCCAGGACATTGTAGATGAATGCCAGGAACAGGTTCTGGCGAACTTTGGAAAACGTTCTTTTTGCTACCCTGACAGCATCTACAACTCCTCCTAAACCACGCCTTATCAATGTAATATCGGCTGTCGCAATCGCGGCATCACTGCCCGAGCCAATCGCAAAACCTACACTGGCCGAGGCTAGGGCCGGAGCATCATTAACCCCATCGCCTACCATCCCGACGATCACCGCTTGTTCTTTCAGCCTGCGCACAATCCCTTCCTTTTGATCGGGAAATACTTCCGAGAAAATTTCATCAATGCCCACCTCTTTGGCAATTTTCCTTGCGACGGCATCATGGTCCCCTGTCACCATGATAGGAAGAATCCCGAAGTCTTTCAGATCCTGGATAGCCGCTTTACTGTCCGATCGGATCCTATCCGCCTGATAAATCCAACCTAACGTTTTATTGTCAGACCATAGCAATGAAACCGAAGCACCCAGCTTTTGCATGTCATTCAAAAGTTCAGGAGGAAAAGCGACTCCCGATTCTGCAGCGAATTGCACGGATCCAATAAAATATTCCTTTCCTTCAATAGTTCCTTTCAGCCCCCGTCCTGGTAAAGAAGAAAAGGCCTGCATGGATCTGATCGGAATCCCCTTTTCCTTAGCATAGCGCACAATAAACTGAGAAAGCGGGTGGGAAGAATTGGCGGATAGTGCGCAAGCGATAGACAAAAAGTCAGGCTCAGGAACACCTTCTTCCACATGTATAGACTCAACTAGAGGAGTGCCTTCTGTAATTGTTCCAGTTTTGTCAATGAACAAGACTTGCAGTTTTTCGACCATTTGGAGTGCAGAGGCTTCCTTAAATAAAATCCCCATCGAGGCAGCCCAGCCACTCGCTACCATAATCACAGTAGGCGTAGCAAGTCCCAAAGCACAGGGGCAAGCGATGACTAACACTGAGACCGCGTTGATCAGCGCCGTTGAAAAAATGCCAGTGACCAGCCACCATCCAATGAACGTCACCAGACTGATCCCCAAGACAGCCGGTACAAAAATTTCGGAAATGGAGTCCACAAGCTTTTCGATCGGAGCCCGGGAATTTTGCGCCTGGTCGACCAACTGGATGATCCTGGATAAGGTCGTATCTTTTCCCACCGCAGTCGCACGAATGATGAGGGCACCTTCATGATTCAAGCTACCCCCATACACTTCTTGACCTGCTTCTTTGACAATAGGCAAGCTTTCCCCTGTCAACATCGATTGGTCAACCGTAGAATACCCCTCTTCCACAAGCCCATCCACAGGAATGCTTTCCCCAGGCTTTACTTGGAAACGGTCGCCTTGCAATAAAAAAAATACATCTTCTTTTATAAACTCCCCATTGCGTTCTATCCAGGCAGATTTTGGCTGAAGCCGGATCAATTGCCGGATAGCATCAGATGCCCGACCTTTGGTTTTAGCCTCCAGCCATCGGCCGAACAAGATCAAAGTAATGATAACTGCGCTGCTTTCGAAATAAAGATGGTACTGTTCTCCTAATAACATCATGACCATGCTGAAAAGGTAAGCCGCAGACGTTCCTAATACAACCAGCAGGTCCATATTGGCACGTCTCGATTTAGCAGAATAATAAGCGGCCCGATAAAAACTGCGCCCGCACCAAAATTGGACTACCGAGGCCAAAATAGCCTGATACAAGGCAGGCATTTCTTTATCGATTCCCCAAAGCATGACAAACATGTTGATGATAAGAGGAAATGTAAAAGCTAGGGAAATGAGGAAAGACGTAAATGATTTTTTTTCAGCCGAATCATCGAAAGCCAAACCGGACTCGATTTCATCTGCCAACTGGGCATCATACCCGGCTGAACGCACAGCTGAAATAATGGCGGGAAGCGATGCAGAATCCTTCTCGTATTCTACAACAGCAGAGGAAGAGGCAAAATGCACTTCCGCATGTGTTATACCTGGGACAGATTCGAGAGAGCTTTGGATAGCACCCGCACAAGAGACGCAGCTCATCCCTTCGATTATCAGTTTAATTCGTGTCAAGGATCCCCTCCTACCCCAAAAATTCCTAATAACCTATCTAAATCATCGAAGCTATAATAATCAATACTGATCCGTCCCCGTTTGCCTTTGCCTTGGATAAGCACGCGAGTACCTAGCTTAGCCTGTATTTTTTCAGCCAATTCTTCTAGGAAAAAATCGCGATCGGTATACACTAGAGCTTTGCGCTTCGCTTTTTCAGCAATGCGTAAAGCAGTTTCCTCTGCCTCGCGCACATTCAAGCCATCACGCACAATCAGTTCATGCAATAAATTCTGTTTTTCGTCCCCTTCTAAAGATAGGATCGCTTTGGCATGGCCCATAGTAATGACATCTTTCATCACACTTTCTTGAATGTTTTTCGGCAACCCTAAAAGGCGCAGATAATTGGCTACAGTCGATCGCTTTTTTCCAATCCTTTGAGCCAGTTCATCTTGAGAAAAACCGAATTCCTCTACCAGAGAATGCAAGGCCTTTGCAATTTCTATAGGATTCAAATCCACTCTTTGTATATTCTCTATGAGGGCAGCTTGCGCGGAATGGGAATTCGAAGAGGAACGGACCAACACCTGCATTTTCTGAAGTCCGGCTAGCTGTGCAGCCCTGTAGCGCCGTTCGCCGGAAATGATTTCATAGCGATTCGCGTCCGGGACCCTGCGCACCAAAGGCGGGTGGAGAAGACCGACGCTTTGGATTGAGAAGGCTAAGTCTTCGAGTTCACCCTCATTGAAATAGCGGCGAGGCTGATAGGGATTGGTCGTGATGAGATCGATATCGACTTCAAGCAATTCCTCTAAAATCAAAGATTCCTGGGTATCCATATTCCTCCCCCCGGCAAAGAATGATAAATTTGTCTTTACAATAAACCATCAGAGCCTATTATAATTATTTACTAACCGCCTTCTTTATATGACGGATGGCGAATAGTTCATTCAAAAATAACACAAACAAGATATTGACCAAATGAAAAAACAGCTCACATCAACACCTTCATTGGAAAAGCTTGATTTCAACGAAACCTGGGAAGACCATCCATTCGTTCAATGGGTTGTCAAGAATGGAAAAACCATTGTGGCAACACTGTTGGCGCTTACAGCGCTATTGATTATCATTCTCCGTTTTGTCTCGGGAGGAAATACGAAGGCAGAAGCAGATTATTTTAATGCGGCTGCTGATTTTACCCTCTTTCAAAACGGGCAGGCGGGAAAAACCGATCCTGCTTCACAGCAGGAAGCTTTTGAGAAATTGCAAACCATCTTGGGACGCCGTCCTGAATTGCATGCCAAATATGACGGCCTTATAGCCCAAACCCTTCTCATCAATAATGAAAACACATTGGCTGCTACATATGAAAACTTAGCGCTCAATCGAACAAACAAAGACCATTTGCCTTATTATGCTGATTATGCGCGCAATACTTTACTGATTGCAGATGGACAGTATGAGTCTGCGATCCAAAATGCGGAAGCACTTCAGCAAAAGATGATTGGGGAAAAAGACCAAGCGGGAACAGAACCGCAAACGAAGGCATTTGGGGATAAATTATGGGCTATGAACCTTTTGCGAATTGCTATGCTGAACCAGCAAATCGGGAATGCGAAAGGAGAGCTTCAGGCATGGGCGAACTTCAAAGCCTTTTTGGGATTGCCTTCCAGTGAAAAATCTGCAGTAGCTATTGAAACACAAGCATTTGATGATCTGATGCAACGGTTCAGGGAAGGGAAAATTACTTTAATACAGTATATCGAAGCAAGAGAACGCAGTTTGAAATCTTAAAATTCACCAAGGGCGATAAGTTGCAACAAATCGCAACAAAGTGCTATAGGTAGAAATAACTTAGAATCGGTCCGGCAATAAAAACCGGCCAAATCTGCATCCGATTAGTCTGAGTTGGCAAGTCAAATGCTTTTTCTTGAAAGAGCATAGGACTTGCCGGCTCAGATTATGAAAAGGTGCGGACTTTTTTTATAAGCCTGATAACAGTGGAACAATGGAGCAAAGAGGGAGGTGACACGAGGCGATTTACAAGCTCGAAGCCACAAACATTGGGCGTTTAACGAATAATTATGAACTAAAACTTGGCAGCGCTGCGTAAGCAAGCGGGTCAAGCTGAAACAGAAATCCATGAAGAGCATTGGTAGGGGTGATAAAAGCGGACTGCAAGGAAGGAGGGATATTATTAGCCTTTTTTCATTGATCAGGTAAGCTTATTGACATCACCGAGCTCTTTGAACGCTATCCTGCAATGGGTAGATGGAGAATGAGTGTGAGTCCAAAAGAATGCTCACTCGCGTATGATGAGGTAAAAGACCAACTGACATCAGAGAATTTCGAACCGGAATTGAATCTCCTTGTTAGCACGCGAATAGAAAAACCGGCAAATTCTTTCTTACAAGATTGTGTAACCGCGGTGAACGAGGTTATAGAGATTAGGGGAAGAATTACAGTTTCTTTCTAGACGAGAGAAAAAACATTAGACGTCCGTTGAAAAACGGGCGTCTTTTTTTTTTACTCTTTAGCTGAGTATTTTCCTTGCATAGAAGTATGTGAATTTCCTATACTTACGATTTATTTTTCATGCCGATGTGGCGAAATGGTAGACGCGGTAGACTCAAAATCTACTCTAGGCAACTAGGTGCTGGTTCGAGTCCGGTCATCGGCATTCCGACCGAATGACGAAAGTCATTCGGTCTTTTTATTTTATACACCTCTTTTATCTGATACAATGCACAAAACATTACTTCTTCTTGCTCTGGTATTATTGACAAGCTGCAATACAGTTAAATCTTCTTTAGCTTACACAAAAGGCACACAGTGCTTAGAACAAGGTGATTATACCAATGCAATTCAGTATTTGGAAGAAGCGGTCAAATTGGATCCAGATCTTGCACGTAACCATTCGAACTTAGCAGCTGCATACGGTTCAGTGGGAGAAGACCAGCGAGCTTGGCAAGAGATTCGATTGGCAGTTTTATCTCCTTACCGAGATATTGCAGCTCTCCCGAATTTTTGCGCCTGCTATAATGCCTTAATTAAGAATAGGTTGGATCAGCCGGGAACCGATGCGCTCGAAGTGATGCATTTGCTGGGCGAGCCTGATTTGAAGATAATGGGAGAATCGCAAATGATTTGGGTGTATGGTCTCTGCCACATGCATTTCGAGAACAACAAATTAGTTAAATGCCAATTGAAATTATAGTTCTCTTTGCAAAGGGTTTGCGATGGCAGCATCTTTATAGATGCATTTTTTGCTTATGAATTACTCAGAATGCCTCTTTGTCTGATATGTTCGGATCCCCTTCTTCGTTGTGTTTATCTGCGTAATCAGGCCGTCTCGGCCTGTTAATCACTCTAGAAGGACTGACGATGTTGTGGCTAAACATGTTCGACAAAAAAAAGCTTCTGAGCATGACAAGCAGGCCGAGACGGCCTGCCTACGCAGTTCTTAAACCTCTTCTTCACCCAGACGTCATTTTAATTGCATTTTTCTCCATTAAAAGTTGGAGAAAAAACTACTTTGATTGATTTTATATAATCTATTAACAACTCTCTCCAAGAAACAATTTGAAGTGAAATTCTCTTCAAGTGGAGTACCTCTTCAAGATAGCCTTCTATTTGTAAGGTTAAGGATGCATTTTCTTGTAATCGCCTCCCTATGCCTAATCGTACTACTCTAGATCCATTTGCCTCTTCCC
>Ga0351960_1078_pt1 | contig 18105 bp, 16 predicted proteins | sample TotcelT113001M14_FD_205808 | JGI IMG/M metagenome (GOLD analysis project Ga0351960, IMG submission 205808) | Enriched cells from coal bed in the Powder River Basin, Montana, United States - Total cells T11 rep3 HSBNCT.T11.300.1.M14 ... | reverse complement strand
CACACAGTAGTCTTTGATTTCCAATATGAAGGAACAGGATTCGGAAAAGGTGGCACAGGAGTCATCACGGTCGATGGGAGGGAAGTTGCCAAGCAAAAAATGGCACGCACTCTTCCTTTCATTCTTCAATGGGATGAAGCATTCAATGTTGGAGTAGACACAGGTACTTCCGTGGAAGACAAAGACTACCAAGTTCCCTTCAGATTCACCGGAAAAATTATAAAACTAATGGTTGAGCCTCAACCTATTAAGCTTGGAGAAGAAGAAAAACAGATTTTTCTCCAAAAGAATAGACGCAATAATGCCGCTAGCGAGTAGGCAGGAACTCAGAGAAGATCTTCATTCCTCATGAAGGTCTTCCATGCAGAGCCTCATTTTATACCTCGCGAGGTATATCTCCGACATAGTAAAACTTTGTCGAAGTCAAGCAAAACGATTGACATTTTTGTCTTCTTCAGTTCATTCATTGTATTGAGAAGATGAGGAAATGAAGGAGTGAGTTTTGTGGCGAGGTATGATTATCCTCTTATTGTCATCGGAGCCGGAGCCGGGGGACTCGTCGTTGCCGTCGGAGCTGCAAAAATAGGAAAGAAAGTCCTTTTGATCGAAAAAGGCAATTGGGGAGGAGACTGCACCTTTTTCGGCTGTATTCCCAGTAAAGCAATCATCGCATCAGCAAAACAAGCCCAGGCCATTGACAATGCCAATGCATTCGGCATACGGATTAGCCAGCCATCATTTGATGGAGTCGAAGCTCTAGATAGGGCCCAAGAAATTATCACTAGGATAGCCGCAACAGAAACTCCTGAGGCTTTGAATGAAAAAGGCATCGACACCCTCACAGGGATAGCTTCATTTATTGATCCTCATACAATAATCGTTCCCACCAAAGATGGCACAACACGTGAAATCACCGGAGATCAGATTGTTATTGCGACGGGCTCTCATCCAAGAATACCCCGCATCACCGGCATTAAAGATGTCGCATATTACACAAATGAAACGCTTTTTTCCCTAAAAACAATCCCGCAGTCTCTAGGGATCATAGGGGGAGGACCGATCAGTTGCGAGATAGCGCAAGCCTTCCGCAGTTTAGGATCCCAAGTAATCATTATTCAAGAAAATGAAGCCTTAATTCCAAAAGAAGACCCGGAAGCTCAGCGGGTCCTTCAGCAGATTTTTGCCAAGTCAGGCATCACAGTCCATTTGCATCACGAACCGACAGAGGTCAAAAAAGACGGGGATTGGATACGGATGAACGTGGTAGACCTAAAGAGCGGGCGTGATCGAGAAATTCGTGTTTCCCATCTCTTTGTTGCCGCAGGACGGTTGCCCACTCTATCCAAGCTGAACTTGCCGGCCGCAGGAGTAGAAAGCGGAGAGGACGGAATTGTCGTCAATCGTTATGGACAGACTACCCAAAAGAATATCTGGGCGGTTGGAGATGTGACTGGAGAAGCACTGTATACACATGTGGCTGAAGCACAAGGAAGGGCCATCCTACAGAACATCCTGCTACCCCGACTTTTCTGGAAACAACTCCCTAGGCCAAGCCTGGTGCCGCGGGTTCTGTTCACAGACCCTGAAATTGCTGCCATTGGGTTGTCTGAAGCTCAAGCCACTCTGAAATATGGAAACAGCATCCAAATCTATACCGTACCTTTTGAAAGTGTAGACCGTGCCATTACAGATGGAAGGACTGAGGGCTTCGTAAAAATCATCACAAAAAAGTGGAGCGGAAAAATCATAGGAGCTACAATAGTCGCGCCGCGGGCCGGTGAAATGCTGATGGAAATCTCTCTGGCAATGAACGAAGGGATCTCCTTAAGGAAACTTGCCACGCTGGTCCATCCATATCCGACCTACAATCAAGCAATACGGATGGCAGCCGATCAATGGTTTGTCCGAACTATCATGCCCCTTCTTCGAAGGTGGCTAGGGTTCAGGTTTAAATAAATGGATTCTTTGCCCCACCGAAATAATTTGCAGCCTATTTTGCAAGGAGACTCACATGCATAAGATATGGATCATACTAACCTTCGCAGTCCTTTGTGCAGTCGGATATGGAGGTTATCTTTACTTGCATCATAAACCACCTTCCGATCCAAAATCCATAGAAAAGGAACATTACATCCAAGCTGTGCAATTGGTAAAAGGGAAGCAACCACAAGCTGCCTGGGGCATCATAGCAAATTATGCTAACAAATTCTCTACAAGTAAAAACGATCCTTCCAGCATAGATTGGCTGCCGTTAGCAATCGAAACTTTAGAAATGATGCCTGAAGGGCCTTCCTCCCTTGGCCTGCTCTATCAAAGATTTCCACAAGCCTTTGAGAATAAAGAGAATGCATCTCTGATTATCGCTGGCGTATTGATCTCAGAAAAAAATATGCCGGCATACAAAAAATTACGAGATGCCTGGAAGGAACGTTCAGCAAATCCTGAGGCTTGGTTTGTATTGGAAGCCGACGCACTGCTGGTAGAAAACCGGAATGCCGAAGCAATTGCCCATCTAAATTCACAAACATTCGAAGGTGCCGCAGATACCGGACGTCTTGTCCGGCTTGCGCTCTTGAGCGCTAAAAGCAATTTACAAAGGGCATGGGAACTGCTTGCAGAGGCGCAAGTCAAAGACCCGAAAAATCCATTGATCCGTTCCTTCCGCGGGCAAATCTTAGAGGTAATCGGGCAATATCCACTAGCCAGGGCAGAATATGGAGCGGCCATCCAATTGGCTCCCGGAAGCCCGCAATTCATCAATCAGCTAGCGGAATTTTATAGGCGGCATGGAAACTACTCTCTAGCGTTAAAAACTTGGGAAACAGGGCTCAATTTGCCTGGTTCAGACTATCTGTGGTTAGAAACCATTTTTTGGAGCCGTGTCTTCCATCCTGTCGATTTCAACTGGAAGACTCATGTCCCGCCCGAGGGAAGTTTAAAACCTCTCTTGGATTACCTGATAACTTTAAATCCTGGCGTATTTTGGGATGCATCCACCTATCAAAACGTACCGCAAGGAGCTGAATTCATTCAAAAAAGACAAGAAACTTTCTGGCTTCGACTTCTGCAATTATTGGCTGATGGAAAAGAAACAGAGGCGATGAATTTGCTAGAGGTCAATCCGTTTAACGAGAGTTCATGGAGTCCGACGTTGGAGAAAACGATCCGGCAAGTTCTAGCTTTCAGACAGACAGGCGAGTTCCTTCCGGGCATTACTTTGGAATCAGCTTCTGATGATAAGGTATCAACACAAGATACCCGCCATCCCTTTTTTGTGCAATTGTCTGCTTTATCAATGAATCAAGACAAAGAAAAAAACATTCCCCAAAATTTGCAGCAGCTGTTGAAAGGAAAAGATGCATTTGCCGCTATCTTCCTCGCTGGAGGTTGGTTGGAAGCAGCTTTGCAACTAAAAAGAACCAAGTACTTTCCTGAAGGGACACCGGATTGGGTCGTCGTAGGTTTCGCTGAAGCAATCCGTTATAACCGAGGGATCGAAGACGGATTATCCTTTGCCAGGAAACAAATTCCCATTCCCTCTATTGTCTTATTGATCGCTGAATGGGAGATCAGTATCGGTGAGACCGAAAAAGGCACAGCCAAACTCGTGAAATTCCTCGATGAAAATTCCGATAGAGGGATAAAGGCCGCATGGATCCTCAGTATCAATGAACTTAATAACAAAAATTACAGCAAAGCGAAAGAATATATCGCTGCCCAGCCCAAGCTGGCACAATCTACATTAGGAAAGGAGCTGCTGGCAAAGATCGCATTTGCTGAGGGAAACAAAGAATTAGCCGAACAACTATACCTCGAGATTGAAAACGATTCTGATGCCGCCAAACTCTTTCTGGGTGAAAAAGCCATCGAGGAACAAAATTGGAAAAAAGCCAGAGAAAATATCGAATACCTGTTACGTCAACATCCCGAAAACGAACAACTGCAAAAAGACATGCAAAAAATCCAAAAATGAGGTGTATCATGTTTGTAGATCGTTTGAGACAATTTAGGGTAATCGCATCGTTTCAAGATTCTCACCCCCCGGCAACATGGGAAAGAAGACGAAATTTCTCCACCAAGCAAACAACTCCCAATATGTATGCCACAATTTCACGACTCTCGAAGGTAGCCTCCACACTACTTCTCCTAGGTGGCTTGTTTTATGCCAACTACCTAGATCATTTGGAAAACGGACCATTGTCGGGTCGCATCAATAAAAACAATGAAAATGAAACCGACGAAACCTTCCAAAGAAATAAGATCGTCATGTCTTCCATCAGCTTTTTTGAATGATTTGGGCGATCAACTCTTGCTTCAATAGTTTGTTCAATGGGGTCCGTGGAATACGAAACATCTGGTGGACTTGGCGTATTTTTTCAAACGGGAAAACCCTAGCTTGGAAACAGGCAAGGACTTGATCCGTGTGTTCACATGCCCCTTGAACTGCTAAATGGATCACATAACCCAAGCGGGGGTCCGGAATCGGAACTAGGGCCATATCTTCTTTTACATGCAAGTTAAGACGGATTTCATTTAGGATTTTCTCCAAACGGAGGAAATCTACGCTTTCCCCTCCAATTTTGAAAAAATCACCCATGCGTCCAAACACCATAAGCTTGCGGTCCTTTACTTCTCCCAGGTCTTCTGTCTTAAACCACCCTTCCTCTTTTGGGTCTATAACAACAAAGCTGTCATTCCTCTTATAAATATAAACCGATAATAGCGCCGAGCTTTTGATCCATAAACGACTCTCGTTATCGGTTTTAGCTTCGATATGGTCCAGCAGTTCCAAAACAGGTAGCCCAGAGACAGAATTGCCCTTCCTCGCAGTAGCCACTTGGGAACAACACTCGCTCATTCCATAGCTTGGAAGCAATGGCCAACCCATCGCGACAGCTTGTTTATACAAACACTCTCCAAGAGCCCCGCCTCCCACAATAATCCCGTGCATCGACAGCGGTGCACGCAAATCTTTCATCACAAGATCATGGACCTGTGCCGGCACCAATGCGGAAAGAGTGGCTTTCTCCTCTGAGAGAGCCCGATGGAATTCAATCGGATCCCATTTCCCTTGCATAGTGACCACTCGCGCTCCACTAAGGTGGCTTCTTGCCGCAATTCCTAATCCGCCTACGTGGAATGGGGGCAGGGCATGCAGCCAGATATCCTTGGAATCGCTTTCGAGATGCCGGTTGACCGCCCCGGCTGATTTCAACACCGCTTCTTTTGACAGTCCGACCCATTTTAAGCTTCCGCTTGTTCCCGAAGTTGTGAGCCAGATATGTCGCTTGATATCTTGCACTTTGTCTAGAGCCAGCATCAGGCTGTTCCTCTCAGTTTGAGGAAGCCTAGGATTTAATAGAACGAGGCTTTCATCGGAGTTCCAATCAATTCGCATAGCAAAATCCCCAATCTACTTGGGCCAATAGTTCATCGAATCCTATGCCAGCCCCTTTTGGACAAATAATGTGAGGGCCGCAGCAAACGATCTCATTGCTGAATGGCGAGGGAACATAGGCTGTATGGGATTGTAAACCACAGATATCCAACAGCTTATGACTTGATGCCGCCGAATATGCCGCTCCTAACTGACCGACAGGGTGATCCAGATAAGAAGTCACGATGATTCGTTGACATTGACCTCGAATGAGGGCTAGATCCTGGATCGCTGGCTTAATGACAAGAACTCCGGCGGATTGTGGATGGCCGTCCGCCTGCAGGCATTCCCTGTCAGCGGCCAAATCGATGGAATAACGATCTTGCACTGCTTGCCAAGCTTCTGGTTGGTAGGGGAAAGGATCTTCGCAAAAATCCAAGAGGCCCCAATGCGGTTGTATATGCCTAAGAAAGTCTTCAAAAACTTGCTGGTTTACTTGTGAATTGAAATCAAGACGGACAAGGATATCGGATCCTGTCAATCGAACAAGAATCTCACTGAGCAAGGGAATTTCTGCGGCAAGGTTCTTTCCAAGCTTGATTTTTATGCGTTGAAAACCGGAGCTAGTCAATTGGGCTAAAATTTTGGGATCGAACGCAGAAAGGTCCGAGACTAAAAAATGGCTCGGAGGAATAGTCAGCCCTTCAAATAGGCTGATGCGGCGAGATCTAGCTTCAGCATCAAGACGAGCGAGTTGTAAAGAGCGCTGCAGCAAAGGAGTAGTCTGGCCTTGACACAGCCGTTCCAGTTGCTGCTCCAAAGGAAAATCCCCGAATTGAACCCAAGGATGACAGTCTGCGTATCCGATAAGGTCATCGGAAAATTCAATTTTGAGAAGCGCTCCTTGGCGCGAAGCGACTTCAGCTCCTGCGAGAGGGGAAACCTCTGAAAGAAAACTTAGAGAATACTGCGAACAATATATTTGCATCTTCATATCGGTATCTTCAAGGCTTTAGTTACCAAAAGATGAGAGTACCAATTACCGGAAATGAACGCAAAAGGTAATCAGGCCGGCTCGGCCTGGCTAATACGTTCTTAAAAAGTCATGCCAACGAAAATAAGGTAGCAAGGCCGTCCCGGCCTTGAATCCAGATCGGGACTATTTGGTTGTTAATAGTCAAGGCCGGGACGGCCTTGCTACCTTATGTCTGCAGCCAAGCTTTTTGAGGACATACCAGAAAATCAAGAAACCAATCCAATTTTAGGGCCATAATACAAAAATTTTGATAATCAATTAAGAGGATTTTATGTTAGGTTCTCTATCATCAAGTTTTACAAGTTCAGAAATGAATATATTAGTGCGAAAAGGTAATTTAGATAAGGTTGTCGAAAACATATTTTCTAGAGAAGATCTAGCTGAACGCAGGTTATTAATGGATAAAGTATTTACAATCTTGAAAAGAGATCCTCAAATATCTCATGCTCGCGTTCTTAGAGAAAACGATGCAAATCCTAAAAAATTTACAAGACTTGTGATCATGCTATATCCTGGATATAATGAAAATATAGCTAAAATTGATTTAAAAAAATATCTCAACAACAGCAATCCGATTATAACTATTGAATACGGAGAATTTGTTGCTCTGTAATTATTCATAGCCCAGGCCATGTACAAAGTTACGTAGTCTTTATCCATCAATTTAATCTTTGCAGTGTGCTAGTCTAGAGCTTGATGTAGAAGATAAACATAGTTATCCGGAGAAGATAGGACTGTAAACCTATCCTTGCTAAGCAGGATTAGCAATATGTGCAAAAGATACGACTCTTAAGCGTGGAAAGCCCGCTAAACAAATGAGAGCCGCTACATCTTCTGCGTATAAAGACCGTTTAATAAAAAATTTCTTTTAATGTTCAGTCCCCTGGTTTCACAGTGAAACAAAAAAGGTAACCAGATCGTCCCGATCTGGCTTTTAATATATTCAAGGCCGGGACGGCCTTGCTACCTTTCTCAAGGCAGGCGGGGAAATTTTGAGAAATCCGGTTTCCTCTTTTCCAACTGAGCGTTTTTTCCTTCCTTAGCTTCTTCTGTCATGTAATAGAGCATGGTTGCATCTCCTGCTAAATCTTGAAGGCCTATTTGTCCGTCGCAATCCGCATTCATACATGCCTTGACGCATCTCAGGGCCATTGGAGAGAGTTGCAACATCTCCCTGCACCATTTTAACGTCTCTTCTTCCAGTTTGTCCAATGCCACAACACAATTGACCAAGCCCATATCCAATGCCTCTTGGGCATTGTACTGCCGGCACATGAACCATATCTCACGGGCTTTCTTCTGTCCAACGACCCGTGCAAGATAAGAACAGCCTAGACCCCCATCAAACGATCCCATTCTCGGGCCCACTTGTCCGAATCGGGCATTGTCGGCAGCGATTGAAAGGTCGCAAACTAGATGTAAAACATGTCCTCCGCCAATGGCATAACCGGCAACCATTGCAACAACCGGCTTTGGGAGATAGCGGATTTCTTTTTGGAGGTCCAAAACGTTAAGGCGCGGAATTCCGTCCCCTCCCAAATATCCGTGGTCTCCGCGCACTTTTTGGTCGCCTCCGGAACAAAAAGCAAGCGGCCCTTCACCCGTAAATATGACAACGCCAATACTTCCATCATTGCGGCAGATGGCTAATGCATCCTGCATTTCCACAACAGTTTCAGGACGGAACGCATTGCGTACTTCGGGACGATTGATCGTGATTTTGGCAATTCCATCGTCTGTTCGTTCGAATTTGATATCTTGATAATTTTTGATTGAGTGCCATACTTGAGCTTGAGAAATCGTTTGCATAACTAACCTTCTGTTAAAAAAAGATGAGAATACCAATTATTTGAAATTTCTTCGAGATCTCTTTTCCGAAAAAAGAAATTTTAGCAGCTGATGGAAAATGGTACGTCCTCAAAAAATTATGGCGAAGGACATAAAGTAACAAGGCCGTCCCGGCCTTGCCATGACTTTTTAATGACGTACATCTTGTTCGGTATTTGTTGATGCAAACGAAATCCATTGAATGATTTGTTAATTATTAATTTAAAAGATAACTAACAAGATACCAGTCTTGATATTTAAACCCCATTGCCATATTAAACTAAAAACTACTATAATGAGAAAAGCAATAAACTATTCTGGTTGTTTTTTTGTAGTTAATTAGGAGGTTTTTATGACAGGATCTACAAGTTTTCCCAGCGGGCAAAAACTGCCTGTCTCATCCCAAGAATCCATGATTTCTTTACATAGGGTAGACAAACCTGTTGGAAGAGAAGAAGTTATGAAGCGGCTATCTAAGGAACTAACGAGTCGTCCTCTTCCCAAGCCTCCCGGGCATCCATCCACACAGGCAAGACAATCGGAAGGGAAAATACTTTCGGCTAGAACTAAAGAATTATCACCAGATTCTGCTCGATCGACAGCGACTGCAGTAAAATCCGTGTGCCTTAAGTTGTTTCATGCAGCCAAAGCTGCAAGCGAAATGCCCATAAAAATTTCAGGTACAGGTCTCCAGACGACAATTAAATTACAGACCAAGGAGGAGGCTTTACAGGAGCGAACACAGAATGAACTGCTTCAATCCCACGCCAAAAAAGAATTTCAAAAACTACAAAATCAGCACGATTCGAAGGAACGCATCAAGATGTTCAATGAATTTAAACAACAGGCATGGTTTCCTGAGATTGGAGCAAAGTTAAAAGGATGGAAGGATGAAGAAGCATTTGTTAATCAACTCAAAGAAAACCATCTCCTGCCTGCAGCAAAAAAAGAACTGAATAGCATTAGAGAGGACATTGAACGGTACCGCAAAAATCCATCGATAGATGGGGCAAAAACTGCTATTGACCGATTTAACGCTTTTAGCAAGGACCGCAATAATCAGACTTTCGCCGATCTCAACAAATTGGATGGTTGGAATTATATTACGAGATCAATTGAAGATATAAAAAAATCGTACAGATTAGCATAAGAGCTTTTAACATCATGCATAAGCCGCAATAATATCGGCTTTAATAGCCTCAAAAGAGCGTTCAGGGCCAAAAGTATATTCCCACATTTCTTTTCTTATTTGTCCAAACTTCTCTGCATCCCCTTTCTCTTCTTTTTCCATGATCTGATAGATTTTCCGGTAATTTTCCGGCAGAATCGAAATACCGCATTGAAAGAGAAAACCTCGTCTATCTCGCATCGGATCGATTTTTTGTTTATTCAAAAAAAACATCGGACGGTTAAAGATCAAATAATCATACCCGACAGAGGACATATCGCCGATATAGGCATCGGCATATTCAAGTAAAGGATAGACCAAAGGATAATCTTTTAAAAAAACGATGTTGGGCCGGTTCTCATATTTTCCCACAATCTGATAATACAAAACTGTATCATCGAGTTCTAGACGGGGATGAAGTTTTACCAGTAAATTAACGCTTTCCGGGATATTGCTTAATAGCGAATCATATACATCGAAAAATGTTGTCGATTCTTCCAGGTCCAGCCAGGTTGGGGCATATAAAATCAGCTTGCCTGGATCTTTAAAACGACTTAAAATCTCACGTTCCACAATGGCGTTGTAAAAGCTGCGATTTTGTTGATAATACGTATAGCGATAATTGCCGGTGAGGACATAAGTGCGAAGGTTCTCGTACACGCCGTACTCTTTCAGCATGTCAATCATATTCTGCCCATAGACAAGGACTATATCTTCTTCTACGCACTTAGCTAGATAAAATCCCTTGTCGGAAAAACCATGCGGACAATGAACACTTCGCAACGTTTTATGATACTTACTCTCCAAATCCTGAAATTTCCGTTTAATGGTGTCTCTACCCCATAAATCGGACATGAAGATGACATCCCAATTTGAGATGACATATTCCGGATTGAAATTATTGAATTCTTCCCTGATCGCTGACAAACCGGGATAATATTTTTTCCCGATCGCGTAGTCTCCTTCATCTAGGAAGAGAAGAGGAATTCCCATGATGATACAAATGACTGCCAAATGATCCGTATAATGAATTTGCGAAATGGGGTTGAGGCCAATACCTTTTTTTTCATTCATAGGGAAATGGGAGGCGGAGGATAGTTCATGTTCCAGCCGTTGTTAAATAGTTAACTGGACACCGTTCAATTTCTTGTGGATGAACTCCGAACGTTTGTGAGGAATTTCATCCTGGGAAATTTTCCCTTCATACTGACATAAAAGATGAGCTCTCCTACAATTGGAAAACAGAGTATTCAATCCTGCTGAGTCAATGCCGGTTACCCATCCCAGATCGACTCCAAGTTTCAACAAGCTTATGGCGTTCAAAGCCTCAACAGCTTCAATCTGATAGGAATGAATGAGGATCCCATACGCCCGGCTGACTTTATCTTTGATCACCGGATTTGCCGTCTGTTTTATACGATTCCGCTCGGCATGTTCTTCCACTAAAATCTTTGTGATAAAGTTCCGCAAAGACGAAAGTACATTTTCTTCAGTTAATCCTAAGGTATATGTGTTTTGCGCGGCTATCACGTCGCCAATAATTTCGGTGGGATTGCCTTGGATTCCTGTGATCGTAATGGAATCGTCTGCATATTTTTCTAATAGATCATCAATGGTCTCGCTATGGATCAAGGCTGATAGCTGTAAAAATGCAGTTACTTGGAGTGCAGTTCCACATTCTGTGGGATCGGCGGTCAAAAATCCGAACTTTGGAGAATACGAATAGGTAATTGTTTTGCCTAGAGCAGATTCTATTTTTATCAAACGGTTCAAGGTATTTTCCAATTCCCCTTTACCGTCTAATAAGGACATTTGCATATGATTCCGGAGGTTCATTTCAGTGATGAATTCCCCTTTGTCATCGACAACAAAAGCTTCCCCTTCACCGGCTTGATGGTACAGCTGTTGACTAAGAAAATGCTCTACAAGAAATTCTTTTTCCAGGGAGTTCAGTTTATCCGCTTTGTAAAAATGACTGCCTTGCAATTCAGGATTAGATAACAATTCTTTGTGCAATAGAGTGACAATCTGCGATTTCCTCTCCACATTCAATTTACCGGGAAAAAAGAATTTTTCCACATTCCTGAGAAGGCGCACAGAAGAAGCAAGCCACACCATATTTTTATTCTTTTCCCAAAACTGGTGTTTGCTAAAAAGAGAATAAAGCCTATTACTTTCCGTCATCCTTTTTCTCCGATTTCTCCGTCAATTCTTTGATCTGGTCGCGAAGCCATGCAGCCTGTTCATAGTCCTCACGCTTCAACGTTTCATTTAATGCTTCATTTAATGATAAAAGCCGCAGGGATGGGTTCATTTCTTTCATCTCACCCGGTGCCCGGCCTATATGTATCGGAACATTTTTCTTAGCATTCGCAATTCGAGGCGGGATTTTTCCTGCCGCATTCATTTCCGGAAGAAGCACATCCGTAAACACTTCATAGCAGGCACTGCATCCTAAGGGGTTTCCCATCGTTATCGTTTCAAGGGTCGTGCCACAGTTTCCGCAAGCCAGACCTGTACCTATTCCTGGCAGAGATCCCATGCCGGGCATGTTCTGTATTCCATGCAGTCGTTTCTGCAATTCAGGACAATCGGCACACATACACGTGCGCGTCACAGATCCCTCTACGATCTCGGTGTAATGGACTGTTACCGGCTTTTTACATTCGCTGCATTCCAAAGGCCGTTCAGGTTCTTTATCTACCGATTTGTCCTCATGTTCTTCTACCATAAGCGCACACACACTTTACTTGACGGTTAATTTTGGATATCTAAGGGGATCACGCAAATTTCACTATAGGAAATCCTCGATAATCAAACAAGCAGGTTCGTGATTCATTGGAATTTTCTTTCATAAACAGTTTATGCATCATTAAAAAAAGCTCGCGAGGTATATATATATTCAAGGCCGGGACGGCCTTGCTACCTTATGTCCTTCGCCATAACTTTTTGAGGACGTACGCACAAATGCAAAATGATACAGATACTTCCAAGAAGGACTAGAAAAGCCTCATTTTAGAAAGGAATAAATAAAACGGTCTCTCAAAACTCCTTTTTGTATGATACAGCTTCTTAACAGGCCTTCCTGTATAAATCCATTTTTTTCTAACACTCGTTGCGAACCAATATTGATAGGATCTACATAAGCTTCTATTCTTTCGATAGCCAATTCGTTAAAAGCCGTCTTAATAGCAACTTGAATTGCATTTGTAGCAAAACCATTCCCCCAATAGCTTCTTGCAATCACATAACCTAACTCGGCTTTGCAACTGTGGGCACCCTTGCCTTTATCTAAAGTGATAGAACCAATAACTTTTCCATCTAAACAAATGGACTTAAACCATGGATGTTTTTCAACAATATTTGTAAAAAATAAAATGGCTTCATTTCGTGAATGATAGGTATCCCACATCATATATTTTGTGACTTCATCATCAGTTGCCCATTTCATGAAATCATCTATATCTGCAGAGGTAAAGGGCTTCAAAGTAATATTTTGCACGTGTTTTGTATGTTCAGTCATATCAACTTGATTAATTAATTTAATTTTGGAACTCGGGAACATATTTTTTCTCCATATTTTTTTTCACAATAACCCATCCTAGATAGAAACAAAAAAAACAATATAGCCAACCCTCCATATAATTTATATACACTGCTTGTACTCCACTCGTTAGCAAACAACCATCGTAGCACGAGCAGAGAAACTACCATTCCTAATCTAGAATAAAATGACACATACTTCGTGATAATCATTCTGTTTTCATTTCTTAATCTACTTTGTATTAGCACCCCACCTGCAATTTGTACTAGGTTGAAAAAGCCAAAAGTCAATGCAAAAAAGATTAAAGAAGAACTAAAATTCTCTAGTCTCGCAATAAAACTATAAACTAAACTACCCAATAATGCAGCGCTGCCAACAAATATATCAGAACGTAAAATGGTAAACTGAGTCATTCTGGAATAACTCCATGAAATTAAGCTCATTGCAATTGAATAGCTGACAAACGCAATTGATAAATCTTTTGAATTGACCGCGAATTTTTCTTCAAATAATGGCTGCCAATAATGAAAAAGTGGCTGCATAAAAAATTGAGCAAGTATAAGAATAAAAACAAAAGGAAGGATAGCCTTTATTGCTGTGATATCGGAAAGTACGAATTTGATTTTCTTCTTTATTCCCCCCTCTTCAGAGTCATTCAAATAAAGTAATGTAAAAACAAACGCAAAGAGATAAAAAATTAAGAAACAAGTATAGGGGATATATTTATTAAACGCATAAAGTAGCCCGCCCAAAGATCCACATATAACAACAAACAAATTTGAAATAGCATCTCCGAAATGAAAAAATCTTTCCATAAGCCCATCTGTTTTGTGCTTCTCTAGAATTCTCATCGAATAAGCAGAGAGTGCTACTGGCCAAGTAGATAATGACAAAGCTAAAAATATTTCAGAAATGAGAAAACCAAAAAAAGAAGTGAATAGTAAATATCCCAAAGCGCCAAGTAATCCGAATATCATGGATAATAAAAGTGATTTATACTCTCCTATTCTACTTAGAAAATAGCCCAGTGGGATATCCAATCCAATAAAAATAATAGCTTGAGCTGTTTTTATCAATGCATAATCTTCCGCTTGTAAATCAAATGATAGGAAATAAAGAACACATACAGCTCCTACAAAAAGACGTCCACCTTGAAATAGAGCATTTAATAATATGAGTTTTTTACACTCAGGGGGTAATTGTATTAACTTACTGTTTGAAGAGAACCACATATCTCACATAGGGGGTTAATGCTGTAATCTTGTTTTTCTATATGTAAATCATGAGACCAGATGCCAATTCTTGTGTTTAAAGACTGTATTTGTCCAAAGTTACCCCAAAATTTTAGAATATCAAGAGTTGCAAATGAAGAAGCCATCATGTTGATAGGTCCTGCTGAAGGAGCTTGATACCCATTATTAATCTCTCGACATTTATCGATTTGTTCTTGATTAAGGTCAACGAAGTTTACAAGATGTTGCTTACATTGATAACATCCTGTCTTGCCTGGAATTACAAGGGGTCCCCATACAGCAATATCTTCTACATAGCCAACATTCATAAAAGGAATTCTGTGCTCGATAGCATAAGCATTGATTAGGTCGAGTACATTTTCTTGGTCTCCAGAAATTAAAATAAAATCTACGTTTTTTAAAAGATGAATATTATTTTCATCTATGAATTCTTTAAATTCAGTGATTTTAACTTGAGAAGATCGTTCAATGAGAGCTTCAGCAAGAACTGTTGTTTTGTAATTATCGCAATCAGCTTCCTTGAACATGACTTGACGGCTTAAATTTGAAAGCTCAATGCGATCGTTATCAACAAGAATGAATTCTTCTACACCAGCTGTAGTAAGTAAAACCCCAATTACATTACCTATTCCGCCACAACCAACAATAGCAACTTTTTTTTTCGATACACTTTTTTGTACCTGCTCTATTTCTGCTCCTGATAATGAATAAAAAAGAAAGGATCTACTATGTCGATCCATCCTATTGTAAGATCCATCCGGAATGATAAAGTTTTTTAATAAGATATCCAAAGTATCTTTCACATTGCTTGAACTATGCCCAGCAGCAGCTAAAAAAGTTGAAACCTCCTCAATGCACCGAGGTTTTTTCAAACAAATAGCTGCGTCAAGAATACAGTCTTGTAGTTCTTTCTTTCCAATAAGTTGCCTTAGGGAGCCAAATCCAAAATGGAGGGTATTGTCTAGAAAACCTACCCGAACATATGGGGCTAATATAAATTTTTTCATATTCGACCTTTTTAAAAAAAATGCCCCTAGGTCTGTTAAAACCCAGAGGTCTTGAGATTAATTTTTCGAGATCGTGTTCATTTGGTATTCTCCATATAGCTTAATTCTCAAAAGTTATGTTGGCTTTCCAACACGACGCAATGCTACTCACACACCTAATAAAATGTCAATACATATATTGCTAGATAGGCAGCAATTTCCGCTCAAAAAAAAAAAAACAAATCACAATAACATTTACGTTATGCATTCGCCAAATCGTTGACAGTAAATACACCGAAATTTTTTAAAGAAATATAGAGGATAAGATAAGATAAGATAAGATAAGATAAGACAAAAAAAGAAAATTGAGTCTTGATGGACTCGAACCATCGACCCCCTCATTAAAAGTGAGGTGCTCTAACCAACTGAGCTAAAGACTCTTATGACCCCAAGGGGATTCGAACCCCTGTTATCGGAATGAAAATCCGGTGTCCTAGGCCAGACTAGACGATGGGGCCTTACAGCCTAAGAAAGACTCTTTTTGAGAGCTTCTTGCTTAGGCTTTACAGCTTTTCGCATAAGAAAGATAGATCTTATAAAAACGCCGATTTTTCTGCAACCCCTAAATCGTAGAAACTTCGATTTCTTTTTTCGCAGCCAAATCATCCGCTTCTTTACAGTACTTGTCTGTCAGTTCCTGTATGTTCTTCTCTAGCTTTTTCATGATGTCCTCGGCGATCAAACCATCCGTTTTTTGCTTCCTGGCTGATTCGTTGGAATCCCTTCGCACATTTCTTATGCCTACTTTCGCCTCCTCGCGCTTCTTATGGCACTGTTTGACCATCTCTTTGCGCATTTCTTCATTCATGGGAGGAATCTTTATCCTCACAAGATTTCCGTCCACAATAGGCATAACCCCTAAGTTAGCCTTCTCGATCGCCTTCGAAATCGGGCCTTTGTTATGATTATCAAATGGAGTGATCACCAACTGCCTTGATTCCGGTGACGTTACTGAAGCCAATTCTTTGATCCGCATCTGACTTCCGTACACCTCCACTGTTATGCCGTCCAACATAGCCGGATTTGCTCGTCCGGTTCGAATGCTTTTCAATTCAATTTTCAAATGCTCGAGCACAGCTGTCATTTTGTTTTTGGTCTCATCAATAACGGACATGATTATTCTCCCTTCACAATAGTTCCAAGTTCTTCCTGCCTAATGATTTCAGCGATGGGCTGTTTACCAAGCAGTTCCATATTAAACACAAAAATAGGAATTTTACTGCTGCGGCATAAAGCCACTGCAGTAGAATCCATGACTTCCAATTTCTCAGCCAAAAGCTGCGAATAGGTTATGTGCGAATATTTTACAGCATCTGAATATTTTAAGGGATCTTTGCTATAGATGCCATCCACTTTTGTTGCTTTGAGCAGCATATCCGCATGGATTTCGCTGGCACGCAACGCAGCGGCCGTATCGGTCGTAAAGTACGGATTACCAGTCCCCCCTACGAAAATCACTACTGTACCGCTTTGCAATAGCTCCAGAGCACGTTCCCATCGATATGATTCGGCGACTTTGGGACAATCCAATGCGGTCATTACCTTTGCAGGGCATTCTACGCTGAGCAAGCTTTGCTGAAGCGCGATCCCATTGATCAACGTGCCCAGCATGCCCATATGGTCAGCCGGAGTGCGTTCCATTCCCAAACCGTTTAGGTTAATGCCGCGGAAGATATTTCCGCCGCCAATGACCAGCCCGACTTCAATGCCGGACTGACGTATCCCTTTAATAGCCAAGGCCAGATTGCGGGAGGCATTGGGATCGATACCCGATTTCTGCGCACCTGCCAACATTTCACCAGAAAGCTTTAACAGCAACCTTTGGACAATTTTTTTTTGCGACATACCCATACCTAGTTATAATGGCCGAAAATTGTACTGTAACATATCCAGATTATAAATGGGAACCGATTGGTTGACGACCAGCAATCGGCTTTTTCGATTGTTTCTGTGTTTATTCCATAGGAAGGCGCCAATGACGGCCGGTAACATGACAAACCGGCATGTCAGGGTTGAAGTAAGTGGAAAACAGGCTAAGATTAGAGCTGGTTTTTATGAGCCAATTGCACTGGGATAACAAAAGACAGTCAAGCAGGGCGTCCTCCCCTTTTTTATAACCATTTCCGGCCAATTTGTGGACAGGATGCATGGAATCCGAACGGATGACCTGCTCTAGATAGATCACCCTGGCCCCATATTGAATTTTCATAAATTCAAGAAACGCATCTTCGTCGGTGGCAATGAAAATTTGGACCTGATCTGCCATAAGATCGGAATCCATTGATATAAGCGCCTGAGTAATACCTTGGACATACTCAACAATGTGTTCAAATTCGGACCGCGGAGCTTCTATCGATTTGTCCGTTCCCCGATAGTGGATCCCGATGACAGGGAACCCGTTGAAATGTCGAGAGGTAAATTCCTGAACTTTTGCTTGGATGTGCGGCTTAAGTTTTACATATTTACTTAAAAGAACATTAACCTCCCTCTTGTATAATCCGAACTCCGTCAACATGGCGCAATCGGTATCGGCAGGGCCGTTGACTGTTTTCACACAGGATTCGGGTATGATCTGTCCAATTGATAAAGGTTCGAAGTAATACGACCACCAGTTTTCTCCATACTCGGGATCGTAATACAATCCTTTAGTTTCAAAATCAACTGCAACTCCTTCATAGCGCCCAATTTCATATAAGTGCAGAAATCCTACTACGCTGGCCATTGTCCGGAACATGCCGCAATCCTCAGCACACGTGATTATAGCGGTTTTCTTTGGCTCCCCTGTAATTCCCTTGTTTACACAGACATTCATAAGCATAAAAAAAAGAAAAAATTTCATTATCTTAGACATATC
>Ga0351960_1035_pt1 | contig 18692 bp, 8 predicted proteins | sample TotcelT113001M14_FD_205808 | JGI IMG/M metagenome (GOLD analysis project Ga0351960, IMG submission 205808) | Enriched cells from coal bed in the Powder River Basin, Montana, United States - Total cells T11 rep3 HSBNCT.T11.300.1.M14 ... | reverse complement strand
ATCGGACATAGGCGTCAAAACTATGGATAGGTGCTTTTTTGTCCTGTGCGTTCCCTTTGCGACCTCTGCGCCTTCTTCGCCGCCTTTGCGTTAATATTTTCACACACAATTCTCACATCCTTGCTTTTGTATTCTTTGTGTTCTATGTCAGTTCTTTATTAGTTTATTTTTTAATTCTAATTTATTCAGTTCTTCCATATGATATGGGGTCAGAAATAAAATTAGATACACAAAGATGAATAATCTTTCAAACTGTACTATTCCCCAACAACCAATTGGAATTAGTGCGCCCCCGATAAACCAGCTGCCTCATCAACCGGTTTCCATTCCTCCTTCTCAGGACGAAAGCAAGGGTTGCAAAGCCATCTTTGAACCGCAAGACAATGATGAAGACTGCTTAGTATCCCGATTGCTTCAAGCAAAAATTTTGGGCCCAAGCCTTTTGCTGGATCCCGCTTATGACCAAATTGGAATGTGTGCGATTTCTCTTAAAACAAAAGAACGGATCCTGCAATTGTTGGAGTGGAAATACCGTTTTCTCATCAAGGCTCCCAAAAATGAATTTTTCGTAGAAGTCACGATTAAAGAAATTTATTGCTTTCTCTTAAAAAAAAGCATGGAATTGAAGCATCCACTGGAAGGGCTGCAGATCGTTGGAAGCATGGTTCCTTATTTGCTTGGTTATGAATACTATCAGGAAGTACTACGGGATTGGCTAAAAGATCCCTCATTCGTTTTGACGGATGCCCAGATAAACTCTTTCTCTTTCAAGCCGCATGACATCGATTTCCGTTCATGGTTTACCTCTTGTACAAATGACACCGACAATATTGCCAATGAGCTTTTCAGGTTATTGGTCGAGGACTTGGCTAAGCGCCACCCCCAGCCCAGCTTTTCTGATTTAGAGGTCATGCAATTAATCAATCAGCAAATTTTCCCCTTCGTGAATTCAGTCCTTAATGCAGGGCTGACACAAGATCAACAGCACCCAAACAAAACTCATTACCTTCTTATCGATTTTGCGAAATCAGGAGAACAAAATATCGAATGGTTGTTCGTCCAATCTCTCGAACGGAAGGGGCTTTTTTTACAAGATTTAGAATTGAATATTGGCATCCTTTTAAGTGATCCTAAAGCCTTGATTGGGCCATCCGGACCCTTCCAAAAAGGGTATCAAGCCATTGCAGATAAGGTCTGTAAAATCATACATATCGATAAGCCGAAGAGTGTCGATAAACAAGGTTTGATTAGATATTGCGCAAAAACTTCTCAAGGGTATCGCTGTCCAGACGCAAGTATATTGCCAATTCTTCGTAAAACTACTCTCGATGCTGTTGCCTTATCTTCACTTCATCCGGCCGAAGGATTGGCAAAACTTTTGAGAGATTACGTCAAACACCACAATAACGAATGTCCAAAAACATTGACGGTACTCTTATATAACGCCTGCTTAGCCTTAGAAGGGGACTTGGATTCCGAAACTGTTAAAGAACTATGGCAACAGGTTCCAGATTTCCCCCCAACCAAGAAACCTCCCAATCTAGTTGCTAAAATTGCTCAGACAAGCTCTCGGGATGGAATCCCTTTTCAAATACTTTCCGCTCTGCTGGAATTCATGGCTTTCAATGCATTGCTGACACCAAATATGCAAGATCCTGATGGAGTTTGTTATTATTTGACAAAACATGAAGAAAAACCGTACATGCAGCTTGCATGGCAAGGGGTTACTTTTCTGCTGCCTTTTCGTCCAGAACGTACTTTGGATCTACTTGGACAAATCGAAAAATCGTGGTTAGGACCTCTCGAATCGTTAGCCCAGTCCCTAATTCCCTTTTACTTGTTTTCTTCAACAAAAGTACCCCCCGTACATCAAGAGGCCTCTTTTTTACCTTTATCCATACCTTTGATCAAAGAGAAAATCTTCGCTCTATTGAGAACGGGCTCTCCATTATTTTTTTGCCTAGGTTATGAAACCTTGCTTGCCTTGGCAGAAATGGACTCCTCTCCTGATCTGTATGCATCCATAATTAAACATTTTCCGAAAGCGCTCTGTTTATATGAAAAGGTTGAGCCTCGTCGAATTTTACTTCAAAGGATTGAAGGGTTTATTCTACGCACATCTGCCTCGACTTTGCAGCTTACGAGGCTATCAAAAACAATCGAAAACGAAACCATTGCGTTGTCTGAAATTAGACATCTTTGGATCAAAATCCTCGCAAAAACCAAAAACCCTTCTCTTTGCGACACTGCATTAAACATATGGAAAAAAACATTTTACGAATATCCTGTCTCTCAACAAGTCTTACTGGCTAAAAGTCTAATCCACAGTTTTTTGTCCGAAAATGGAAATGAGGCTATTTCTGTTTTCGAATACTTGTTGATGACCAATGTCATCACGTTGGAAGATGAAGAGGATATTGTCAAGTTATTGTCCGATCGTCTTTCTCAAGAAAAAAAGCCCTTGATTCGATACCAATACATAATAAGGCTCAAAAAAACCGAATCCTTGGCCTTACCAATCTGTTATGAATGGTTTATCAGAGATTACATAAACAATGGCGAATGGGAAATAGCTTTAGAACTATTCAAAAAAGGGATTAAAACCGGTAAGCTCAGCATAAGGAATCCATCGTCTTCAGACTTTGCGATGGATTTTTTTCTTCAGGGAACTTTTTCTCCAATACAGACCCAGGAACTATTTAAAACCGTTAGAACGGCAGGCCTTGTCCTTCCCTTTGAAAAATCTGAAATGGCAAAACAAGTCCTGATAGCAATCTATACGTTCTTTATTGAGTCAGATCCTCCAGATGACGTTGAATTGGAAGAAGAGATCGTTTCTGAAATCAATCGAATCAATCTTGAAGGCGAAGAAAAGGAACGTGTGCAACATTTGTTGGAAAAAAGGCAACAAGCGCTCCTAGCTCAAGGTAAAATCAATCAAGCCTTAACGAATAGAAAAATTAGATTAGCCGATCAATTAGGTACAAATAAAGCAGTCTTGTTCGATCATATAGTGTCTATGATTGATAAAAATACTGTCAGTCCTGTACATCTTGCCACCACACTTTTTCTATTAGGCAAAGCAAGTCAGATCCTCCTTTCAGAAGAAGATACTCGGGAAGGATCTATGGAATCACTTGCTTCTTTGCTGACCATTACACTGACGTTGATCCGAAAAGAAGGGGTGGCAGCTCTGCACAAGCATGCCTTAGTCGAAAACTTCTATCCCTTTACTGAGATCCTGCGAATGGGAAAGCAGCCCAAAGATATTCTGCTTTTCTTTGAAACACTTCTCGAGGCGACTGACAAATCAGCACTGACTAACGAACAACAAGGAACTATTCTCAGAATTCTATCAACCGGACTGCGGAGTTTAGTAACAAAATCAGACATAAGCTCTTTGGAATCTCTGATGACTAGTTATCAACGATCATACCCACGCCGTTCATCCGAGCACAACAGGGAACTATCGGAAATAATGCTGTTTTTAGCCCAGCAAAACCTTCTGGAGCAAAAGCTTGATCAAGCGCTCGTCTGGATGAATGAACTTAAGGTTAACTTGACCTGCCATAAAAAGCATCCCCAGAAAGCGGTCTATGATGTTCTGTCAGATTGTATCTCACAACTATGCCAGCAAGAAAGAGAGTTTGAGGCGCTTGCGTTACTAGAAGACTTTTTTAGAAGAAATCCACGTATAAGCGGCGAATTGTTAGGAATTCTTCAAAGAAAACCCGAAAAAATTCTCACAATCGGATGTGAATTTTGTGCAGATCTTTTTCTCATGCCGCTCAAGCAATTTGATCATCCTGTGTTGATACAGAAAGCTAAGATTATCGCTGAAGCTTTGCTCCTGAAGACAAAAGAAAAAGCTTTCAGTAAGGTTTCCTCTCTGCTCCGAGTCTATCGGATCATGGATCCAAAAATCTGGAAAACTCTCTTAGAAAAAAGTATAACCATTTGTAGCCCGAAAATCAAAGAAGAAGTGTTTCAGAATTGGCTGTCGTTTTGTAAGACAAAGGATCTGCAAGGAATTGTCAATAAAGATTTCATCAAATGTTGGGAATATGCGCTCGATATGGTGCTATCCACAAAAGACTACAAACCAGCAGAAAAATCAGATCTCATTTCTCTTTTCTCTGTCTTGAAGTGCGAAGGCGTCGAAGCAGCAACTTTGATAAAAATAACGCCACGTCTTTTGAAATGGATGGGTCATTCTGCAAGGAATGTGAACATCGTTGGCAAATTGCTTGAATTGCCATTCTCCAATAGAAATCCTGAGCTTTTGCAATTTGCTGTTCGAATAAACTCCGTGCCGGTATTTACGATGGCCGCCACGCTTTTACTTGAGTATTTGCAATCTGAGGAGATTCTAGATAAAGATCAGGCTTGTCAGTTATGTATAGCCTATCTCTCTAAAGGAGATGAACTCGTACCGAAAGCCCCTCAAGAGATTAAGAGCCTGGTTCTAGCATTAATTGATCGAGGAAACACCATCCTTTCCGCTCCAAATAGGATTTTTTCTGCATTCAAGGCCCTTCTAAAATACAAGCAAGAAGACATTACCATCCAAACCGGTATTCTAATCCTCGGTTTTCTACGGTGCAAGCCAAAGTCTCAGCCAGGCGATAAAAATGCTTGGAATGCTGGGTTGGAGAAGCTCATTATATCCCTTTCTTTGAGCAATCGCATAGAAGCACCAACGTTATCTGAGGATTTGTTCAGCGAGGCTTATCGTTCTGGATGGTTGGATTCTGCGCAGACTGCAGAACTTGCAGGGACCCTGATCCTCAAGAGGTTGAATTCTGTCGAAGGAAATATCACTAAAGAAAGTTCTTTAGAAGTCTTGAACAGATGTCTTTCCTTTTATCCTCTGTTAAAAAGCTGTCCCAAGCGGACAGAAACCTGCATGACGAAATTTTTTATAGTTTTGTGCAAAGCATTTAGCGTCCTTCAGGATAAAGAGATGTATCAGCATATTTGGACTCAGCTATATTCTCTGGCTGGGAATTCTAAAGACAACATGTTTGCTATACGGACAAGCTTCATAAAAGCCGTTTTTCAAGTAGACTTAGAATGGAATCATGGTGAAATCCAGCTTTTAACAGATGCGATAGAAAATGTCATGGCTTCTTTTCATGCCCATTCCGATAAGCTGGAAGAAATTCTAGATCTCCTGGAAAGTGTTGCTATAAGACTTTGTACTATTGAAACCTTCAAGGAATCTCAAGACGTTCGAGATACATTCACAAAAGCTGTTGTGCAGATACACGATCGAGGAGGATTCAAGAAATGTCCGGAACGATTTATAGTCTATTGTTTTTTATTACCGATTGAGCACAAAGAGGATCTAATAACAAGAAAACAGACTCTTAAAACTTGCAAGATGGTAGAACAATTCACTATCGGTCTTCTGAAGACCAAGTGTTATATGGGCCTTCATTATGCTCTTATGATCTTATTCAACTCTCAAGATAGACTCCTGTCTCACGAACCGACAATTCTTCACCGGCTTTATTCGGATGTGTTTAAACTTTTTCCTTATGGCGTTTTTGTGGTCCGGAATGAAGAACCCTTATGGAAAACCATCGACGACATTTTCATGCCTGAACTCACCGATGCATCTTTGCTAAAATTATGGATTCATACGTTAGCAGACTCTTTAAGACAGGTTACTGTAGCAGCTGAAAAGAATTTGCTTTCATGGAATTTGCTTACCTTTACGACAGAGAAGGTTCAACAATTAGCCAACCATGAAATTGTTAAGACTAATCCGGACGAAATGCATGGACTATTGGAGATTCTGTTACACTCTTTAGGGAATTTGGCTGAAGCAACTAAGCCGGAAGAGAAGGCTTGCCAACTTGCAATTTTTCAAACAGGCAACCGTATCTGGGACCTTTTGATTAAAACCCGAAATAGTGAGAAAAAGCCTTTGTTCAGGCTCTGGGTATCCTCTCTTCTTCGCAGCTGTCATGTAGGCACTGTGCAGTTCGCTTTTAGAAAAATGAGCGTTCTGATGGACCAATCTTTTAAAGAGAATTGCCCTCCTCAAGAGTATTATGCAACACTTAGCGAGATGATGACAAAGCTCTGCTATTTGCTAAGCAAAGAAAAAAAAGATGGCAATTCTATTGATCGGGTTGCCGGAGAATGTTGTGACATTCTTTTCAGGCTTATCCTTAACCCTCTTTGTCGCGAAACAGCCTCAAATTCTGAGGTCCTTTCTGAAAATCGATCAAAAACATTGATTCTTTGGCTTGCAGAACTTTCAAAAATACAAAACGAAAATGGAGTTGATAAATCTATAGAAAATGTCCTTGTAAAATACGCAGATGTCGTTAAAACCAATCCTAATACAAAATAAAAGGAGATTCTTATGAAGAATATACTTGTATGCCTAGTTGTTACTTTAGTTGTTAGTCTATCGTGTATAAATCGAGTGGAAGCTCAACCTATGAGCGATGTCTATTGTCCAGAGCAGTATGTAGAAGCTCCTGAATCAGAATGGGATTGCGGTGTATGCGACTCCTATCGCTACGTATCTGTGGGCATGGGACCCATTATCCTGATCCCAAATGTTGGTATTGGTTATAGAGAGCGTCATTCTAAATTTGGGTGGGACTCTGCTTTGAGCTTTTCGACGATTGGGTATGCTCATCAACTGAGCGCTCATTTGGTCGGGCATTATTATCTCAGCCCTTTCCAGAAAAACTCTGCTTACCTTGGCTTAGGTTTGATGGGAAGTGGTATTTTCACCAATCATAAACATAGTGCCGGCACATTGTCCCCAGACTTTGTTTTTGGGAAGGTGCTTGAAAGAAGTAATGACAGCAGGCATTTTGTCGAGATGCATGTGGCTGTACCGACGGTGTGGGTAGAATCCAAACATTCCCATTCAATGTATTTTCCTTTGATGTATATCAAATATGGAATTTCGTTCTAATTCTCGCTTTTTCCAGTTTTAGTGTTATTTTCACCCAGTGCCAGGATAACCCAAGAGGTTATCCTGGCACTGGCTTGTTAATTACTTCTGCATACCCTCTATCGCGAGATCTTTATCTGAATCACCTCACTATAGTGGGGGGAAACAGCTGGATTCTGCTCCAATTCACTAAGCTCTTGTAACATCTCATCGATCTCTTCTACAGAGAAAAGTTTTTCTTGGAATAGTTTATTACGTATCGAACGTACTCCTAATGCCAGAATGCTTTTTTCTCTTTGGGTCGATAGAACTGGCTGATAAAAGGTATGAGTGGGATGCCAACCCTGCTCCTCAAGGTGCTGTAAAATTCTTTTTCCTGGTGAAGAGTCGGATTTCTGCATAATAAATTGCTTGTGGACCACCATTTTCCATTTATCATAGCCTGGATTTGAAGGTTCGCATGCCAACGAGTCTATGGTAGAGCATTCTTCTAGGAGGAGAAACCCGCCGGGTGCGAGCTTTGCATGAAGAAGGGGAAGGATTTGTGATATTTTTTCCCACGGAAGATGGGTCAGTACAAAACGGCAATGAATGCGATCGAATGTTCCAGGCACCTGGCTGATATCTAAAGCACTTACTTGAAGGAATTTTACATTTTCAAGTCCCGAGCGGGATGCATTTTCTTCTGCGATCTGTAATTGTTGTTGGCTGATATCGGTGGCAAGAACAAAACCCGTAGAAGTGACTTGATTGGCAATTTGCAACTCCAGCAATGCAATGCCGCACCCAACAGTCAAGACATGCATACCTGGAGTGATTTTCAGTGCAGAAAGCGAAGGTTCATTATGAAGTTCATTTAAGATAGTTAAGCGTTCTTCGTCTGGCTTGCCGGTAGAAAGTGCGTAAGAGGGCTCTGACAGAGTTTTCATAGCAATTACTTCTAGTTTATTTTGGTAAATAAACGGCTTTCCTAAATCGAATACATGATTTTCGCTTTGCATCAACGAAATGAGATCAGAAATAAATTCAGTCCGGCGAAATGCAGGTAGATAGCGTGCATGGGGGGAGTCTGATAGATATGTCTCTATTGCATTTTGATCTAGAAACTCCACCTTTTGTAGGACTTCCTCGACGTGTTTAGGGATAAATCCTACCTTGTGCAGTACTTCAGAAAACTCTCTGGAATTATAGTACCTACTTATATGTTTGTATTCTCTAAAGTCATCTTTCCATTTAGCTGATTGGGAGAGCCGTTCCGATTGTGCAGCCGGCGAACTGTGAAATTTACCTGACAATGTGATAAGAGCTGTACCGCCGGGATCTAGACACTCCAAAACACAGGTTAAAGTTTTTTCAGCGTCAACATTATCGAGGAAGGATCCTAGGTGAACAACATCGTATTTTTCTTTTGTTGAAAAAGCAGACATGTCTCCAACACTAAAGGTAAGGCGTGCATCGGAATAAACTTGAGAGGCTTTTTCTATCAACTTTTCAGAAATATCCATCCCGTGAACATGGTTTTTGGTACGATGCTTACAAAGATGATCAGTAATTTCTCCATCACCGCACCCAAGATCAAGCACTTTTTCGGAACCGGTAAATGTAAATAACTTAAACATCTTCATGGCGTCATTCCACTTATCAGTCGATCTATTTGTATATGAAGTGGCTTGTATTCTTTCCGGGAAGTGGGAATCGTGTATACGAGGTATAAATAAACCAGGAGTCATTACATTGACGAGAGGTATTGACATAGGAAATCTCCAAAATCAGTTAGAGGATAGAAATAATTGGGATGTACTGTTCTGCATACTTAGATCATATTAAAATATTTTCTTTAAAAAAGCACTGAATTCTGGTTTTTTTTCTTTATGTACATTGAGAGGGGGTGAAGATATCTTTTGGTACATGAAATTAATTCTGGAATTTTGCTCGACGTCATTAGTGCGCTATTTACAAGTTTGTTACATCCCAGCTTATAGCTCGTATTTCACAAAATTAATACTTTACAGAGAGTTCATTTTATTTATGCCTCCACCAATCTACATATGTGTCTACGCACCACTCAGAGGTGCTGCTTCCACAGCACGATAACTTTTAATTGGTTAACCAGAGCTGCGACCGCTACCGCGGTTCTTGCACAGGGCTATGGAGAGATTTCACCGCTTCCGCAGTAATTTAACAAAAAGACGATCTTGGGAGGCAAGATGTTTTTCATAAAAAGCGCTACCTCAATTTGAACCTAGCGGTTTGTTAGCTGTTAATACTTAACTTGTTTGATCAAGATTTTAACAGGATAGGTAGGATCGCCTTCGGCGGCAGGATAAAACACACAAGCTGCTTAGATATAAGTGATGAAGCTATTGATATTAATGTTAGCTTTTCTGACACAAAGTGCCTTTATCATGCCGCCGAAGGCGATCCTATCTATCCTGTTAAATTTTTATCATACATGTGAGCGGCTGATCATGTGAACAATTTCCGTAAACTTTTTATTTTGTGAAATATGAGCTTATAGGCATTAAGAATGAGATTGTAATTAAAAATATAAACCATACAATTACAAATAAAGTTTAGAGTTGTATATGAATCCAGTTTGCTACAAAGCATATATCCCATGTCAAGTCCCTAACCAGACAAATACAGTCCAAGAAACAAAAACAAAAGAAATTATTAAATGTCCCATATGTTGGGAAGTGTTAAAAGATAATTCTAATGATTTTGTATTTCATGAAGATCCACCTCTTTCGGAAAGTGATAAAAAACATAAAAAAGATGACGGATATAAGCATCCTATTTGTCGTATTTGTGCAAAGAAAATTGCTGAAATAAATGTAGTGAAGAATATGAAAAACCGATGTCCGACTTGCAAGGTTTCCATTGACCCGCAGTCTCTGTTGGAACCCAAAACCATAAGCGAATTGAAATCTATACATGAGATGAAATTAATAAAAAAAGATCTTTTACTCGGAGCAGCTGTGGGAGCAGTCGAAATAGTCGGAGGAGTGATCGGAATAGGAATCATACATGTGATAGGTAAAAGTATTGGGATTTCAGAAAATCTTTTAGAGATTGCCATGAAACTTGGAGGGGCTGCTGGTGTTACGGCTGGATTGGTATCAAATGGGTTCTTGCTGCCATTGGAAGACGATCTGCGGGATGTAACCTTTGTCTTCGCAAAAATCATGGGCATATTCGGAACATTTGGGGTAGCCAGCGTTTTGCATAACGTACCCACAATCATAAGAGTAACCGCAGCAATAGCGGCTGCGGCGTCAGGAGGTTCTCTGGGAGGACTTGTTGGTGGTATTGTAGAAAGGAAAATGATTCAGCTTATTCAACGACCTGTTGACCACTAGATTCAATCGGCTTCAAAGCAAGCTAAAGATAAAATCCGCAAATAAAGCTTACGGCTCTTAAGATTATGGTTTAGAGGCCAAAATAACTTCCAAGGGCCGCTGTTGGTGCTCGAAAAGCTTATTGAGTTTAGATTTATCAGACCTCTTATACAACGCGCCAGGAAATGGTGAACAGAGGCTTATGCGTTGCTTTTTGGTTGATCTCTGCATCAAATTTGGCGATCATTTCTTCGCGCATTTTGGTATGTTCGTCCTCGCAGTCCTCAAGCTGCCGGCGCTTTTGTTTACGCTTAGCCTCCAAAGCTCGTTGATCCTCCTCATACTGCTTGCGTTCTTGGGCCGTTTCTGCCAAGCGTTTTTGGCGCTGTATGTCCGCAATTTGAGCCGTGATAAATTTTATCTCTTTTTCGATAGGAATTGTATGGTCATGCGCCCAGCGTGAGAATTGTTCTTCTTTTTCATTATAATGCTCACGGTTTTCTTCATGATTTTTGGCAATTGTGGCAGCATGCAGGCATTCGACATCTTCTTTGAGGCGTGAGGCATCCAATCCGATGTCGACATTGTGCTTTGATATATGCGCCTGACAGAGGAACAACTTTTCGCAAGTGTCAGTATCTAGCGGTCTTCCTGTGCTATCAAATCCGGAAAATAGGAGATAGTCCCTGCAATCAAATGCTTCGATCCGCAAATGGTTAAGAGAAAGCCAGCCATGTTTGCCTTTGAGGCGTTCCACAGCAGCAACTCGTACAGGGTGGGCGCTGACGTTGAACGTCAGTTCGACAACGGGGCAGGCAAAATCGCATGCTTTTTTGAGAAGATGCTCGGCCAGTGGGTGCGTCAGCCGGTATAGAAAATCATTTGAAATGTAATCTTTATTTTTTGAATTAAATGATAGGTTCCATTGGCTACTTCCGGCATTGGAGAATTCATCAATCGGAAAAATAGTCCATCATCATTAAAAATAGCTTTTTCCTTTAAAAGATGTTTGCTAAGGCTCCAAAATATTTTTTCCATATGTCCTAAGCGATCCCGGGTGTCATCCAAGCTGTATTTAAATTTCGAATGGATGTCATAATCGAAATTTTCCAATAATTGGCGTCTTGTTTCCGCAAGCTTTTCGTTAAGAGGTTCCTTCATTTCTTCTTTCAGCTTTGCCAATGCAAGTTCAATTGCCTGGGGTGTGCGGCAAGTTTGGTATATTTCCAAAATGCGTTTCTCAAAGTCCATTCCCGAGACAATGGCCCCCAAAACTTCATCCGATACGCCAAATACTCCCGAGAACAGGTTAAATTTTTCCGAGAGCAGCTCATGGACTCGCATGTCCGCATGATTGCGTTTATTGAGAAAATTAATGACCACAACATCGTGCTCCTGTCCATAACGATGGCATCGACCGATGCGTTGCTCTATGCGCTGTGGATTCCAGGGAAGATCGTAGTTGATGACCAATGAACAAAATTGCAAGTTTATACCTTCAGCAGCTGCTTCTGTAGCAATGAGGATCTCGGCATCATCACGGAAGGTTTCAATTAAGGCCGTGCGAATATCGATACCCTTTGAGCCGGTTATACGCCCTTTGGTCTGATTTTTAATGAGCCATTTATTATAGAAATCAATAGATGACGGATTGGTGTTCACTCCATTGAATAGAACGATCTTTCCCCCATATCCTTCCTTGATCAAAAAGCGTTCGAGATATTCTTGGGTACGTCGTGACTCTGTAAAAACAACAGCTTTACGCTGTGCGCCGAGTTTTCGCATCTCGGCAAAGCCTGTTTGTAATGCATTTTTGAGATGGCTTAATTTAGTATCGACAGTGATATCTTGCAGCAGCTTAAGGCAGCTATTTAATTCCTCGATTTCCAGCTTTAATTGTTTGGGATTGAATTCTTCCTCATGATCAGTCGTCGAACCTTCTTCGGTGTGTTCCTCAAAAAAATCTTCTTGGTCTTCAGAGTATGCTTGCAATAGATCAGGGTCAAAATCATGCTCATCAAGCAGCATATCCTCAGCTTCGCGTCTGCTCAGCTCTTTGCTGGCAAGCATGTTCAATCGATTGCGCATTGCTTCCAGGGTCTTTATGATGGCATGTGGAGATGATGCCAACTGTTTGCGAACTGTCAGAGTGATCAAATGCTTTTGACGTCTAGGTAATGAATAAGCCTGATCTTTCTGCAAAAAATTCGATACCTTTTCGTAAAGGTTATGCTCCTTATCTGTGGGAGTGAATTCTGTAGTAAACAGTTTACGATTGGTAAACTTTATAAATTCCTGTACATCGCTGCGCAAGGTCCGCTTGCAGAATTTACTCAGCCTTTGACGCAGGTCTTCAAAGCCCTGCATCTTTTTATACTGTTCCCTGAAGGCTTCAACATTGCCGAAAAGCTGGTCATCAATCAAAGTCGACAGTCCATATAGATCTTCAAGCTTATTCTGCAAAGGTGTGGCTGTAAGGAGGATTTTTTTGTAGCCTTTGGTTGCACGGCAAATGGCTGCCGCCATTTTATTGCTATTCTGCCAAACATTCCGCAGCCGGTGCGCTTCGTCAATCACCACAAGGTCCCATCCCGACTGCTTAATGATGTCGCCATGCTTGGCACAAAAATCATAGGAACACACAATTACCTTGCCGCATTTCCAAGGATTTGAACCTTTTGAACAAATTTCCTTATGCGTCTTAGTATCGAGGATGGCAACGGGTAAATTGAATTTTTCCCGCAATTCAAATTCCCATTGTTTCCGCAAAGAAGCTGGGCAGACAATCAGAATTGATCTTCGTCTTTCGGCCCATGACTGACAGAGTACCAGACCAGCTTCCACAGTTTTTCCTAACCCGACTTCATCAGCTAAAAGTACTCCCTGAGAAAGAGGGGATTTCAGCGCAAAAAGAGCTGCTTCGATCTGATGAGGGTTGAGGTCGACAGAAGCATCAAATAAGACCCGATCAAGTCGATTTGTTTCATTATCAGTCATCGTCAACTTGTGAGCAAAAAATTTAGCATGATAGTCAGTGGTCATTATATAAACTCTTAATTTTAAAAAAGATTTGAGTGATGATCATTGCATGTCATTAGAGACCTCGCTGCTTAGCAGCAGCTCAATATCACTTTCTGCAGCTGTACAATTCAGCAACTTTTCAAGCTGTTCGAGAATATCCAGGTGCAGCTTTTTACTTTGCAAGTTCTTGATAGCTTCATTGAGGTCCCCATTCAATTTGGATGTGAGTCCGATGAAGCTTTTATCGAACCGGCGTCGTCCTAGCATATAGATCAGGCATTGGAGTGCAGACCTGAGGATTTGCGGCCTATTTGCATGTATACGCAACATCCCTACAATCTTGTTCCACAAGGCTAGGTAAAGTGTATCCTTGATAATTTCTGGATCAAATGCTTCATATCGGTATCTGAGGATCGAGCGCAGCGCTCTTAGCCAGTAAAAAACTTGGTGGTCAACGGTCAAAAATATTTCAAAAAATTTGGTGATTTCAGCAGCTTCACAAAAAGATTGTCCTACACATAGAAGTTCCTGCGTGATAATTTCATGATGCAGATCTAATTTTTTCAATAAAACTTGGCGGCTGTATTTTGAGGCGGCAGTGAAAAGATGGCGCATAATCTGGAGAGTTCGCTTTTTTAATTCCTTTTCATTCTGAAGGTCTGCCAGCAAATAACAAGTTTCCAGAAATTGCGACAATAGCTTGAGTCGCTCACTATGAGAAGTCACTGTGCCTTCGTTAGAAATGATCCTCCACTCAAGGTAGCTATTATTTTTATCTGGTCTTGCTCGGCTGTTTTTGAAAAGTTCATAAAGAACTTCTAACGATTCTTCAAATCGGTAGAGAGCATTTTTTCTTTTTAGCTGTTCTTCAAAATTTAATTTTTCAAGCGCATTTGCAATCAAATGCCAATGCTGGGCATCACACAAAGCTTCACACGTACGTGCTAGATATGCAGGTTGATGCTCGCTCGGCTTTTCACATGGCGACATCGCTTTCCAATTCAGCTCTGAAAGGAGATGTCCATCATCATCAAGCAGCCTAGCTTTGGCATGTCCGCTCCCTGGCTTAATTTCCACAGAGATGGTCACATGGATATTGTTAGTGAACTTCTCATAGATTTTGGCCGGGATTTTTCGATATTCATATTCTCCCCGTTGAACAAGGGAAGGTCTGCGCAAAATCAGCTGGATCTCATTTTGACCGGCCGGAAGAATAAAGCCGGGACAGTTTTCAAGCTGGCTAAAACGTCCGGCGGGAATCGTACTATTGGAAATTAATGCTTTCCAGATGAACTCTTGGCCATAGCGTCTGCTGTTCCGACACCAGAGATCTATGGGAATGAGCTCCTCTAGGTAGGTGGGTAAATCGCGTGCCTGATTTTTAGCATATAACATGGCGCCTTGCGCGGCAAGGGATGGCGACACGGGTTGAGCCATCGTGATGGCACGTCTTTGGCTATCTAGTTTAAGCAAGTTGAGCTGCATGAACCAATGAGCGCAGCATCCGTCGACTATGACCCCCAGAACGTTAGTAGTCTCTGTTCGCAATTCATTCTCTCTGTTCTTTAACCTTTCCAAGGCCTGTTCAATTTGCTCAAGTCCTGGCATCTGTTGGGTGCAAAGTTCAGAAGTATGGGGAAGTAGAGCTGTCTTTATTTGCCGTATTTTAGCCCAGCATTGTGGCGTGAGCTGTTGACGACAAAGCAAATCTTGCAATAGCTCCTGTCCCACAAGGCATTGCCAAAGACCTTCTTCAACTATACCCTCGGAGCTTAAGCAGTGGGTGATAAGCTGCCAACCACTAATTTCCAAGGATTCACGCGGCCAGTATTCACTATCGATCGGAACTAAATAAAAATTTTTATTCCATAGATGCCATTGCAAAGGCACCAAGCGAGTTTCCCAGCCATCCATACCAGCATTGATGATGACGAGATGGCCAACATATTGCTTATCTGATGGGACTATTTCCTTCGCTAGATCATCTTTATGCTTTTCACTCCAGAGCATTGCCTGAGCGATAGAGCGTTTGAGTAGAAATAATGTTGAACCACAATGGTTCAATGTATTGCTGCGACTATTAAAAGCATTGATCAGGGCCTGTTGGCTGCTTTGCGTACTGCTATCTGGCAGCGGCAAAGCAATCAAGGACCTGGTGTTCTGTACAAGACTTTGAAGAGTGCCAATAATAAGCTCTGCAGCACTGAGGGCTAGCTTGTTTCGCGATGGTTGCCAAGAAAAACTGTCTATTGCACGGTCTTTGTTTTCGCTCCAAGAGAGATGATAATTCACTAATTTTTGCATGGCAGCTGCTAGAGTTACCCGTCCGCAGCCTCTCTGGTTGTCATTATTCCATAACATCTTACATTCATTTGGGTTCTGCCAGCCTTTTGCCCGACGATGATGTAAAGCTTCTAAACCAAAAATCCCTTTTTCTCCTGGGTAGAGGGGCAGTAACGCTGTAGGAAGCAATTGCGAATTAAATGGCTGAGTTCCATCATCACTTGATATATAATAGCTGTCTTGCAGCAGATCAATCCCAACTGCTTGAGGCTCAATACTCATCGTTCCTCCAGCACAAAATTTAATGCTTTTTGTAAGCCATCCACTGCGCTTTCAGGATGCAATGAAAAATCTGTTGGAAAGGAGAGGTAGATCACATTGTTGTATTGCTGAAAGGTGACGGAACGGCCTTGAGGCGCGCTGCCAATGATCAATCCTCCTACAAAGCCTATGCCGGCAGAAAGCTTTTCTAAAATCGCTGCATAATCTGCCATTACTGCAGCATTATCATGCGGCATTTCAAATGGCTTATGATGATACCAAATAGCGCACTGCTTGAATGGTATGCCTGCTCTATGTGCAACCAAGAGCTGGTCAGCCCCCAGTTTTTCCAGGATGGTATCTCCGTGCGAGCCTGGTCCAGGATCCCAGGCATCGATGAAACTCAACAGATATTTGTCCCATTGAAAAGGCCCTGGAAAGCTGCTGTGCTCTGTCCATCGTCCATCTTGCATATCGCGTTTGATATAAGCACAAGATCGCGCCAAAGCCCGGCATTTTGGTAGTCGAGAACTTAAGAATGCTCCAAGCAATTGACGTCCTGTTTCTCTCCAGAGCGTATGTTGATACTGCAAGGCATCCTGAGTTGTGCGTTCAATGAGCAAAAGTCGTCGAAATGTGGTCCAAATTACCTTATAATATCTGTCATATTGCAGGCAGTTGTTTGGTAGAATAGCTAAGGAGGGCTCCAGAGCTGAGCAGTCAAAATGGCTTGTTTCCAAAGCTAGCTTCTCGAGATACTTTAGAAAAATGTTTACATCTTGTACCCTTCGGCTGTGCACAAATGCATAGTTGTCCTGCAGATAACGTTTAGCGCGTCCAATTAACGCTGTCAGTACATAGATGAATACTCTATTTTCAAGTGTTGAGTAACTATGTGTCCGGTGGAGGGATAGAATTCGAGGAACACTTGCGGCTTTTTCTAATAAGTCCTTTCCTGGCTTTTGCTCCAAATCTCTAAGGCATATAGCATCCATTTCAAGTGGCTTTCCGGTACGGATTTTCCTTCTGACACTGGTAAGCTGTGTAGTAGGATTTTTGACGATGGCGCCAAGGCTTCGGTATAAGTGATCATCACGGGCAAATCGCACAATGATATCATCTGCCGCTTCACTTACAGGTGTATTGAGCCAGTGATCTGCCAATGCCTCCCACCAATAGCGCTGTCCTCCTTGATATGTGGTATGAGAATTTTCTGGCGACGTTTGCGTGGCCAACGAAAAATATTGATTGAGCTGCCAATCTATCCATTTTTTTGTGCTGTTCGCATAATCAGTTACGACAGGCATTTGCTTGGACACGGTATTGTGCATCTCATCCAGCATGATCATTTCCACTCAAAATAGCTGTTTTCCCTTGCAAAGGAATATCGTTGGGTGAGTTTCTCATCTTCCAGCGCTTTGATCAAATTCTCAATTTCACCAAGTGAATTATGATGGGAGGAGAGGTCAATTCCCCTTAATCGAGTCATGAGCTTTTGCTCCACTTGGTCAGCTAGAGCTTCTTTCCAGTTGGTCTGAGAGCCTTGCAGTGGATAATTGGCTATATACGCGATAATAGCCTGATACGTACGGTGGCCAATAGGGCGGCCGATTTCTCCCATGTGTTTGTTAAAAGCATCCAAGAGCTTATCGATCTCTGATTTGTGTGCTTTTGGAATGGCAGAATCGTTTTTGATCCAGCCTTTCCAAGTTTCAAAAGAGAGCATGTTTTTGTTTTGCTGCCCGGCTAGGCTCTTTTTCTTCTGGCTGAAACTATCGGGCTTGCCAAAATGTATGACATTGGCACGATCCAGGATTTTATCAGAAAGCGCTAAAGTTGTTTCATCTTCATTCAAAGTACCTACAAATAAGATATTGTAATCGATAAACAAAGCAGCTTCTTGTTCGGTAGCCGGTAGGATGCAGTTGCTCAAATTGATTTCCGCCTTTTTGCGCGAGGAATGATCATTAAAAATGCAATTACGCCGCAGTTCGAGTTTTGAAAGCAGTTCGCTAAAATAATGTTCGACGCGTGCAATATTCATTTCGTCGATCAACACCATCAACAGATTGTCATCAATCCATTGCGGGGGTGTATTGGCGTGCTGCCATTGATTTCTATTGTAAAGGTCCATTTGCAATAGGGATCTGGATAGCTCTGTAGCGGCAAATTGTTTTTTTGTGAAATCATAGTAGCCGAATAAATCTTGCGGACTATCCCATCGAGGTTGTACGGCCATGGGAAGGAAATGCAAGCCGCATGCGGAAGCATAACTTTGCGCCAGTAACGTTTTTCCTGTACCGCTAATTCCAGATAAGACCACAAGCGGGCAATGCGAGGTAACTTTTAGGCTGGTATGAAAACGGTAAAGTGTTCGTTGATCAAAATGCAGGCCTTCATTCTGTAAGTAATGCTCCAAACGCTTTAAGGCGTCCGCTTCATCAGTAGTCGCTTGCTTGGCATGACGCTCTAGATAGGGCCTTGTCAGAACGTTGGTGACATTCTCTTCTGCAACAGATTGTACGCAATGTAATTGATCAATTTGAGCTTGACGGTTTTTAAGGGCTTCTTCCAATAACGAGAGTTCGCATGTCCGTTTTTCGATCATGATCTTTAGTTCTTGGTCTCTGTCAGCAAAATGCCGCAGCTGTTCCCCATCCAATGCAATCTTTTTTATTAGAGCCGTTTCCTCAATCTTCAGTGAAGCAACTTTGCTTTCGAGATCTTTTGCAACATTCCGAGCCTGCATATTGTTGTCTTCGATTTCTGCAAGTGTGGTTTGCTGTTGAACGATTTTATGGTCTATGCTCTGAAAGATTTCATTGTAGTTTGTGATAGTCCGCTGATGTTCATCGATTGTTTGTTCA
>Ga0351960_1071_pt2 | contig 18888 bp, 22 predicted proteins | sample TotcelT113001M14_FD_205808 | JGI IMG/M metagenome (GOLD analysis project Ga0351960, IMG submission 205808) | Enriched cells from coal bed in the Powder River Basin, Montana, United States - Total cells T11 rep3 HSBNCT.T11.300.1.M14 ... | reverse complement strand
CTGGTTGAAATCTAGTAAGCACTCATAAAGTCGGGGATGAATATTTTTTTTACAAACATCAACCGCTCTACAGTGTCTTTTCAGGAGGCGGTATGGGTTGTTTAAAAAAATATTCACCCCCGACTTTATGACTGCTTACGAAAGCTACTATATATAAGTTAATTAAAGATACAAAATAAAATGTTAATATTTGTATCAAGCAAGATTAGTAAAAAGCTGTACAGGATCCGGCTTTTGTGCTTCCCGAAGAACTTATGTTAAGTGTTTTTTCTCATTTGAATCTACTTTCATTAGCTAACTGTCGTTATGTCAGCAAAACCTGGAGAGTTTTAGCAAACGATCCTATTCTATGGAAGACCATAAAAAATACGGATATTGAATTAAAAATAGGCCTTGGCGGAATTCTTAATGTAATCAAAAAAATTGATGATGCCATTGTGAAGCCAAGATTAATGAAGGAAGAATATAGACGGAGCGGAATTGCACCAGAAAAAGGATTGCTGCTCTATGGACCTCCAAACACAGGGAAATCCACATTGGCCAGGAAGCTTCACGAGATTCTTGGATGCTCGAAAGAAAATTGCGTTTATATTAAACCACATGACGTCGCTGGTAGGAATCTAAATGAAACTCTAGAGAATATTCGAGCGTTGTTTGCGCCAGCGCAGCGAGCAGAAGAAAAGTTAAGAGACCAAAGCCCCTTATATTTGATTATTATAGATGAATTCGATGAAATAATGCCTAGACCTTCGTTTTCGATGGAGTGGCGCGATAGAATTGTGAATAGCCTCCTTGGAGCAATGGATGGCATGCAGCAACTTAATAATGTACTTGTAGTAGGCGTGACAAGTAGGTTTGATCAGCTGGATTCAGCGGTTTTGCGTGCTGAACGTTTCGGTTTACAAATTGAAATGAGTATTCCTGATGCTTCTGTACGAGCAAAAATCTTAGAGATTCATTTATGTAACTATCTGGAAAATGATTGCATTAGCGATGAAGTAGATTTTCAGAAAATAGTAGAGCTGACGAATAATTTTACAGGTGAAGATATCCAGTACATGTTGAAAAAAATGCTCCAAGCTAACTTAGCGCGAATTAAGGAAATGGATGCAATCACCATCAATTATAGGGATGTATCCAATCGTAAAATATCCTGGCAAGATTTCGAAAAAGCCTTTGAAGATGTGTCCGCACTGTTAAGACGTATTTCAGCACTAAGGGGGTCAGCTCAGAATTCGGATTAGGGGGTTTGAAGCCCAATGGAACGAAAACATACGCTAAGAAAAATATCGCTTTCAGATAACTTCCAGAAAGCAAAATTGACAACAGATAATGAATATTGATTTTTTGTAATTTATAGGCCCTAGAGGTCTCTATTCGAGTTTTTCAGCTATTTTCTTTTAGGGTGTTTTTGACTAAAACCGCGAAATGTCAATTAGCGACTTTTCATCCTTCATTGTTGATATCTTCTAACGAATCCAGGGGTTTAGGTAAGAAGCCATGAACTATCAAATTATTGCCATCTATTGCCTCTGTGATGACTACCTAAAATCCACTAAGCTTTTACAGAATAAGTGGCATAACGAAAAATGAGCGATGCAGAGGTAATGACTACCGTAATTGTTGCAAGTCGCTTCTTTATTGCAACATTGAAAGATCACGACAAATGCTCAAAGAAATGGGTTTCATTACAAAAATGTTGAGTAAAGCCAACTAAATAGGCGTATACACTTAATACCTGGGTGATCATTTGGCGGCCTTCACGAGCAAGTTTTAATAGACGATTTTGATGGATCATCTTATCAAGCCCAACAGGTAAATCTAAACTGCGTATCGCCTTCAGCCGCTCTATATGCTCCAGTATATGGCGTGCTTTTGCCGCACCAGGCGAGTCTCTAAGCCAAGCTAATGTCGTAAATTTAGAATCTTCTTTTAGTGCCATGAGGGCATTCAAACGCTGCAGATGTTCTTTTGTCAAATGCTCAGTTAATGAGAAATAAATACGTCGTATGCATTGGTTATTGCCTCCGCACAGATCCGCTCGACGACATTGATGCTTGGCAAAAGAATTTTTTGATGTCGCAACGATTGAACCAATGCTGAGGCTAATACAATGCCTTTATCTGTTTGCCACGCGAGATCTGCTAAGCTGTTTACAAATGACTGATAAGACTCCATTGAGAATGTTTGAAAGCCAAATATGGTTTGCAGTTCAGCCAGATGTTCACGTCGAGTCTGATCCCGTTTGCCATATTCATCCCATACATTGGCAGTCATTTTCAACTGATCGGCAATAACGTTTAGCAAAGGAGGAAATGGCTTCTCGTTGATGCTTAAGATGATACCTGGATAGCGCATATAGCAAAGTTGAATAGCAAAACCCATGCGATTGGCTGCGCCACGGTGTTGTCGGATAATGGAAAGATCTGACTCACTCAATGTATATTGCTGGATTAAATCCTTTTGATTGTCTGGTAGAGCAAATAAGCCCTCCCGTTCGGAAGAAGACAAGACTGTGCGTCGGGCCATGTTTACACCGCACGAAGGTACTGATTTGACGCACTAGACTAGAAAAAAATGAATAAATCCAGGTTAAACCAGAACACTCAACTCATACATAACCTATTGATGTTGTTAGTGTTATTTAATCTGATTTAATCCAGTTTACAGGATAGGCATAGAGTTTTTATCTCATGCTACTTGAAGAAAAGGAATTAAACACATCGTAGCGGATGCCGTGAGTCGAGTTGTGTTTCAGGTCGGGACAACCTGGCTGTTGATGTATTCAAGGCCGAGAAGGCTTTGCTACCTTATGGTTGCTGACGTACATGGAAACATCGACTGCAGCTAACGAATTGTCAAAAGTACAGTATTTTATACTCTATTTTTAATTTTGTTAAAATTATAAAATTAGCCGTATTGAAATAAAATAAAAGGAAAGAAAAAATGGTTTTCCCTGCCAATTACCCCATATCCTGTTTCACAAAATGTTTATCACCAGTTGTCAAGGGGATTATCTTATTCTAGAAGAAGGTGAAGGGATAGCAAAAAATAGTGCACCTGCTATTGAAGGTACAGATGATTGTTGTATTTTATAGAGAATAAAAATAATTAATTTAACATAGAAGGTTTTTATGTGCGTTCATTGTAAGTCTGAAGGTATTTCACTTCCGTTTAATTATCAGCCCTATATAAATGCTGATAATTGTGAAAAGGATAAAGCAAAAGTAATTCATAGAAATTGCATGACAATTTTACACAAAGACTATCTGTATTGCGATTCTCAGGGAAGATTGCAGGGATATCATTGGATTAATTTTCCTATGAGGGTTTGGCGGTTAATCAAAAACTGGAAGACCCATGGGCAAGTAGATAGAGATGTAGTGCAAAAAGTCACAGATACGTTTGATTTTATCCTTAATCTTAATGTGGGTAGATATAGGATCTATCCTTATAGAGAAGGAAAAGATGTAGAAGATTTTGGACGTCATTTGTCAAATACTTTTTTTAGTTTGGACGAAAAATTTCTTGCAAATTACACCACACTTGCAGATAGAATGATAAGGAAGTATTCACACAAGCACTATCCGGTATTGTTCAATTTGGCGCATAGGATATTGCATGAACGAAAACATTGGATAAAAAAAGAAGTGGCAGAGCGAACAGAGGATGGAAAGTTAACGTTTAGTCATACAAAAATACTCAATATAAGAAGTCACGCTATAGGCACTCCATATGAAAAGACGACTGTCTGGGAGGAGGCTTAACCAGTAGTATTCTTCACTGCGATTTTCTTTGAGTTGTGTTGGATTTTTTTATGCAGCAACTTGGGCAAGAAACTTTTATTCGATGAAACCAGCCCTCTCAGCGGGAATTGCTGTTGCATGTACAGCAATTCCCACTGAGAACGTATGTGATTATGGCAGCCCTACGAGGTTGACAGGAAATAGGGTTTATGAACAATTTCCACAAAACAAATTAGGCTTTTCATATACGTGTGAATCATGTGTTGTTCGTAGAGATTTTGATTTCCTGTCAGCCTCTACAGGCTGCTTTTTTTCTGTTTGTTTCTCCTTGGGTGATGCCTCAATGTCGTCAAATTAAGGATTGATCTCGCAGCAAATTGCAGCTAGGCCACAGCAGTGGCCATAGTGGGAAGCCCCGTGTGAAGAAAAGCCAGAGGCTTTTCGAACGCGGGGTAGAATCAAAAAAAGACTCTGAGCTGCTGTAGCAGCGACACTGCAGCGATGTTTCACAGCTACCGCAGCTCAAAACTATTTTTCTTGGATGCCCCCCGTTCAGAATGGCCTACGGCCATTTCTTCACAGGGGGCTTCCCACTATGGCCGCTGCCGCGGCCTAGCTGCAGCTTAGTGCGAGGTCAATCCTTAGAGCCTGTTTTCAAATTAAAAAAACATCTTTTAACTGGTTTTTAGGCAAAATGAGGGACGCGGCTCTGTTCTTCAGCGGATTTTTTTTCAAAATTATACGTAGCCATATACTCCCAAGAATTAGAAACTTAAGTCGATCTTTGCTTCTGTGGGAAATTGAGTACTAACGGCGAATAGAATGCCGTAGATGGGTCTTGATTTGAGCAGACACTCCATAAAGAAGAGAGCGTTGCTTAAAATTAATTGATCACAAGAATAGAAAAAATGATGCAGAAAATTTCTTTTGGATCATTTTTTCGACTAATTTGTCAAATTCGTATTTCTTACTTTTCGTTGTCAACTAGTCCGGTGTTTAATCGCAGCCAATCGTTAATTGTAGCTATAACTTGAGCAACAATTATTGGTAGATTATCAGAATTTTCTGCACGTAAATTTTTTAAATACTCGCTCCAATAATTTTGCACTTGTTTCATTTCATCCTCGGCATAAGTAATCGGCAAAGCAAGAGTGGTTTCTCGATGCTCAAATACCAAGCGTATAACTCCTTCTAAATTATCAAATGAGGGCAGTTGTGAAGAAGAAATCATAGAATAAATGTCGTGAAAATCTTTCATGCGACTATTGAACGAGCCTCGATGGATAATGGTTTCTAACTTTTCAGCAAAAATAAACTCCTTGGGATAACAAGATAGTTTTACATCGCTTTCAAAAAGAACTCCTTTAGAATAGGCTGTAAGCGGAATCGAATATTCAACAGCATCGACGATATCTCCAAATCCGATATCGATAGCAACTTTAAATCTAGTTTTTCCAAAATAGGCCATCATGGATACTTCAGCTCCTGGATATCCCATATGCGGATGTGTAAGTTCGCTTACCTTAATCTCTTGAAAGGCAAATCCATCTTTGAGGTCAATGTTTGCAATTTCCTCAAAAATATCTTTCAATCCAGCAACTTCATTACTGATCTTTCGCGCAAGAAAATCTAAATCATTTGTTTCTCTCCCAATTTCGATATATTTGGAGAGAAGGATACCACCTTTTAAGACAAAATGCTTACGATGTTTCGAATTAGCTAAGCGTACTAGAAAGCGCTCCAGTGTGAGATTCTGCCAAAGATCGGCGGGATCCCGATTTTTTTCTTTTGCGATAGCTCGCAGTTTTGCTTTGAATGATTTTTCTAAATCTGATGTCATGTTGTATACGATAAAATGTATGGGGTTATGTTAACACGCAATGTCTTTGCATATGCGCCAAGTTTCTTAGGATCTGGCTTGTGTTTAGTGCTTTGAAAATACCTCTGAATTGCTTTTATTGCTATTTCCTTGCTAAGATAGCGAAATGCATCAACGATGCAACGTTCTCTGTCGAAAATATGGACGTTATATTCACCAAGAGTTATTTCAATTTTCCCGAGCTTAATATTGCGCATTCTAATGATTCTAGTGTTTGGTCGCTTGGGTGGATAGGAGGCGTGCGGCACAGCAATCCAAACCTCCCGCATAATCTGATCTGTTAAATCGTGGTAACAAAGCGCAGAAATTAAACAAATAACACCAACGGGGATACTAACTGCGACCAATGCCAAGTTTTCCCATTGAAATTCAACTTCTGGTTCATATTGAGAGAAACGATAAGCTCCTGGATAAATCCGCTCTAAGGTGCCTCTTTTCACTAAATATGCTAAAGCATGTCGTGGTACACCCTGTTTCTCTGCATCCGCTGCTGTAAAAAGAGGGACATTAACGAACTGCTCTAGTTGTTTTATGTACTTTGACTGTCTCATTCCTTAAGTCTACAAAACCTACCCATTTAAGTCAAGTGGGTTGGTTTTGGTGAACTCATTCTTCCTGATAGACAAAACCAGCCTAGGGGAGCAACAAATATGACGCACGTGATAAAGCAGCCAATAAGCCATGCAACAAAACCACCACAACTGATTTGATGGTCGAGATCTGGTGTTTGATAGGCACAAAAAAGCAATTTCTGTTTAGCAAATCGAAAAAAATGCTCGATGTCAAAGCGTCGTCGATAACATTGATACACTTCCAGAGCCGTAATCTCCCGTCTTCGCTCTCCCGATATAATCAATAACATCGGAGGAAGCAGTGTCTTCGTACCGTCATGTCTAGCAAAGATTTCGACTTTTACCATGTCTACAAGCTTAGAATGTCCTTCAATATAAACATCGTTCCAACGATTGAGTAGTACAACGACCTCTTGACGGTTTATTGTATCTTCATGCTCAGACTCTTCATCGCTCCCGCCTTCTGTACCAGGCGGGGAGGTCCTCAATAAATCGAATGGTTTTTACTCTTTACGCAGCCTTATTTTACAAGGACAAAATGCCGCTGGAAGCCTCGAGCTCTTAAAACCCGCGGACCTTGTTTTCACAAGCTCCTCAGTCCCCTTTAGCTTTTTCGATAGATCCGCGAATATGAGTGCGACTAATCAACAAAGAGAATTTGATCTATCATTTTCGATAAGTTCCCTCGAACTCAACGATCGAAGCTTGGATCAAGTTTTTGATTTCATGGATGTCAATGGAGCGATTACTGTCAATGCCACGGCAAATAATGTACCGGCTGGACTTCTTTGCAATGCCTTAACCGTGAATCCCTCTTTAGGGCAAAAAATCGACGCTGTCGTCGGAGAAACCCTTGATGGAAAAATGGATCTATCGCTAGAGCGCAAATCAGGTCTGATAAATCTTGATTGGCAAAGCCCGCGCTCCTCTTTGACCTTGGTTGCCAAGATGAAAAAATGAAATTGACGATTGATCCGGAAGGGTTTTCATTGAATTTGTATCCTTGACAATCCGTTCTTTGCAGGTTTCAAGAGCAAGTCTGCAACTTGGCAAGATCTATTTCCTCAATGAAGGAAAAATAGCAAAGGCTGTGGAGATGTTGAACCCGCCGCATGCAAAGCTCATTTCATTTTGGTTTACCCCTCTTTACTTCAGTTATGACAAGGGCTCGCTCGGCATTTCACGTTTCGATTTGTTAGTGATGGACCTTTATCCATTGGCAACTTGGGGAACTGTTAATTTTTTAAATGATAGAATGGACATGACGATCGGTTTAACTGGTGAGGCAATTGAAAAGGCATTTAAAATCCCGGTTGTTGAACCAAATTATATGCTTCAACTCCCTTTACGAGGTTCGATCGCCCGTGCAAAAATTGACAAAACAAAATTAACAGCCCGTCTTGCAGCATTATTCGCTTCAGTGGCAGCAGGACCGGAAGGGTTGCTCTTGTGGGTACTGTCGCTGGCCTGGCTTCCAGCATAACAGAAGATGCCCCTCCAGCTCCTACGACCCACCCTCTACCATGGTCAACCGGACAAAATCGGCAAGAGGCGACCAGCCAAGTGGATCGACATACAGAGTCGACACCACGAAAACATTCGTCCCTTAAGCGTATTGAAAAGAAAGCTGATTCATTTATTCGAAATTTTTTGAAGCCCTGAGTCCCAATTACAGAACCACGATTGCTATAAACAACTCGAAACACAGCTACGGAGTCATTACCTATGCAGAGCACATGGAACCATCCGAATAAACATTTATCTCTTGTTCTGATAAACCCTAACACTGTTACGCATGTTCAGACTATCAACGGAAAAGTAAACCGAGAATGGAAAACGGTATGGAAGAGTTATGTTGATATACTCGCCAATCATATTGCACAAAAAATGCTTAAGAATATTCAAAATGTTATCTCTCAAGCCTTTTGTAAAAATAAACGCTATACAAAAAGCTTACTTGAAAGATTGGAAATTTAATTTATCCCTGCTGAAAAAAAGCCTGCAAGAAGAAGATGCGATTCAAGAATGGTTGGCGAAAACAGAGGAATGGCTGAATTCTGACGTCAATTCCTCTGCGCACGCATGTTTCAACGCTAAAATGCTTAAACTTTGTCAAGCAGTCGGAATTATTTTCGATAATCAACTCATTGATTATGTATTACAACAGCATAATAACAAATTGACTGTAGGAAGATCGGATGTAGAAAAATCTCCCATCGTAACAATTGGAATGTGGATTGCTGACTGCCCATCCATAAGATATAATCAAGAAGGACATTATGAAATTGAAACTCCTCGCATTAAAAGAAAACAGCTCGACCGTGTAGAGATAAAAATTTATATGGTCACCGAAATATCTACGCAAAGTGAACCTGCTCCTAAAAATGGATTGCATGTTTCCTTTGTCATGCACCAACCAAAGGGAATCACTCCACAACCGGCCTGTGTTAAACCGCCCAAACAGTCTAAATATGATTTTGTCCCATCTCTCTTACGGAGGGAATTTAGCTTATTGGGAAGGAAAAGTACTGGTTAATATCTACATAAGTTAACTAAAATAAAACATGAATATTTGTGTCAAGCATGACTATAGTAAAAAAAGGTAGGTAATAATGAACCTCGAGGCCAAAAATTTAGCACAAGCTCTCATAGATGAGGTGACTCGAATCCCATATGATGAAAACTTGATCCAGGAGCTACTGAAGAAAATTGGTGCTGCGGGCGATGCCCGAATTATCTGTTCTATTTTACCTATAATCTGGCCAATAGTTTCTTATACCGAGAGGTTGACTTGGTTAAAAAAAAGCATAGTTCGATATAACTCTTCAATAAAATCAGCGGCGCTTAAAGCCATCTCAACTCTTTTAGCACAGACTCAGCCTGAACAACTTCCTGCTATAAGCGCATGTTGGTCATATTCTTTGCTTGTCGATAGACTTCAGAGTTGGATCACTATTGATCCACTCTCTATCGATGAAATCGAAGAAGGAGAGGCAAAGCTTTACCTGCTAGGGATTCTTTCGTTTAATAAAAACGGCTACCTTCGAGAAAAAGCCGTTGCAGCCCTTGCAAAATTCCCTGGCCCTGATGCTTTACCTTTTATCATATGTCGCACTGGCGATTGGGTTCCTGAAGTTCGAAAAAAAGCACTTGATGTTTTAGAAACTAAATTTATATATGACAATGCAAATGCCTTCATTAAACTGCTACCTTTAATTGACCACTTGGCTCTATCTTCAAGAGCAACAGCAAGTTTAGAAGCCAAAGTTTGCGACTTGTATCGTAGTGAACCCGGTGTTCAACTATTATTGTCCGCCCTGAAGACAGAGCGAAAAAATATTCGCGTGTTAATCTGCCGTATTTTGGACAAAATTGCACATGACATTCCGGAAGACATCCTCAATACAGTTACAAATGATTGCGATCCAGCTGTGCGACTCTGGCTTACACGTTGGGAGGAACGAATACGTTCATTCAATCCAATTAAAGCTTCGCAACTCAGAAAATCACTTATCAACGATAAATCCGCTAAGATAAGAAATATCATAATTCTCGCATCTCTTACTTCTGAAGATGACGATGTCTATATTTACCTTTATAAAAGCCTCTTTGACAACTCTTCGGGCATTCGTGACATTGCGCGTTTTTACATTAAAAAGAACAAAACACTCGATTTTGCCTCTCTCTACCGTAAGAGGCTGACAGAAAAAGGCACAACACTTCAAATTGCAATTGCAGGACTCGGAGAAACAGGTATTAGCAGTGACTATGACCTCATCTTACCACTGGTGTCAGGCTCCTCACGCCAAAAACGCGAGGCATTAAAAGCATTAGTAAAATTAGATCCTTCACGCGCCCGGCAAGAGTTACTACGTGCCTTAGCAGATCATCGACCTGCAGTGCGACATTTGGCCTTAAAAGAACTACCTAAATGGCTGTCAGATGAATATGAGGAAACACTATTAAATGTGTGGAAGTGTGCTGCAAACGAAGATGCCCATTGTTGTATTGCTAAATCGATGCTTCTCTTACCTCCTTGGATAGCAGCACACGCTCTTTTGCAAGCTGTGACAATCTGCCCTCATTCTCGAGAAGCTGCTAATGCACTCCAACAATGGTATCCCTCCCATCAAATATGTTATCCCCCAATTCCTCCAGGGGAAAAAGAGAAAATAGCCATTGAGAATGCCTTGGCGGCTGCAACTCCATTCCTACAGCAATCAGTTGTCAATAGAGTTTTGGGATTTTTATAGCATCTAAAGCTTTATAGTATCTTCTTTAGCTTTAATCCTCGTAATTTTCGCTATTCATTGTTGTTTGCGTTAAGAAGCCTTTCGAAACGATAAATTTGACCTGCACGCCCGGTCTTTTCTCGAACAGGAATGAGAAAATACCTCCTTCCAGTGGTAAACCCAACAGTCGGGTCACCAGCCGCCACTTGGATTAATTAAGCGGAATAAGGATTGAATCAGGGTTAAGTAGTAGCTTTCTTCATTATTTCGATTGCTATGGCCAAACAAATGCGTTTGCCGGTAGCGCTTAGATTTTTCAAAAAAACCATAGGGACTGCTTCTCAATCTGTAAAAATGTTCCGTGCCAATAGGTTGGTGAGACAGCAAATAAAACCCTATGCGATAACGGTTTAATTTTAAATTTTGGGGAAAACGTAATAAGAATTTTATCCCGTCACCCATAATTTCAAAATGCGAAGGGCTTCAGCGCGTACTTCTTTTGAATCCATACAGGCTATAAGAATATCTTCTGCCTGGATCAAACGTTTTTCTGGATGTGCAGATAAAGCGCGCATGCACGCCGCTTTTACCTTACCAGTAGAGGTATTTAATAATTTAAGTAGAACAGATGAAACCTCAGGCATATGGACAACTGTTTCAAGTTTATCAATAACAGCAACTTGGGATTCTGGCCAATTCTTATCTTCCGCAACTTCTAGAAAATAAAAGCATACATCTTTTCGATCTAGTTGAGGAGCTAGAATGTCTATTATGGTAGTACGTATTTTGTTAGACCATTCCAATTTAAAGTTTTCAAGAAATACTTGTCTCATTTCTGGTTTATTGGCAAGCGGACGGAGAGCTTGTATTATACCTAATCGATGCCCTTTCCCTCCCAACGACAATCATTTTTCCCTCTCAACGACAATTATAATTCCCTTGAAACGACAATATATATTTTAAATCTCCCAAAAGGAGGTTCACTTGATTTCAGCAACTCAGTATCGGATTAGTAACCGTCTAATGAACCCATCTTTTTAAGACGGATTTAGAAGGGTTTTACGATTAAGTAACCATTGATCAGGTAAAAGCTCATGCAGTTTTCGAGCATTGGCCAGGAAGACGGCGAAAAATATCCTCTAAATATTCACGAGGATTTATTCCTAGATTTCGACAGGTCTGCACAAGTGATAAGAGAACGGCTCCGGATCTACCACCTTCCGGACTTCCAAAAAAGAGCCAATTTTTTCTGCCGATTGCTAGCGGGCGAACAGCTCGTTCAGCAACATTGTTTTCCATGCGAGCATTTGGATGCTCGGTATAATTTTTAAGATAGGGAATAAGTCCGCAAAAATAACCGAGGGCTTCACGAGACTTGGATTTAGGCAGATATTTTCCCTCGACCAATCTCGATTTTATTTTATCGATCAACTCATTAATGATGGGAATTTCCTTTTCCTGCCGGATTTTTAGACGTTCTTCCGGAGACCGAGCCCAAGCGACCTTTTCAAACATAAAAAGATAACGAATTTTTCTTAAAACCCATTCTCGAAGCTTAGGATCGCCAGCTTCGGCTTCAAAGAATTTACGACGGATATGACTCCAACAAGGAAACCAGGTAATCTTTTTCTGCTCTGCCAACCTTTGATAGGCAGCATATTTATCAGAGTGGAGGCCTCCCCGATAATCTTTCAATATATCCAGGACATTGTCATGACAGCGATTTTCACGAAAATCATATATCCGATATGGTGGATTTGACTCATGTCCGCCAACGACCACCCACATATAAGCCCATTTGCATTTAACGGCTTCTTGCAGCTTGACAGGGGACTCATCAATGTAGATGTTTCCTTTGCTCAAAACGTGCTTCACCATTTCATCGTACAGGGGTTTCACGGCTTCTCCGCAATGGATTACCCATTGTGAAAGCAGCTTACGGCTGATCTGCACACCCTTATGTCCCATCAGTTCAACAATGCGGTAAAGAGGGAGATGAAAGGCAAATTTTTGAGTAATAATTTCAGCTAGCAAACTGTCGTCCGCCCTGCATTTAGGGAAAATAGTGTCAGGCAAGTCTGCTATAGCAATACCATCTTCTTCTTTTTGAGGATTGGCATATTTAAAACGGATAATCTCTTTCACGTGAAGAAAAATTTTGCTAACACTACAAGGAGAAACACGTAAGCATTGCACGAGTAATTCCCATTCGGAAAGATGCCCGGAGCATACGTATGAAATTACATTAACAGGTGCACGTTCAAAACAAGTAGAAAAACAACCTCATTCTTTGATTAAAGCCATTTCAAAAAAAATAACCTATCTTGATTTAACTGGAAGGATACTCTAACCAGACGGCTAACCTATAAGAAGCCTACCGTATCCACCTAAACGCGTTTAGTTGGGAAAGTAGGTGTTCAACCAGAAAGCCAAGGTGTTCGCATCTCCCTGGGTAATATCACTTCCGATGTAGTTTTTCCAACTCTGCACTATCTCCTCATTATTGTCTTGAGTGATTAACATAGGTGTCCAGCTAGACTGCATGATAACGTAGACGTTGATCTTGTGAGCGAGCTCAGTAATTTTTGGCAGATTTTCTTGGGTTTCGGCCTTTGCGAACTTTTTGGCTGTGGCATTGTCTTCCACTAGATATAACAATGACTTGTTCAAAGGGCCGCAATCGTTTTCAACATTACTAGCTTGTAAGAAGCGCACGCAGCTCTTTATTTGCTTCCTATCTCCCAACTCGTTTTTCATGCCAACAATAGCCATAACCCTATGACAGAAAAATTCTTCATCGAGCACCTCGATATACCTCGATAAAGATTGGCAAGAGACCTCTTTTCCGTAACTCCAAGTCATGTCAATGGGAGCTTCCAAGATGGGACTTATAGTATTTTCCACCAATCTCCAGCTCTGTTGTATAAAGGAGAAAAACGCCAGATTCACTGCAACTTCAAGCTGTGCTATGCGCTTTTCTGTGCCGGCTAGCTTTTTATCAGTTTAGTGTCCGTCAGCTGCACAAACTCTTTGTAGAGCATCGCAAGATCGTCCTTGTTCTGATCTGTGACAAGCACGCGACTTAGGTCTTTTTTGCAGATGACGTAAATGTTTACCTCTTCCTCAAGAGACTGCATTTTGGTCGAACTATTCGTGTGGTTTATGTAAGACTTGCAGGTTTTTGGCTCATCCATCCCGTAAAGCACTGGTTTGCCCAGAGGCCCACCTTTTGCATCAAATTCGTAGCAAAAGACCCGCGTTTGCGTCCCAGTGCCTACCCTAGGACCTGCTCGCATCATCGTTGGACGTGGCGGCGGGCCGTTCCAAATTCCGTTCTCCTTGTTCACGCAGTACTCGACCTTATTGAAAGTTTCGCTAGGGCCCACACTAAAAGTTCTCGTTCCTATAAAGTTTGCATCCAGGCAACTCTCTACGCCAGTGAGGCTACGCTGCAAGTACGTAAAGCGCAGTAGATTTATGGCCGTTGAAAGCTGGGCTGTGTTGGGGAGAACTGGTTGCTCATTAGCTATGTAAAATACAGGATTCATTGTTGGCCCTTTCTTTGGTAAGAGGAGAAGAAGTGACTCTAGCATGTCTAAGTAGATAAATCAATCGGGTAGCTATTTTTTTTCTATTTGTTTTTAAATCTACCCTACATTCTCGCCTTTTTGCTCTTTCCTACTGAATTTTACCATAATTGGTGCTGGGCAAAAAACCCCTACTTGAAGGATTGGACATTGAATTTATCCCTAAAGAAGCCTGCAAGGAGAAGATGCTATACAAGCATGGTTAACCAAGACGGAACAGTCTAAATATGATTTTGTACCGTCCTGCTTACAAAGAGAATTTAGCCTATTGGGTGTTTTTGACTAAAACCGCAAAATGTCAATTAGAGACTGTGGCTATTTTTTCCAATTCCAGACCAGAGGCCTTTAGCCGAAACCAAGCAGCCAAGCGCTGAAATCCCTATGGAACTTCGGTGAAGTTTGTTTAAGTTTCCGCTGGGAGGTCGGCAATGGGCATAAAATGGCGTTATGCGCATTTGCCGATTAGAATTCAGAAAATTCCTATGGGACTTTGATGACCTTTGTTTACCTAAGATTACGAGAATCGATCCAACAACTTGTCGAGCCACCACTATTACTGTCAAGTCTAACAAAAGCCTTGAAAGGCAGATTGTTACTAAGTTCTACAATTGTACCTCGAGGTTGACTATAGGAGGCTCCTACACTTACTATATTTCCGACTTTAAATCCACGTTCCTTTATTGTTTTAGAGCCAGAATAATAACTGCCTCTGTCTTCTTGCCAATAGCATCTTTCTGGAAATGACATACACAACTCCAATAATGGTTAACAATTTAAAAATCTATGGCCATAAAATTGGTTTGGATTCTGGATTTCCCTAACCTCAAGGTTTATAGCCAACTTACTTCTGTTGATATACTATTGCTTCACATGTAAAACATAAACTATAAAATATCGTATATTTTAATACAAACAATAATTACATTTCAACATATATTTCATAACACCTATTTTGGGTTTTCTAGGGCGCAATGGAACAGAAAACCGGGTTTAAGCTTTTGATTATTATATCAAGCTGTTATCGAGTGTGAAGGACTTTATGATTCGATATACCGTAGCTTCTCCTATTCCAAGCTGCCTGGCTATTTCTGCTTTTTGTTTCTCCGCTATCCACAAGACGCATTACGTCATTTTTTATCTCCGAGATTTCAATAGCTCTAGGAGCAGGCGAGAAATTCGGAATTGGGGCTTCTTCTGTTTTTTTCATGCTACTTTGCTGCTTACTATTCGACTCATACGGCTGGTTCTGAAGGTCGCTTGATTGTGTACCTGTATCGTTTGGCTCAATTGCTCTTTGAGCCTCAGCTGGAATAAAACTTTTAAGAGCTTCAGACTGTGCTTTTTCGCTCGTCTTTTCTTCAATGATTTTAACAGCTTGATAAACAGATGAGTAATTCGGAATATGGCTTCTTCTGTCTTTTTTATGCTGCTTTGCTGTTTACTCTTCGACTCGTTAGGCTGCACCACATGGGGTAGACCCAACAGTCGTGTCACCAGCCGCCACGTACGCAGATACGTGTAATGAACAGATGAGTATGACGAACAGCATAAAGAGAGTCCTTCTCACTATCCTCGACAAAAGATGTAGTGTAGTGAGGGTTTTTGTTGTGCATTAAGCTTAATACACTATATAGTTGAGTTTTTATGGTTTATTGAGCGTTAACGCACTACATAAACTGATTTTTGTTGTACATTAGCCGGTATTACACCATTATCCTTGAGGAAAGAGTCATGCCCAAACAAATTGCTCAAAACGAACTCGATGTCATTATAAATATTGTAGCTAAATTTCCGGATGGTCTTCCTCTTAGCAAAATCATGGAAAGCTTAAGCATTTCTATTTCCCGCCGTAACGTTCAGCATCGATTGGTTTTTCTCGTAAAAAATGGCCTACTTCATGCTGAGGGAAAAGCCCGTGCTAGGTTGTACAGGCTTCCTTTAAAAGAAGCAAAAGACGCCCAAGGTCTTTTTGGAGCTTATAACACCCATGCTATTTCACTGTCGCCTGAAGCTGAAGAAATCCAAAGACAAGTCATTCGACCTATTCAAGCGCGAACTCCTGTTGGTTATAACATCCAATTTCTAGATGAATACCGACCAAATGTCACTTACTACCTTTCTGAATCTATACGCCAGCGGCTTTTTGAAATGGGAAAAACGGAGAGTGATCAACCTGCTGGAACATATGCTAGAAAGATTTATGGACGTCTTCTTATTGATTTATCATGGAATTCAAGTCGTTTGGAAGGCAATACTTATTCTCTATTGGAGACAGAGCGTCTTTTTGAATTAAGCCAGATTGCTGAGGGGAAGGATCTCCGTGAAGCTAGAATGATTTTGAACCACAAAGACGCTATCGAGTTTTTAATTGATACGGCATCTGACATTGGCGTTAATCGCCCAATTATTCTCAATCTGCATGCGCTTCTATCTAATGATCTAATGGTTGATCTTGAGGCTTGCGGTCGTCTTCGATCAATAGCTGTAGGCATAGGGAAATCAGTATATCAGCCATTAGCAATGCCGCAGAAAATTTTGGACCTTTTTCAACAAGTTGTAGATACCGCGCGTCCAATTAAAAATCCGTTTGAGCAATCGTTTTTTTTAATGGTGCATTTACCCTATTTACAACCTTTTGAAGATGTAAATAAACGTGTATCGCGCCTCGCAGCAAATATTCCTCTTATTCAAAACAATCTCTGTCCATTATCATTTGTAGATGTCCCACAGCAAACCTATTTTAATGGCCTTTTGGGAGTTTACGAATTAAATCGCATAGAACTTTTGCGAGACGTCTTTGTATGGGCATACGAACGTTCTTGCCTTCGCTATTCCGTCACCCGAAAAGAGCTCGGAGAACCAGATCCATTTAGGATGCGGTATCGAAATGCTATTACTGAAAATGTCTCGCGTGTCGTACGCGACTGTATGGATAAAACAGCAGCAATTGCATTTATCAGGGAATATGCACGGCATTCTATCCCTCCAGAAGACCAAGCACATTTTGTCGAATCAGTTGAAAGGGACATCATGAGCTTACATGAGGGCAATATTGCGCGACATCGTATTCGCGATGTCGAGTATGAGGCATGGCAGAAAACTTGGCATTGAAGGACTAAAAATGATTAAACAAAGGAGCCAGCGATGACACTTAGTGAAAAAGCAATGTCTTTCCAGGAAGAGCATATTCCCGAACTAATGGAACACGGGGAATGGCCATCTTATCCCTCGAGCAAAAAAGCTTTTTTTTCTGGTTATGCAAGCATTCGTCCAGTCCCTGATTACAGCGCAATTATGCCGTTTTTACGATTGAACAGGGCGATTGCTACAATTGGGGCTTTACCGTCAAGCGCGGAATATGGGACAACACTAATGCTCGCGTGTATCAATTTAACCACAGGTTTCTTGAATTATTTTTCTAAATCCCTTAAAAGTACCCTGCTGCTGATTTGCAGCAGGGTGTGCATTTTTTAAAGCTTATGGTCGGCGTATACTTCCATGGCTTGTGCCATGAATTCGGCCAATTCAGGATGAAAAGGATCCAGCTGCTTCCGATACTCGGGATGTTCACGATAAAGTTGAGCAAGAGCCTTATAGACCTCTTGGGTCGCATGATGAATCTGCTCTGTGAAAGCGTGATGTTTCTCAATAATGAGTTGCGCCTCATCTGAATCTGGATTTAATCCTATCCCTAGAGTCTTACACGGCCCTTTCACTTTCATTGTCTTCCGGGCCATGATGATACAATTCTGCGAGGTCAAATGAATCGTTTGAGATCCGAGTCATCAACTGGCCGGTTCTATGTTCATCATAAAAATTAAAGGAGAGTTTTTGGTAGTGCTCAAAAAGTTCATTGCGCATGTCCCCACTCTCTTTCAAAAAATTCCGAATGTCTTGACGGATCTGATCAAAAAAAGCCTTCCTATCTTCCAGAGTTCCATTAAAATATGGCTCATTTGGATTTACTGGATTAATTGGATTAACGTATCCATGATCCATAAAACTAATATGTTTAGATCCTTTATAGTATCGCACCTTGTGTCCTATTTTTATCATTTCGTCATAAGCACCGGATTTTCTTTGATAATCTTCTCTTTCTTGAGACAAAAGTAAAAATAAAGGATATTGGTTATGATTTGGGTAAGGAAACCCTCCTGTATCTAAAACGATGATTGCTTCTTTCACGTCAACTTTGTTTTCATGAGGTAGCAAAGTATTCCGTTCTTTCTTCTTGAAAATATTGGAAGCACGATTTGCAAAAAGAAGTAGCGAATTTCCTCCCAAGGTTCATTGGATGAAGTGCTTAGAACATCGACTGTAGCAGTTAAATTGTCTATCAGCTGCAGTGAGTCAAACTCCATTGCTACCTCTTCAGAAAACTCTCTGCGCAGAGCGAGTTCTGCTGATTCTCCAAATTCAATTCCACCTCCCGGGAAATCAAGCTTACCAGCATAGGGTCCGCGCTTCTGCCTTACAACTAACAATCTTGAAGGCTTGGCGGCTCACCAGTTGGGTCTTCAAACGGCATCTCAACATATCCATTTTTACGATAAAATTTCACGGCGTCTGGCCTTGCTTCATCGTGAAGAGATTGAATGCCCTGTTTTTTTAACCACTGTTCGCAAAGCTGAAGAAATTGAGAACCAAGACCATGCTGCCGGTAGGATTCATCGATAACAAAAATTCTTAAAGCAGCTCTGTGATTCGGCCAAAGTTGAATATGTGCATACCCGATTATTTCGACGCCTTGATAAAGAATGAAATGAACGTGATCTTTATGATCAAAAGTCCAAGTATAGGGATCAGTGATTCCTAATGGGCTGGAAAAATATGTATCCCTTAACTTTTTCGCTATCTCCCACTCGGCATAGT
>Ga0351960_1072_pt1 | contig 19152 bp, 14 predicted proteins | sample TotcelT113001M14_FD_205808 | JGI IMG/M metagenome (GOLD analysis project Ga0351960, IMG submission 205808) | Enriched cells from coal bed in the Powder River Basin, Montana, United States - Total cells T11 rep3 HSBNCT.T11.300.1.M14 ... | reverse complement strand
TCAAAAGGGGTGGATTGCTCCACCCCTTTGTGAAATTGTATGATCTGAGACTTTAAATTATTCTTTGCTAGTGGGAGCTGGCACAGGCATAGGACGGCTGGCAAGCTCTCTATCGAGCATAAACAGACCCCGTGCATCATGACCGATGCGTTCAAAGTCGTCTACAATCTGACTGGAATTGGCTTCTTCTTCGACTTGTTCGTTGATAAACCATTGGAGAAACTGGACCGTAGGATAGTCTTTTTCTCGCATAGCAATATCGTAAAGATTGTTGATACAACCGGTAATATGCTGTTCGTGGGCATAAGCAGCTTTGAAAGCATCTATCGGAGAAGACCAGTGATTGGTAGGCTCTTTGATTTCGCGTAACTTAAAAATGGCTCCTCGGTCCATGATATAGGCAATGATCTTTTCGGCATGAATGAGTTCTTCTTTGTATTGAGCAACCATCCAGTGGGCGGCTCCAGGCATTTTCATCGAGTGGAAATAGGCTACCATGGAAAGGTAAAGATAAGCAGAATACATCTCTTCGTTGATTTGTTGATTTAGCGCATCGAGCATCATGTGATTCATTTCTTTAAATTCTCCTTTCAATTTTACTTTTCAATCTAGAAAGCTAACTGCAAACTTTTTATAATGTATCAATTAAATCATATTATTACAAATTAGCTAAGAATTGATGTGCGTTTTTTACTACATTTGCATCTTTTTCATAAGTCATTTTGTTTAGGGCATGTTCATATTCAAGCCAAAGAAAGTCATCATGCTCTCCACATAAGGAACAGGTTTTTTCCTGCTGGGTTTCAGCGAGATAAAATACTACCTGTTTGTAAATATGGGGAGCGGGATAATAGGATATGACGTGGCGAAAAGCTGGTAAAATGGTGAGATCGTGGATTCCAGTCTCTTCGTATATTTCTCGAAGAGTGGTTTGCACCTCGGTTTCATCCTTTTCGACGTGTCCTTTGGGTAAGCCCCAGTATTCTTTTTCATTTTTATACTTTAGGAGAAGATACCAAAGCTTTTGCTCTGAACGACGAAAAACAACTGCACCACAAGATTTCTCTTTTCTCATTTAAGCCTTCTTCTTTTAATTTGAAGCATCCTGATATAAAATTATATTCAAATCAGTGAAAAGGACATATTAAAATATGAAAAAATTTAATTTTGCGAAATTGCAAGCGAAATCGATTCTTCCAGTCCTTCTATCCATCATCCTGATACTACCTTCCCTGACCTATGCCTTTTCCAATAATGAACCTTCCTCTGCCTTGAATGATGCTGTTTTAAGTTCAAAGCAAGTTTTTGTCCTGGTCGAATTGAAAGATCCAGGTACTATAGCCCTACAAAACCAGGGTACTTTTTCCATTCATCATCCTTTGACCGTCCAACATCAAGAAAAGATAAGCACAAAACAGCTACAAGTGCTGAATGAGTTAAGTCTGAGAGATATTCCCTTCAAGCATATCGGAAGCCTTAAGCATACTTCCAACGGTCTCATCATAGCGCTTGGCGAATACCATCTTCCCTTATTGTCGTGCCTGGCTGGAGTAAAAAAGTACACGGTGTTAAACGATATATTTGAGCTCGATCGCTGGGCAGCCGCAGTGAGTTTAAAGATCATGAAAGCTTCGTCAAGAAATATCCCCTGGACTGGTAAGGGCACCCGAATCGGTATTATCGATACTGGAGTAGACTATCTCCATGAAGATTTTACGCCTCCGGGTATTCGTGGAGAAAACAGCAAAACCGTGGATGGCGATGATTTTGCGGATGACGTCTATGAAGAAGACGTTTTGATAAGTGATGACAAGGATCCGATGGACGACGCAATTCAACATGGCGGACATGGCACCCACGTAGCAGGTATTGCTACCGGCAATCATCCGTCCATACCAGGAATGCCTGGAATGGCTCCAGACGCTTCCCTTTTCGCCTACAAGGTTTTTTCTTCCAAACCCAAAGCTGGAGGAGCACAAGGGGCTCATATTGTCCTAGCAGTGGAACGCTCCATAGAAGATGAATGCACGGTGATCAACCTTTCTCTGGGGCATCGTGCCCGTAAAATGAGCGAATATGAAGAATCCCCCTATATCAAAGTCTTTCAGCATGCCGTTGATGCTGGAGTCATCGTAGTAGCCACCGCAGGAAATAATGGATCCCGCTTTCTGGAAGAAGGCTTGGACAATGAATGGCCTATGTCTGCCCCTGGATCTTTTAACAGTGTTATCCAGGTAGCAGCAAGTGACGACCGACACTTCAGTCCTATCAAGCTACATCTCCATGATGGAAGAATCATTCAACTCAATGCCCAGCAATCCTATTTTACTCCACCTATCCCCGAGCATTATTCCATGCTGGAAATAGTTGACGCTGGCTTTGGTCGTAAAGAAGACCTGGAAGGAATGGACCTGACTGGTAAAATTGCTCTTATTTCTCGAGGTCCGATAGAGAAAGCTATCACTTTTTTAGAAAAAAACCGAAATGCAAAAGATGCTGGAGCAGCAGCCTGCATTATTTACAACTACGATCCTAGTCCATTTTTAGCTATCATGGTAACAGATGGCAATCTGATTGACCCCTGGAGCATGAAGCTGATACCCACCCTTTCTGTGACTTCCATGGGGGGTAGCTATTTCAAAGAGTTCCTCCGCTACGGAGGCAAGATGGAATTTAAACCCAGAGTACCTACCAGCATTGCCGATTATACTTCCGCTGGCCCTTCCCCGGATGCGCTATCCAACCAGTTTAAACCAGAGCTATGCGCTCCAGGTACTTCTATTTATTCTTCCCTTCCTTCCAGTTTGAGCAAAGAAGGAAACAAGGTACAATGGGGAAGTCGCCAGGGAACATCCATGGCAGCTCCTGTAGTTACCGGGAGTATCGCCTTACTTAAGGAAGCACGACCCTGGCTTAGCCCTGCTCAATGCAAAGCCCTTTTGATGAATACAGCCGAACTTTTAACCAATCCCCTTAACGGGGAAGTTTTTTCCTTTTTATACCAGGGTTCAGGTCAGATCAACGTGGAGGCAGCTCTTGCTTCGCCCATTATAGCTATGCCTCCTGCTTTTATGAGGTCTTTTGATGACACAGAAAAAGCTATTTCTCTCGAAATCGAAAACTTTTCCGAGGAGAGAGTTTTTGTGGATTTGCGCTCAGTCATCTATGACGGAGGAGAACTGGCAGATAAAATAAGCATTTCACTGGATAAACCTTTTATTGAGTTGGCTCCCCAAAGCAAAGAAAACCTACAACTCTGGGTACAGCTCGATGAAGAGCTTTCCATCTTAAAGAAAATTGAAGGGGTGCTATGGTTGGATGTTCATTCATCGATCAATACTGGAGGTATCACACATAATCTACATGTACCCTTTATTCTTTACCAAGCTGAAACCTTTATGGAGATTGAAAAAGCAGTAGCTCAGGTGGAGCTCTCCAGTGAAAAATTGGATATCAATGAAAACCCAAGCTTGAGTGTTTCCTTTCAGCTTAACACCGGATCACAAGTACGCACTACCGATAAAGAGGGTAAACAGACCATCAACGTCCGAAACTATGCCAGCCGATTCAGCATCCATATTGAGGATCAGGAAGGCAACAATTTAGGGACTATCTATTATTCGGAGCTTATGCCTATAGGTAAATACCACTTGGAATTTAATGGTCGAAACATTCTGAATCATTGGTTTTTGGAAGATGGAGCTTATCGTATGGTTTTTTCCCTCCATTGCCTTTTGTACAACTCTGATACCCAGGAAAGAAAGCTCCTCATGCTAGCTATGGCTGAAGAACAATTTGAGCTGAGTCAGTCCCCTCTTTCAATACCAGTACAAACTTTGCTTTCACTCCCACGGCTAATGGAGAACAATCGAAGATACAGCATGAAACTCTATGTGTTGGATTTCAAGGATATTCGACATATACAGGCAAACATCCTCTTTCCCTCTGCATGGCAAAACCTTCTCTTAATCCCAGGTGAGGATCAACTCTATGAAAGTCACCTCTGGAAGGAAAATGAAGATGGAAGAAGAGTGCTCCATATAGAAGCCCTGCGCAGGCAAGTGCTAGCAAAGGAAAGCTGGCAAGCCCTGGAGATCAGCTTTACCTATCACACTGAAGAGCTGCCTGAGCTTCCCGAACTTGATATTCAGCTGAGTGATGAGCACAAGATCCCGCGAAAAGTATTAATAGAGCTGCCGAAAATGGATAGCTATCTCGATAAAATGAAAGTCCTGGATCTTAATCAGGATGGCAAAATTGATAATCTTGATGCAGTCATACTACTGCAACATTACGGACTAAACTATCAGGATAGGGAATGGAATCCAGCCTGGGATCTTAATAATGACTGGAAGCTGGATCTGGAAGACCTAAAGCTTTTTGCCTATTTTGTACCCTGAGTTTTGCCCCCTGAATCAGGACTTTTTTTCGAAGTAAAACCTGAGCATTACCTGACTTAAATCCATGGCGTGACAAAAGATAGTTTGTGGGATAAGAGCGAGCAAGTCTTCGGAAGATATTTTTAATCGTAGCTCTCTTCCAAGAAAGGCTTCCATTCGGCATAAAAGAGCAAAAGCATCGTGCTTAATATTGGGAATATCGAGAATCATTTTGCCTCTTTTTTTTAAGACCCGACATAGTTCATTGACCAAGATTTTAGCATCTTGTAAGGGATAATATTCCAAAACTCCAATGCAGGTGATGCGGTCAAAATAAGAATCTTCAAAAGCCAGATCCAGACCATTTGAAAGCAAGATAGTAGCATTTACAATTTGCTGTTCTTGAATATAGTTTTGCATTCGCTTCACTATCTCATTCGATGCTTCTAGTCCGAAGTAATGCCATGGGTAGTGATGTAGCTGATATCTTTCCAGGTTTAAGTAGGATCCAAAATCAAGATATTTTTGACTCTTACGGGGTTGTAAAAAATCTATAATATCCTTTGTACCGCTATAAGAAGCGCAATTTTTAAAATAAGCATAAGCTGGATCTAAGATAATCTCTTCAGGAAGTATAGAAGACAGCGAAAGCCCTTTTTCTTCAATACGGGCAGACTCTTCAAAGGAACGGCTTAACTGCTCGAGTAAGCCTTCATTGTTCATAGTTGATAATAATTTTCATTGCTTGCGTAGGATCGCTTTGATCAATGCTTACCTCAGCGTCAAAAGATTCGGCAATAAATCGAAGAGGGACGAAAACACGGTTTTCAATGATCATGGGGGGGACATCCATACTGATAGGTTTTTGATTTACTTTAGCTTCGTAGTTGTTGACCTGGAGCCAAATTGAGATTTTTTTAGCTTCGTTTTCAAGGTGAATGGTTTTTAAATCGGGATTCCACGCTACCTGAGCTCCAAAAACTTCAGATAAAAATCTTAAAGGTACGAGTGTTCTGCCTTGGCGGATCAATGGAACTACCTGAGGATTGTTGGAATCAATAGGCACTGTTTCTCCATTGAGTAGTGCTTCACTTTTACCTATAGTGAGAATCAAGGTAAGCACAGGAAATTGGCAATCAAGATGTATGGGAATGATAATATTTCCACCATTGCTTTGAATGGTAAGCTCCGCTTGATGTCGTCCATTGCGTAGGCTGGATGGATCTATGCTGATTTCGAGTGATATCTGGTTAGCTACAAAACGATCCTGAGAGGTTTTTAGCCAGGTTTGAGAGCACTGAATGGATCCAAAAAGATTTTGACGACCTTTGTTGCTGATATTCAAAGTTTGGCTGAGAGACTCTCTGCTTTTAATGATGCCAAAATTAATGGAAGAGGGATCTACACTTAAATAGGGGGAATTGTCGATGATATCGACAAATATCTCAATTTCAGCAAGGCCTCCGTTGGTTTGAAGGGTAATTTTGCCAGTGTAGTTGCCTTCTTGCAATAGTTTAGTGTCGACACTCACCGGGAGAGCCAAAAAACCAAAGGTCGGGATAATAAAGCTACTATCGGTAGTACTTATCCAGGGATCGTTGGCAGTAATATAGCCATTGAGATTGCCTAAACCATCATTAGAGATGTAAACCATACGAAGCGGAGAAAAAGAATTCTTTTCGAGCACCCCGAAGTATAGCTTTTCGGGATAAATACTCATCAAGGGTTTATCGTAAACAAAGGGGCTCAAATGAAGCATATAAAAGTCCATATCCCTATCCTTGCTAAAGGAGGAAGATCGACCTGTCAAAACATAGCTATTGTCAGGTAACTTAAGGAGATGAAGCAGAAAATCATGACGAGATCCGCCAAAGGTACGTTCCCAAAGCATATTGCCATAAGAGTCCACAAATAGAAGATAGCCCTTGGCTTTGCCAGAAGAGTATAAAATATCATCAATCGAAATATTAGTAGCTCCAGCTATTAAAAAACCTTGATTGCAGGTTTCGATGATGCTCCTTCCGATCGTGCTGGTTTTCATCCGATGAAATTTTTCCCAGATTTTGTTGCCATCTTGATCGATCTTGAAGAGAATGACACCAACTTCATCGCCATAAGCATCAGTCTCACCCAACACAACGAATTTGTTGTCATATGTTTTGATGAGAGCACTTCCCATATAGTTTTGTTTGCTGCCATAGCGATTGCTCCAAAGGATGTTTCCTTCATAATCGAGCTTTTGCATCAAGATACGCATTTGCCCTCGAGAGTCAAGCATGGTGCTAAGTACCAGATAGCCATCAGAAGTTAAAGCAAGGTCATGTGCAGTGAGTAAGGCTTCGCTAGCAATAGTTTTTTGCCATTCAACTTCAAAAAGAACACTAAGCTTTAAGATATAGACTTCATCAATCTGCTCTGCCTCGTCATAAATAGATCCCAAAAGCACATAGCTTTGGTCTGGCATTTGGAGCAGTCTGGAAACATATTGTTGTTGATTGCTATGGAGAACTATTTCTTCCAGGAGTTGACCTTGATAATTTAAGCGCATAATCGAAATATTATTTGGTTCGGATTGGTCGTTGACGTTCATGACATTGGAGCTTACGATGAGCTCCTGGCGATGATTAATCAGAATGCCGGCTGCACTATTATTGCTGTGAGAGCCGTAGTTTCTTTCCCATAAAACATTGCCTTCCAGGTCTGATTTTACGATGTATATACTGGAATTTAGCTGGGATATTGCGATGGTAGTACCCACAGAAAAAAAGCATTCTTCCTGAGAGCAATAGACAGTACGGACACCCCGATCATCTCCCGGACCTCCAAAAGTTTTTTCCCAAAGAACTTCAGGCTGGGTTCGTTGAAACACATCGTTGGCATAAACCATGGGTATGGAAAGAGGGATTGGGTTAAAACAAAGGCAAGTGAAAACAAGAAAAAAACAAAGCATAGTACAAGAGACAATGCTTCGAGTATTCATCCTATCGGGTATAGCTGACAGTAATGGATCGGTGAGTTTCATTCCATTCTACTGTAGCTCCAATAACTTCACTAATAAAGCGCAAGGGAACTACGCTACGATTTTGAGGCTTTACCACATAGGGAGCGACGTCAAGGGTATAGGTTTTGACGGAAGGCTCAGGAACCGTAGAACTAAAGGTTTCCACAAAGACAAGAAGTACCCGGGTATGGAGCTTGATACGCTTTGCTTCATGAGGGAAATCAATAATAATCATGCCTTCACCAGAAATCTTCGGATTGGGAAGCCATTCAATGGATGCGCCAAAAGCCTCACTAATGAAACGTAAGGGCACCATAGTACGTTGTTGGTGTAAAAAGGGAGCCAAGTCAAGAGAGTATTCTTTTTCGTTGATCCAAGCTTTGTTGGAGCCAATTTGTAAATGGATGACTGTAGTATGGGGATTGGCTGATACCAATAGAGTATTTATAAGAAAAAAACATAAAAACCATAATAAAAAAAAGCGTTTTATCCTATATCTATTCAACATTATTTATTTGTATCCTGAGGGGTATTATAATCAAAAACAAACGGAAACCAATAAAAAAAGGGCTTATCCTTTCCATCATAAAGAAAGAATAAGCCCAAAAAAACAAAAAAACTTAGGGTTCGAGAATACCTTCGTCTTCGCCTAGCAAGCTTATGGCTACGCTGCTAACTCCTGGAAACTGTTTGAATGTTTCGGTTAGTTGGGATCTGAAGGAAGCAACAGCACAGGATCCACTGATTTCGAGGATCTTAAAATCAATTTTAGCTGTATTGCCTGAAATGATGACATAATTTAAGGCATATGAACGCACGCTGACAGGTACAAAACCTTCGGATTTTTCTTCTTCGGTGGGACCATTTAAAAGAGCGCTTAAAACTTCTTCGTAGTTTATGCCCTTCTTATAAGAGCGAGTTGTAGGATAAACTACTTCGCAATCCAACATTTTTGGATCTTTTTGAATATTGTTAAAATACAAAAAGTACGTCTCTTGTGGGGTGGAAGGAGAGGGATTCTCCTGGTTGACCACTGGGGGCGTTGAAGATCCATTGCTTGGATTGGGCTTGGGATCAGCGCTTGAATTGCATGCACTAAGAGCTAGCACCAGCACAAGCATTCCGCTAAGCAGTATCTGTTTCAAAACTAACATGAAGACCTCCTAAATATTATTCAATACTAACTTATCATAATAGTTTGTTATGTCAATATTTCTTAATACTAATAAAGTATTATTGATTTATATTTTAGGGTTTTTCTCGCGGTCTTGTCGCAGTAATTCATCAATCTTTCGTTCTGGAGCATTGGATACCCGATTGATATTGTGAGCATAGATCATCGTAGTATTGATATTGGCGTGCCTTCCCAGCGCTTGAGCTTCCTGGAGACTGGCTCCTCCTTGCAAAGCAAGGGTGATTGCAGTATGTCTAAGGCTATGGGCAGTCAGACGAAGGTTGTCGATCCCTATCAGACGAAGATTTTCTTTTACGATACGGGATATTGATCGGGTTGTCAGACGCATTCCCTGGTTACGATCACTAATAGAAGAAAAAAGAGGGTCGTTTTCACGCAGGCGCTTTTTTCTACACTTTTTTAGATAGTCCTGGATGGGTAAAAGGGTTTGGTCAGTAAGGAGCACAAATTCATCTTTGCTGTCTCGGCCCTTGCCTTGAACCCACAAAACAGATTCTCCGCTTTCCTGGCGTATATCTCCGATATTGGATCGGACAAGTTCAATGGTACGCAGGCCTGTACGAATGAGGAGGTTGATGATGGCAAAGTCTCTTTTTCCGCGCTTACTTTCTCGCTCCATGTGGTCCAGGAGCTTTTGAATCTGGGTCAGGGTCAGGGGATCTTTTCGAAAACCACGATTACGTTTCATCCCCTTGACACCTCGGGCGACATTGGGGTAAATTTTCTCGCTTTCCATCCATTCAAAAAAACGACGAACCACAACGATATAAGAGGAAATAGTTAAAGGAGAAAGCTCTTGCTTTTCGAGAAAGGCTTTGTATTGGAGTATGTCGTCCCGGACAGGCTGTTTGACTTTATTTTTGATGACCCATTCGCTAAAAGGCTTGAGTTCACGTTGATAAGTATATTTGGATGATTGTTTAAGATCCAGTGCACTGATAAATCGAAGTATCAGTAAAGTTAGTTGATCCTTGTCGTATTGCAGAACAGGAGCATTGGTATCGACTACAGTCTTGCGCATGGTTTAGGAAAGAATGTAGCTGACAAGATCTTTTAAGATAAAATACTGCCCTTTGAGCAGTAAGCTAAGGTTTTTGATTAAGATAGTCTGCATAAGAGGATCCTGGTGGTCTTTGAGAAGATTTTTGCCTATGGTTTTGAGCAAGGGGGTGTAGGCAGGATCTCTGGTAAAACAGGATAGAAATGAAAAAAGAGAGGCTTCGTGGGACATCAGCAAGGCATAACATTTAGAATCCAGCGCTTTTGCACGAGTGTGAATGCCAAGACCCAAAGGAGTATAGGCTTCACGAAAATGGTCATTTACGAGAGAGCCAGCTAAAAAACAATGAAAATACTGTTTTACAAAAAGAGACTGTTGGGGGTATTGCATGGTGATTTCTTGGTCGTCCATGTTAAGTGCAACTGCTTTTCGGGTAGGATCCAGAGGTATTTTCATCATATGCAGTACAGGAAGGATGCAGATTGCCTGATCTATTTCGGCTTGCAATAAAGCCAGATCATCGTTGTAGCTTAGCTTAGGATATGCCTCTAGCTTGATCGAGCTGATATCTGACCATTCTACAATTTCTCCTACCCAGTTACTCACTTTACTCCTCGTTATGGTTTGTATTAGAAAAAACAGGGGTGAACCCCGTAAAGGGTTCGCCCCTGTGGGATAGTTATGCTATCCAGGTTTAGCTTTAGTATTCAGGATAGGGTGGAGCCATAGGTGCGGCTTTATCCTTTTCCTTTTTTTCTACGATAGAACATTCGGCAGTAAGAATGAGGGAAGCAATAGAGCAGGAGTTTTGGAGGGCAGTGCGAAGAACTTTGGCAGGGTCGACGATTCCAGCCTTAACCATATCTACGTATTCCATGGTTTCAGCGTTGAAACCATGTCCCATAGGAAGGGTTTTGACTTTTTCAGCGATAACGATGCCTTCTACTCCGGCATTGTTGGCAATGAGCTTGACTGGTTCGATAAGGGATTTGATGATGATGTTGATACCGGTCTGCTCGTCGGAGTTTTCGAGTTTGATCTTGGAAAGAGCGTTGGAAATCTGAATTAAGGTAGTACCACCGCCAGGTACGATGCCTTCTTCTACGGCAGCCTTGGTAGCGGCTACTGCATCTTCAACGCGGTGCTTGAGTTCTTTCATTTCGGTTTCGGTAGCAGCTCCAACTTTGATGACAGCAACTCCGCCAGTAAGCTTGGCGAGACGTTCCTGGAGTTTTTCACGATCATAGTCGGATTTGGTTTCTTTGATTTGGCGTTTCATTTGTTCGATACGATTTTTGATGTCTTCCTGGGTACCTTTGCCGTTAACAATGGTAGTGGAATCTTTGTCAATCTTGACTTGTCCGGCCTGACCCATCATGGTGAGTTCGACGCTCTCAAATTTAACACCAAGGTCGTCAGAGATGACTTGTCCACCAGTAAGGGTAGCGATATCAGCGAGCATTTCTTTGCGTCGATCGCCAAAACCGGGGGCCTTGACAGCAACGCAGGTGAAAGTGCCGCGGATTTTGTTGACTACAAGGGTAGCGAGAGCTTCGCCTTCGATATCATCAGCAATGATAAGGAAGGGGCGTCCACCTTTGGCAAGCTTTTCGAGTATAGGCAAAAAGTCCTGAATGGAAGAGATTTTTTTGTCGGTAATTAAAATGTAAGGATCACGTAGGATGGCTTCCATACGCTCTGAGTCGGTAACCATGTAGGGAGACATATATCCACGGTCAAATTCCATACCTTCGACAAACTCGACTTTAATATCGAATCCTTCATGCTCTTCGACTGTAATAACGCCATCTTTACCAACTTTGTCCATGGCTTCGGCAATGGATTTGCCGATGGTGGGCATTTTGGAAGAAATAGTACCTACTTTTTCGATGTCTTCTTTGTTTTCGATGGGTTTGGCAATTTTTTTGATCTCGTCCATCGCAATACGAACAGCTTCGTCCATACCACGCTTGATGGCTAATGGATTGGCACCTGCAGTAACATTTTTGACACCTTCATTGATCATAGCTTGAGCCAGAACAGTAGCGGTAGTGGTGCCATCTCCGGCAATATCTGCGGTCTTGGAAGCAACTTCTTTGACTAGTTGAGCTCCAAGATTTTCGAAAGGATCTTCGAGTTCGATTTCTTTGGCGATGGTAACACCATCATCACACATAATGGGAGAACCAAATTTGCGCTCCAGGACAACGTGCTTTCCTCTTGGTCCAAGGGTAACTTTTACCGCATTGGCAAGTTTGTTTACGCCTTCAGTAAGGCTTCTGCGAGCTTCTTCTCCGAAAAGAATTATTTTTTCAGCCATAGTTTTCCTCCTTAGCTTAGTGAATTAATTAAATAATAACGCCAAGAATGTCGCGTTCGTTGACGATAAGATAGTCTTCTCCTTCAATTTTGATCTCTGTTCCGCCATATTTGGAAAAAACAACTAAATCGCCTTCGCGAACATCAAGGGGTACTCGGGTACCATTGTCAAGAATGCGGCCAGTTCCTACAGCAAGGACTTTGGCTTTTTGGGGTTTTTCTTTTGCGGTATCGGGAAGGATAATACCTCCCTTTGTAGTTTGTTCGGCTTCAATGAGCTTTACTACTACGCGATCACCAAGTGGTCTGATGTTCATTATCTAAATCCTCCTTTACTCATATAAAATCAACCAATTCATATATGCCCAAATTTTTAAAAATATTTATTAGTAGGCTACAAAATGAAGATATGAAACTGGAGCCAGTAAAAATGCAAATAAAAAGAGTATGCAAAGGCTTGCCCAGACCCAGGGATGAATATCTTTGTTTTTTTGTTTGGCTATGCGATTAATCACATATACCAGCAAACCTGCAAAAAAAGCAAAATAGAGATTCCAGCTAAGCGTTCCGGTTATGAAGACTGCAAGAAGGGGCATCAGATCTTCTTTGTGTTCGAACCAGTGCTTGGCAGAATGATAAATCAGCCAAGCTCCAAGCATGAGCAGAAGGGGTGAAACGGTATAGAGAGAAAAGTATCTATGAACAAAGGGGAGCATGAATATGCTTAAGATCATCACAGATCCGGCAACGATAGAAGATAGCGCAGTCTTTGAGCCTAAAACGTGGGAAAATATGGATCCGAGGGTAAGAGTTCCGCTTCCAAGGCAAAGGTGAGCTCCCAGTATGGAAGAAGCCCCTTCGACAGCTAAAGTGCGTTTTTCTGAAACTTCCTGGGCTGCATGGGAGGGGAATGCTTCTTTGCGTTGCTCTTTTAGGGTGGACAACATAGCCCAAGTAGCAAGAAAATGGCTGATTAAAATAGATAGCAGGGGTGCCCACATCAAATTAAACATAGAAAAAACTCTTCCTATGGCTATCATAGGGTAGCCTATTATTTCTTTGAGGTAGCTTAGGGAAGGCAGAAAAAACACTCCGGTATCCCCAAACCATTTAAATGGGGGAGGAATGATAGCATCGGGAATTTTGTCTGAAAAAGCGATCGATAAAATTAATCCCAATATAACCAATGACATCGAAATAAAGAATGCAGATCTCTTTTTTGCATCAAACAAAACGGAATAAAACAAGAGCCAACCCACAAAAAAAGAGGCTGCAATGATGATGCCTTTGTTCATGTTGGGTCCGGTCAGTGTAGGAATAATCATGACTAAAAGCGACATAAGAATGGGTATCAGAGCAAAAAAACGAAAACCCTTTTTCTTGAATAAAATAAACGAAGCCAGGGTACCAAGGAAAAAAAGGAAAAGCTCTGGGCTTTTAAAATTGAGAAGAGCGATATCCGAAGAACCACGAAAAGATAAGGCTTTTCCACTGATCAAAGCTACAGATACCATGATACCACCGAGGCATGCTGGCCAGGCATATTGGAAAAACTCTGGCATAGCACGCATAAACTTGAGAGGGAAAGGACTAAGAACCAAAAGAGAAAAGAGTATGCCCTCAAGCAAAAGCAAGCCCAACGCTATACTCCAATCAAGATTGAGTTGGTTGACTATGGCGGAAGCAACGAGAGTATTGACACCTAAGGAAAGCGTAAAAATCATGGGCAAGCGAGTATAGAGTGAGGCCAGAATGGTGACAAGACCCGAAACAATCAAGGCCATAGCAGCAATTGTCATAAAAAGGGAAGCATCCTGAGCAATCGTTTTGGCTATAATGGAAGCTCCGCCAAGTATTGCAAAAAAAGACAACACAGCAGTGGAGGTACCGGCAAATACTTCTGCTTTAACCGATGTACGCTTTGACTGTGTCCCTGAAGAATCCGATGAAATCAATTGCTTTTTCATAGATCACTCCTTTATTCTTCAATATCTTCAAGATCTCTTGCTACTGCAATAACTTTATCATCCCCATCCACTCGAATTAGTCGGGCACCTCTTGAAATGCGACTCAACTGGGGAATAGATTGAGTTTGAATTTGAATCACTTTGCCATTAGAGGTAGTAATAATCAATTTCATTTTTTTATCCAGAGTTCTGCAAGCGGCAATGGGTCCGGTTTTGAGGTCAATTTTCATTGCTTTGACACCCTTGGCACCGCGTTTGGTTTGTCGGAACTTTTCGAAGGGAGTTACTTTACCATAACCATTTTCGGTAAGGCAAAGCAAAGCAAGCTTGGGCTCTTCGATTTCCATGCCAATGACCTGATCATCTTTTGCAACACGAATTCCACGAATGCCCATACTGTTTCGACCCATATCCCTGAAGGTAGGAGCGAAACGAACCGCATAGCCATTTTTAGTAACAATCAGTATGATATCGTTTTCGCTGATGAGTCGAACCTTTTTGAGATTGTCGCCTTCGCGTAGCTTGATAGCTCTGATTCCAGTTTTGCGAATACTTTCAAATGCATTGGTAATTACTCGCTTGACTACACCCTTTTCAGTAACCATAATGAATGATTGGGTGGTCTTAAACTCGGGGAAGGATATGGCGGTACAGACAAACTCTTCGGCATCCAGTGGAAGCATATAGGATAGAGGTGTACCTTTTTGGGTACGATCTGCTTCGGGTATCAGATAGATTTTTTTGGAATATACCTTACCGAGATTGGTAAAGAAAAGAATGTATTGATGATTGGATGAAAAGAAAATATCTTTTATTTCGTCATCAGGCTTTTTCATGACAATTTTGTTGCCTTTTCCGCCTCGTATCTGGGTTTTGTAGGCTTCAGACTTCATGCGTTTGATGTAGCCGTCTTTGGTGATGATGACTACGACTTTATCGTCGTGAATAAGGTCTTCGTCCATTAAAGATCCGGAGCCATTTTCTGGAACGATTTCTGTACGACGAGGGTCATTGTAACGATCTTTGATAGCAATGAGCTCTTTGCGGATTTCTGCACGGAGATTTTCGGGAGTGGCAATTATAAACTCGAGGGATTGGATGTATTGAGATAGCTTTTCCATTTCGTCGTCGATGCGCTTTTTTTCGAGATTAGTTAGTTTGCTCAGAGACATGTCCAGAATAGCGCTAACCTGAGGATCAGTGAGTGAAAAGGCTTCGATAAGCGAAGCTTTAGCGCCCTGAGGATCCTCTGCTGCGCGAATGATTTCGATCACACGATCAATATGGTCGATACCAATACGTAAACCTTCGAGGATGTGTTTTCTTGCACGGGATTTTTTGAGTTCGTATTCGGTACGTTTGGTAATAATGTTTTCACGATGCTCAATAAAATGTTTGAGCAAGTCTATCATACCGAGCTCTCTCGGGATTTGGTTGACCAAACTGAGCATGATGACACCGAAATTGACTTGATATTGGGTCATTTTGTAGAGCTGATTTTCGAAAATGAATGGATTGATATTTTTCTTGAGTTCGATGACCACCCGTATGCCGTTGCGATCACTTTCATCTCGTAGATCGGAGATGCCTTGGATTTTTTTATCTTTGGCTAATTCTGCAATTTTTTTGATTAATTCGGCTTTGTTGACTTGGTAGGGAAGCTCGTCGATGATGTAGTTGTTGTGACGATTTTCTTCTTCGACGTGCCCTTTGCCTTGAAGGCGAATACTGCCACGACCAGTTTCGAAATAGCTTCGGATGCCAGCACTGCCGGCGATTCTGCCGGCTGTGGGAAAATCAGGACCCTTGATGACACCCATGAGATCATCCACATTGCAATCTTCTTTTTCGATAATCATGATTAGACCATCAATAATTTCACCGAGATTGTGGGGAGGAATGTTGGTAGCCATACCAACTGCAATACCACTGGAACCATTGAGCAGGAGGTTGGGGAGCTTGGATGGGAGATAGGTGGGCTCTTGGGCAGTAGCGTCAAAGTTGTCCATGAATGAAACAGTTTCCTGGTTGATTTCGTCTAACAATTCAAGACTGATTTTGGACAAACGAACTTCAGTGTATCGCATGGCTGCAGGAGAATCACCATCAATGGATCCAAAGTTGCCATGACCTTCCACCAGAGGATAGCGCAGAGAAAATTCCTGTGCCATACGTACGATAGAGTCATAAATGGAGGATTCTCCGTGGGGATGGTAATTACCCAAAACTTGCCCGACAATTTTGGCAGACTTTTTGAAGGGTTTGTTGGGGGTATTGCCAATTTCTAGCATAGAAAACAAAATACGACGATGAACGGGTTTGAGCCCGTCCCTAATATCTGGCAAAGCTCTACCTATGATAACGCTCATGGCGTATTCCAGGTAGGACTTTTTCATTTCTGACTCTAGAGGTACATCAATGATGGTTTCTCCAAGTTCAAAATAATGGGGATCTTTATTCGACATTTATAGTGCTCCTTGGTTTACTTGCATTTTAGATATCTATGTTAGTTACTTCATGGGCATGCTTTTGAATAAATTCTTTTCGAGGTTGAACTTTCTCGCCCATGAGAATGGTAAATATTTCTTCTGAGGCCAGTAAATCGTCGGCGTTAACTTTTAGAATCACGCGGTATTCGGGATTCATGGTAGTGCTTGAAAGTTGTTCTGCACTCATTTCTCCAAGACCTTTATAACGCTGAAGTTCGTATTTGCCAGTCATAGTTTTGAGGGTATCCTGGAGTTCGCGGTCGTTGTAAACGTAGGTCTCTTTGCGGTTGTGGGTAATGAGGTATAGGGGGGGTTGGGCAATATATACAAAGCCTCCCTCGATCAGAGGAAACATGTAGCGGTAAAACAAGGTGAGTAGAAGGGTACGAATATGGGATCCATCAACGTCGGCATCGGTCATGATAAAAATCTTGTGATAGCGAAGCTTTTTTACATCAAATTCTTTGTCGATTCCGGTACCAAGAGCGGCGATGAGGGCTTTGATTTCTTCGTTCCCGAGAATCTTTTCTAGATTTGCTTTTTCTACGTTGAGAATTTTACCGCGCAGAGGTAGAATAGCTTGGGTTCTACGGTCTCTGCCCTGTTTGGCGCTACCGCCTGCGGAATCTCCTTCGACGATAAATATTTCAGATTTTGCTGGATCTTTTTCGGAACAATCAGCCAATTTGCCAGGTAGAACAGAATTGCTAAGAAAGCTTTTACGTCGAATTAAGTCTCGGGCTTTCGCAGCAGCTTCTCTGGCGTCTTTGGCTACCAGGCAGCGTTCGATAATCTTCTTGGCAATTTCAGGATTTTTGTCGAGTAAAAAGGAAAATTCCTGAATGACAATCTCTTCGGTACGTTTTTTAACAAAGCTGTTGCCTAAACGGCCCTTGGTTTGGCCTTCAAACTGTGGATCGTGAAGACGAACGTTAACAATGGCTGAAAGACCTTCTTTGACATCGTCACTGTTGAATAGTTCTTTTTTGGTAGCAAGCTCTTTGTTGTATTTGAGAAGGTTGGCCTTTTCGTTGATGACCAGGAGAAGTGCGGAACGAAAACCATTAAGATGGGTGCCTCCGTCTCGGGTGTGGATACTATTGACGTAGGAAAAGACGGTTTCGCCAAAGGTATTGTTGTAGCAAAAGGCGATTTCAGCAAAAAAGTCTTCGTCTTGTCGTATCACGTATACGGGATGCTCAGGAACAATATTTTTGCCTTCATTGAGATGAAGAATATATTCTTGGATACCCCCCTCATAATGAAATTGGCTAACGGTATCGGTCACCTGATCGATGAACTCAATACGAAGGTTTTTGTTGAGAAAGGCCAACTCTTTGAATCGATTCAGTAAAAAGGGTAAATCAAAGGAAGTAGTTTCGAAAACATCTGCATCAGGCTTAAATTTGATGGTAGTTCCATTAACTTCAGATTCGCCTACCACTTCAAGATCACCCTGAGGAATGCCTCTGGCAAAGGACTGTCGATACAGCTTTCCGTCTCTGCGTACTTCAACTATAAGCCACTCGGATAAGGCATTGACCACAGAGATGCCAACACCATGCAAACCGCCTGATACTTTGTAGCTCTTTGCATCAAACTTTCCTCCTGCATGTAGCTTGGTAAGGGCGACTTCGACACCAGATATGCCAAGCTGAGGATGAATATCTACCGGAATACCTCGACCATTGTCTTCAATTGAAAGAATGTCTGGCTCAATCAGATAAACTTTGACCTGATCGCAATAACCAGCCATGGCTTCGTCAATGCTGTTGTCGATAACTTCAAGAGCCAGATGGTTGAGACCTCTACTGTCGGTAGATCCGATATACATGGCAGGTCGCTTACGTACAGCTTCCAGACCCTCCAGCACTTTAATACTGGAGGCCATGTAATCATTCATTTTCACTTCTTCATTACTCATTCATTTTCACTCCAAATAATAAAAATACATCCTGTAAAAAACAACATTCTATTTTATCATAATGGGGCATTAATTCAATTTAATAAGCATTTATAGCAAGACTCTTTATTTGTTTTTTTTAAACTCTATACTTTAGAATAATAATAAGCGATTTCTGCAAAGATTTCGCCTGAGGAGGTTTGATTTGCACAAGAGGATAGACGAGTTGAAGAGCAATTATGCTTTCCTCGATATACAGCTTTGTGATTTTTTCGGAAAATTAAAAACCATTTCACTTCCAACATCCTACATCACGGAAGAAGTTTTAGCCCAGGGCATTGGCTTTGATGCTTCCAATCTCCATTATGCTGAAGTTACCAAATCGGATTTAGTGCTCGTGCCTGATTTAGATACCCTGCAAGAAAACAATTTCAATGAATTGCCTTCCTGTACCTGTCTGGGCCATGTAGGATGTTTTCCTGCCGGATCTCTCAAACCTCAGCGCTTTCCTTTTGATCCCCGCACTACCATTCAAAATGCTCTTGAGTACCTTCGAAGCAAAAAGCTTGCTCATCAGCTTATGGTTTTGCCTGAATTGGAATTCTATATTTTCAATCATACCGAGTTTTCCACTTCACCCATGGACAATTACATCCAGATAGACAGCGAAGAACCCATCATTAATAAATCGAAGGGGTATCATGCTTCTGCGCCCTTTGACAGCTATGCCTCAATAAGAATGCACATGGTACAGGAATTGCAAGCCTGGAATATACCTGTAAAATACCACCATCACGAAGTTGGTTTGCCAGGGCAATGCGAAATTGAACTTGATTTTCTTCCTCTGGATAAGGCAGCGGATGCAATACTACAATCCAAACACATTGTACGCAATGTAG